>Ga0209826_1002535_pt1 | contig 11923 bp, 6 predicted proteins | sample GOMGulsemesocosm_5_FD_184637 | JGI IMG/M metagenome (GOLD analysis project Ga0209826, IMG submission 184637) | Methane-oxidizing microbial communities from mesocosms in the Gulf of Mexico - GOM15C Gulf of Mexico (SPAdes) (version 2) | ecosystem: Environmental > Aquatic > Marine > Cold seeps...
GGGCTTTTATACTCAGGATGCAGCCGTTCAGGCGGTGGCTCTAAGCCTATTTTTGTGGATGGCAATTTATCAATTTCCTGATCATATACAGATCGCCGCCAACGCAAGTTTACGGGCCTATCAAGATAGCCGTATACCGCTGATGTTAATTTTGGTGTCTTATTGGGGGATTGCCATACCCTTGGGGTATGTATTAGCGCGCACCGACTGGTTGCTGCCGGCTCAAGGGGCTCAGGGCTTTTGGATGGCGCTTGTTGTCGGCTTAACGGCTACAGGGGTATTGTTGGGTTGGCGTTTACTCACTATCGCGGCCCGCCCAGTCAGCTCTGCATCGTCCGTGAATTAACCCTCTGTGTTTGTCGCATAAAACTTTTATTTATTGAGATTCATCGCCTAGTCTTAAGTGACTGAAATGTTTGGGAATGGGTCATGGCGCAAGGCGAGCAACTGATTGTCTACGGTGATTTCAACTGTCCTTTTTGCTACGTTCTAAACGAGCAACTATCGCAATTGGGATTGGAGCGTGACGTTGAGTGGCGCTCGATAGAGCACGAGCCTGAGGCAAGCTTCTTTAGGGTCGATAGCTGCGTGATACGAGACCTCGAAGATGAAGTGCTCAGAGTTCGTCAGCGAGCACCCGAGATGCCAATAAGCCTCCCGCCGGGTCGTGTTAATACACGCTTGGCCACGCGCTTGATCATTAATGCGATGAGGCGAGATCCGATAAGAGCGGTGTTGCTCAGGGGGTTAATCTATCGTGCCTACTGGATCGAAGGTCGCGATATATCGAGCTCTCAGGTGTTGCATGAGTTGGTGGTGTTGTGCGGCCTCTCGATACACGATGAAGAAGTCGATAATGCAGATGTCGACTCCATCGCTCAGCGCTGGTATGACAGCTGGAATAATGGACCTTTTGATCGTCGTATTCCGTCGCTACAAAGGTTGCCAAGTGAGCAGCAGTTATTAGGTTTGCCTTTGGCGGAACAGTTACAAGCCTTTTACGATCGAGGTTTTGACTCACCAGAGCAAGAGACCGCCTTAGTTTGCATGCCTGACCGTCGCCAAAGACTCTTGATTGTTGATCAAGACCTTGAATACTGTTTGCGTATCGAAGACTATTTCGCCGATCGATATGACGTTATTTCGGTTCAGCAATGTTCACAAGTTAAGGCTACTTGCGCCGCATCATCACGACCTGACTTGATTCTGATGAATGTTAATCTTAATCACGGTTGCGGTTTTGAAGTTTGTCGAGATTTGAAGTCTGATGAGTATACTCAGCCAATCCCTATTTTATTACTGACCAAAAACTACACCGAAGCCGATGAAATTAAAGGCTTAGATTACGGAGCCTCAGATTTTTTGTGTCAGTCGGTGTCCAATATTATTCTCAGTGCCCGTATTAAAACCCACCTTCAATTAGCGCGTCTTACCTCTGCTCTCGAAACCAAAGCTAGTTTTGATAGTTTGACAGGTTTGTATAATCGACGTGAATTTGAGCATAACCTCGAGCTCGAATGGCGTCGAGCGTGCCGCAATAGCACACCACTTTCGATCATGTTTATGGATGTCGATTTTTTCAAAAACTTCAATGATACCTATGGCCATCTTGCCGGTGATGACTGTTTGAGAAAAGTCGGCCGAGCGCTTAAAACGTGTCTATGTCGCAGTGGAGAGTTTGTGGCTCGTTATGGGGGTGAAGAGTTTGTCGCCATATTGCCCAACAGTGAAGGCGATAAAGTTCAGCAGTGCGCGACACGTATTTTACATCAAATTGAGAGCTTACGTATTCCCCATCAGACGTCTGAAATTAACTCTGCAGTGACCCTCAGTATTGGTATAGCAACTGAAGTTCCGGTCTTGGGCGAATCACCTTATCACCTGTTGGGGCTGGCCGATCAACACTTGTATCAAGCAAAATCAGAAGGTAGAAACCGAATCGTATACTAATCAGTGGCTTATCTGAAATAGGAGCTCGATTCGGAAATGTCCTGTATGAGATGCACTGTTTTTTCTGTAGGAGATAACGTCAAGCTACTGGGGGAAATGCCACATTCGTGACCCTTTCAAGGCAAGCGCTAACGTGATTTTTTAATAAACTATTTGTCTGTCTCTTAGAAATCACTACAAAAAGCGGTTGAAAACTATAATTCAACCGCTTAGGTATCGTTAACTAGTGAGCGTGCTTGTTAGTCTCGTTTAGCGTTACTGCCGTCACCTTCTCCTTGGTAAACATGCCTGCTTCGAAGTGGCCGGGTAGGTTGCACGCGAACACAACTTCGACGTCGCTATTAAACTGCCATACCAACTCTTTGGTCTCGCCAGGTTTCACGGTAACGGTATTGCCGTCTTGGTGAACCATGTTAGGCATAGAGCGCATCATCGCCCCGTGGCTCTTCTGCTCTTCAGCATCACCGATGGAGAATTCGTGCGTAAGCATGCCGGTATTGGTCACCACAAACTTCACCACATCACCGGCCTGCAGCTGCGGCGACTCGGAGAACTGGTAGCGCATGCTGTCGAGGGTGGTGACGATGATGGTTTTGGTAGTCACCATGCCGAGCGCTGGCTTACCGACTGGGCTCTTCTCTGTGTCGTTGTGGCCAGACATGTTCTGATGTCCGCCCACATTTATCTCTCCGTGGCCGCCTCCTGCCAGTGCCAAACTGGACAGAGAGCCGAGAAACAAACCAGAGATCAATACTATTTTAAGTGTCATAAAATTTTCCTTACAAGGGTTAGTGTGTTGACGAAAAGGTAATGGATTCAATAGTTTTCTTGCGCCAGAGGAAGTAAATCGCTGGCACTACCAATAGGGTGAGTACCACGGCGCTAACCATGCCGCCGACCATGGGTGCCGCTATACGGCTCATCACCTCGGAGCCTGTACCCGTGCCGTACAATATCGGGAGTAGGCCGGCGATAATGGCTGCGGCGGTCATCATCACGGGGCGCACGCGCATGCCTGCGCCTTCCAGCACCGAGGTCGATAAGCGCTCGATACTGGGGGCTTGGCCCTGCGCTTGGCAGTCGTCGAGTAGCTGCTGGTAAGCTTGGTTGAGGTAGACCAGCATGATCACGCCGATTTCCACGGCGACCCCAGCCAGAGCAATAAAGCCCACTCCAACGGCCACTGAGAAGTTGAAGCCCTCTAGATACATCAGCCAGATACTGCCGACCATAGCCAGCGGCAAGGTACCCATGATGATGCCGACCTCGACCAAATTGCGGAAGTTGATGAACAGTAAGATGACGATAATGGCTAGGGTCAACGGCACCACATAGGTGAGCTTTTCCTTGGCTCGCTGCATATATTCATACTGGCCGGACCAAGCGATGGAGTAGCCTGCTGGCAACACCAGTTGCTTGGCCACAATACGCTGCGCTTGTTCGACATAAGTACCGATATCGACCCCTTCTATGTCGATAAACGACCAGCCATTGAGCCGCGCGTTTTCACTTTTGATACCAGGCGGGCCATCCTCAACAACGATATTGGCCACTGCGCGCAGCGATATGCGCTGACCGGCGGGCGTGACAATTGGCAACAACGCTAGCTGCTCGGGTGAGTTGCGGTAGTCCTGGGGGTAGCGGATGTTGATCGGGTAGCGCTCTAGTCCCTCGACGCTCTGCGATACGTTCATACCGCCAATGGCCGAGGCCACTACCTGCTGCACATCGGCAATATTGAGGCCGTAGCGCGCCGCTTTCTCACGCTGGATATCTACCTTGATGTAGCGGCCGCCGGCTACACGCTCTGAATACACAGACGCCGTGCCGGGTACATCCTTGAGGATGTTTTCCAGTTGCTGACCAATCTGCTGAATTTGCGCCAGCTCTGGCCCAGCAATCTTGATGCCCACTGGGGTTTTAATTCCTGTGGCCAGCATGTCGATGCGGGTTTTAATGGGCATAACCCAGGCATTGGTTACGCCAGGGAGTTTCACTAGTGCGTCCATCTCCTTGATCAGGCTCTCGGTAGTCACTCCTTCACGCCACTGGTCGCGCGGCTTCAACTGAATGAAAGTTTCGATCATGGTTAGTGGCGCGGGATCGGTGGCAGTATCGGCGCGGCCAACCTTGCCGAACACGGTTTGCACCTCGGGCAGTGTGTAGATCAGCTTGTCAGTCTGTTGTAACAGCTCGCGCGCCTTACCGATGGAGATACCCGGGTAGGTGGTGGGCATGTACATCAGATCGCCTTCGTCGAGCGGTGGAATAAACTCGCTGCCAATTTTGTCAAGCGGCCAAAGGCCCACCAACAGCACCAGCAGCGCCAGTCCGAGGGTGGTTTTGGGGTATTGTAAGACCTTCTTCAAGACCGGCAGGTAGGCGCGGGTGAGAATACGGTTGACTGGGTTCTTGTGCTCGGGCAGTACCTTGCCGCGAATAAAATAGCCCATCAACACAGGCACCAGAGTAATCGCCAGTGCCGCCGAGGCGCCCATGGCGTAAGTCTTGGTGAAGGCCAACGGCGCGAACATGCGACCTTCCTGAGCTTCTAGGGTAAACACCGGTACAAAGCTGACGGTGATGATTAACAAACTGAAGAAGAGCGCTGGCCCCACTTCTGCGGCCGAATCTGCCACCACTCGCCAGCGATTTTCCTTGGTCAGTGGTGTGCGTTCCATGTGTTTGTGCATATTCTCAATCATCACTATGGCGCCATCGATCATGGCCCCAATGGCGATGGCGATACCACCGAGGGACATGATGTTGGCGTTCAAACCCTGTAGGTGCATCACCGTAAAGGCCGCCAGAATACCCACCGGCAAGCTGAATATTGCCACTAGCGACGAGCGCACGTGGAATAGGAAGATCATGCATACCAGCGCCACCACGGCGAATTCTTCCAGCAGCTTAAAGCCTAGGTTATTCACCGCCCGTTCAATTAAGCCGCTGCGGTCGTAAACGGTTACTACCTCAACACCATCAGGCAGGCCTTTCTTCAATTGCTCGAGCTTGGCCTTAACGCCGTTGATGGTCTGCTGAGCGTTTTCACCGAAGCGCATGACGATGATACCTCCGGCCACTTCACCCTCGCCGTTGAGTTCGGCGACTCCTCGGCGCATCTGTGGGCCGACGCCTATTTCGGCGACATCCTTGAGCAGCAGTGGTGTTCCGTTTTGGTTGACTCCCAGAGGAATGCTACCCAAATCCTGTGCATTTTTAATGTAACCGGTGGCACGCACCATGTACTCGGCTTCGGCCATTTCAACCACCGACGCGCCGATTTCTTGGTTGCCGCGCTTGATCGCGGTTTGAATCAGCGACAGCGGGATACCGAAGGCGCGCAGCTTGTCTGGGTCAACACTGACCTGATACTGCTTGACCATACCGCCTAAGGACGTTACTTCGGAGACTCCGGGCACCGTCTGCAGCTCGTACTTGAGGAACCAGTCCTGCAAGCTGCGCAGCTGGCTGATGTCTTTCTGGCCGGTTTTATCCACCAGTGCATAGAGGTACACCCACCCGACACCGGTGGCATCTGGACCTAACTGTGGGCGCGCGCCGGCGGGTAGATTGGCTGCCACTTGGCTTAGATATTCGAGCACCCGAGAGCGTGCCCAGTAGAGATCGGTGTCCTCATCGAAGATAACGTAGACATAGGAGTCGCCGAAGAAGGAGTAGCCACGCACGGTGACTGCCCCCGGCACCGATAGCATGGCGGTGGTTAGCGGGTAGGTGACCTGATCTTCAACCACTTGCGGCGCTTGACCTGCGTAGCTAGTCTTGATGATGACCTGCACATCGGAGAGATCGGGAAGTGCATCAACCGGTGTGTTCTTGATCGAGTAGAGGCCTAGGCCGACGATAATCAGCGTCGCCAGTAATACAAAAAAGCGGTTGCCGACTGACCAACGGATAATAGATTCAATCATCGGGCCATCCCCTCATGTTCGGTGGCGGCAATGGCGCTGATGAGAAATTCACCGTCGCTCAAGCGAAAGCTGAAACGCACCGTCATACCTGCGCGCAGGTTCGACAGGTCGAGTCCCGGCGCGGCTATAAAGTCGACGGTCGCCGCTGGGCGATCCCACTTTTCAATGGCGTCGCGGCTGATGTTGATCATCCCGTGCGCCGCCATCAGACTGTTGATAACGCCCTCTACCGTGACGCTGTCATCCGCCGATCCCTGCGCCATCTTGTCGCCACTAGCAGCAAGGGTGACAATCTCATAGCTGCCGACGCGGTTCTTTTGAATCTCCACCTGCAGTCGAGACCCGACCCGTAATCGATCCATGTCGACGCCTTCAGCGACGCTAAAGTCCATCGTCATCTGCGGCCAATCCCACTGCTCAATCGCCTCATGGCTGAGATTGGCCATACGGTGTTTGGGCATAACGCTGTTGATTTCAGCCTCGGTCCAGACGGCGCTCATCTGATCGACCGCAACATCGGCGGCACCATGATTCATCCTGGTAAAGTCGGAGGTTTTACTGGATTCGGAATCCAGCAAAAATTGCGCGGAGGTCACAACTCTGTCACCGGCCTTAAGGCCCAATAGAATCTCGGCGTAGTCTTCGCCGGTACGGCCCAACTTAACCTCTACAGATTTATATTGGCCCTCGCCGAGCGCCAATACCGCGCGGTCCATCGCGCCGGTACGCACCACTGCGCTCTTCGGAATCATCAACGTGTCGTCATCGCTGCGGGCATGGATCGCTACCTGGGCAAACATGTTGGGTTTGAGTTCGCGATTGTCGTTGTCGAAACGCAGACGTACTTTGAGCGTACGGGTCTGGGCGTCTAACGTCGGATAGACATAATCGACTCGACCCTGCCAGAGCTGGCCCGGTAAAAAATCGAGGGTCATGGTAACGGGTAGGCCAGTAGTGACGGCGGCGGCCTGATCTTCGAAGACCTCGGCTTCCACCCAGACCTGGTCGAGCACACCAATAGACATCAAACTGGTGCCTGGTTTGACAAAAAAGCCCTGACGAATATTGAGATCATCGAGCACCCCGCTCTGCGGCGAATAGAAGGTGACGCTCTGCTCGACCTGGCCTGTCTGCTTAAGCTGGTCGATAGCGCTGGCGGGTAGTTGCAGTGCCCGCAAGCGATCTTCGGCAGCGCGAACCAAGCGCTTGTTGTTGCGTCCCAGCGCCAGTACCAATTCTTCCTGAGCATTAACCAGTTCCGGTGAGTAGATTTCATAGAGCGGCTGTCCTTGTTCCACGGGATCACCGGCTGCCTTGACGTAGAGCTTGTCGATCCAGCCCTCGACACGCGGGTGAATGTGGATCAGCTGATCCTCGTCATAGGTTACATAGCCCACGGTTTTAATCTCCGTGTGCAGAGTCTTGCGCTCTACTAGTGCGCTGCGTACGCCCAGATTGTTGACCACATCGGGAGATATGCGGATGGTGCCGGGGCCGGCGTCAACACCGCCGCTCTGGTCGGCGAAGACGGGGATTAAGTCCATGCCCATCGGAGACTTACCCGGCTTCTCGCGCTGATAGTTTGGGTCCATCGGCGCCACCCAATAGAGTGGCTCGTCGACAGCGGCGGCGCTGCTGGCTGGCAACTCGGGGTTACGGCCCAGTAGGCTATAAGCACCAGCGGTCAGCAGCACACCCAGCGCGACGCCGGTAGCGAGGATGGATTTGGGGTTATTCATGATGACTCTCCTGCTCGCTCGCGGACTGCCCACGGGCGCTAGTTGTCTCGGAAATCAATGCCTCGGCAATGATTTGGTTGGGGTTGCTCATAAAGAAATAATTTAGCTGCGCCCGAGCTTTCTGACGCTCGACACTGATACTCAATGCATCGATTTTGGCATTGAGTTCGGCAATGCGCGCGCGCACCACCTCGGCAAAATCGCCATCGTCGTTAGTGTATGAGGTCAACGAGGCCTCGGCCTGCTCGTGCATCTGTGGCAATAGTTGCTCACGATAGAGATGCTGGCGCTCATTGAGGCGTAGCAGCTGCGCCTTATTGGCTTCAAACGCCGCCATCATTTTGCGTATCAGCAACCACTTTTCGGTGCGTATAGCCTCGCTCGAAGACACCGCAGACTGGACCTCTTTGTCCTGACGGTTGGCGGTAAAGAGCGGTAGGTCAAAGCTCACGCCGACGGAAAAGAGATCAGCGCGCTCACCGCCCATCGGGTCTTGGTCGCGATAGCCGTAGCTGGCGTTGAGGCCCCATTCGGGTTTGTATTTTTGCCGTGCCAACTTAACGCCGCTGCGACTGGCTTCGATCTTCTGCTGCAGGCTTTGCACCGCTGTATGAGTGTCGAGGTACTGATACAGCCGCTGTGGTTCGGTGCTGGCGCTGTCAAGGTAGAGCTCCGGACGCAACAGAGCTATGTCCGGCAACCGCATCGCCAGTCGTAGCGTTGGCAGGGTGTGAGTCAAACGCAACGTGTCTGCGCTATCGGAGGGGGCAAAGTAATTGCTACTCCACTCACTCAGGCGCTGTATGGCGACATCGCGCTGTTGCTTGAGCACCGTCAAGCGATCGTCGAGGCGCGTTAGTTCCAGCTGTGCGCGCACAATATCTTGCTGGCGCGTCCTGCCCAGTGCGGTTGAATAGCTCGCCTCGGCGACGTCCGCCAATTGCTCGAATAGCGATCGATCTTGCTCGATTAGGGCGATACTCTGCTGAGCCTTGTAAGCTTCGAGCCACTGCTGGGTGACATTAACAGTCAGTTGGGCGCGTCTGTCTAGGCGCTGATAAGGGTACTGATTTCCCATTTGTTGCAGCTGCTGTCGCTTGATATCGAGGCTATCGCCCCGCGGCAGCATCTGCGCGACACTGACCTTAAATTGCGTCATGCCCTCTTGCTCAAAGTCCATCGTGTCGGTGGGTAGATTGGCAAAACCGAGTGATATTCTTGGGTCCGGCAGGGTGCCTGCCGCCACGCTCAACGCCTCAATGGCGTCCTGCTGATGACGATTGCCTCGCAACCAGTGATCATTTGCTTGCGCGCTGAGTACCGCCATTTCTAAGCTCAGTGCGGGGATCTGCGCGCGCTGCTGAGGTACCACGCTGGCGTCAGTTTGGGAGTGTTGAAAGCTATCTGCGCTATCGGCCTGCAGTGCTGTCGCGCTCAATAACAGCGTGGCGAGGGCTAGGCCATGACGACGGAAGAGGGGGGCGGTACTGAGGCTTGAAAGAGTGGACATTAATGCTGCTCCTGCGGTCGGGTAATTTGGGCATAGACTTCATTGCTGCCGTTGGCTTTAAGTAGTAGCACGGCGTAGGGATCAAAGCGTTGGCCCATCTCCATACCGGGACTGCCCGCGGGCATATCTGGCACGGCGAGGCCTATGGACCCAGCGGGTTTATCGCGGAGAAATTGTTGGATTAATTTGGCCGGAATATGACCTTCGAAAACATAGCCATCGCTCGACACGGCCGTGTGACAGGATTGGTAGCGCGACGCTATACCTTGCTCGGCCTTAAATACTGAGAGGTTGCTCTGGTTGTGGCGTGCCACCTCAAAGCTGTTGTCTTCGAGGTGGTTGATCCATTTGTTGCAGCAGCCGCACGTGGGACTCCTGTAAACCTCCAGACTCAACATGGAAGCCGTACCCGAAGTTGAGCCAGAGGCGGTTAGTGAGTCTGATTCGGAGCAGGCCAAAGGCCCGAAAGCGAGGGCAATAAGTAGCGCGCCAGAGCCCAATAGTTTAATCGTCACTGAGATTCTCCCTAAGGGGGAGAGAGCCGCAACAGAGCTAGAATCTAGCGAGTAAGCGAGCTGCTCCCCATGCCAAAGCTGAGACCTGATACAGGTACACGTAGGCATGAAATAAATTTTGGGAGAGTGTTAAGCTCCCGCTAAATACGAAGGAGATAATTCCGCTGGCGTTTTCGCCAAAATGTGGGCGGATTTATCCTGTATTAGCGGGTTATTGGGGGGCGGTACAGTGAGGATGGAAATCGATGGATAGCCGCTGTCGAAAGGCCAACAATCATTGCTTGTGACGGTACCATAGCGGTGGAAAAGCCATCGTAATCAAGCATGGCAAGATTACAGCTTGCCATGCTGCAATTGCAGTCCTGCAGACAGCAGTCGAATGAACTGTCCATCGAATTAAGGTCGGTGTTATCCATTGCCACCATCGGGTGATGGCCTGAGTGGACTTGATCCTGAGACATGCCCATATCCATTGTAAAAGACATAGCATTGGCTACTGCCGCTTGAGACACAAAGCTCATCAGCAAAATGGAAATAATTATAGCCTTAAAATGTTTCAACGCAGGGAGCACCGTTTAGATCTATGCAAACATGATACAACGCGATTTTTCAAAGTCAATTGCTGTATTTTAATTGAACATATTAAGTGCCACGCATCATTGAGCCTAAGACCGACTGTCGCCAAGTGCGGCATGTACCTTGTGTGGCCATCAATATAGGCCGCATATGATGGATAGTCTTCATCTGCCGCAGCATGTTCTGCGCAATGATAGTTTTTGATTTCACTACATTTATTTGGGATTTTAGCTCGATGAGCCGCTCCTTCGGGTTAACCCTATTTCGATATCGGGTCTGTATTTTTGACGTTAAGCTGGTTTTTAGCCTGCCTATCCATCGGGCTTCAGCTTCGTCGGCAGAAACCGTTGCGTTAAACCCTCGCGTAAAAACAGGGTGAAGCTCCAAAAAATTCCAATCATGAACTCCCACCGACAATCATTATTTGATATACGAATATCGACCTCGCAGCGTAGCGGTCCAGAGACTCACTGCTACTGGGTAGTATAGATGTTCGCGCGAGCGTTACGTGTCAGAAAAAATAGTTTAATGAGTGATTCTTGGTGCTGTTCTAGATGGGGTTTTGTTCAGCAATAATTATAGATTCAATGCTACCGTTTTATCGGTTTTATCGGTTTTATCGGTTTTATCGAACCACCGAACAACTCAATGGTATTTTTTTGCATCCCAGCTTGATAAATCAGTTTCCCTTTCTGCACTATATTTATGAGCTTTCTGCTTGCTAGTGTACGCGAGAGGGGGAGAGCATTTTTTTAAAATCTAATATGGATTTGGACATTATCTCTATTTTCAGGCGGTCTTACTTGATGAGATTGTTCAAATGTTTTGGCGCGGGTTTCCTGTCGCGCGTTACAGGGAAAAAACTATGGTCTCACCAAGTTTAACGACAGCCTATTAATATTATTCCCACGGTTCTTTGACTCTGATGAATGTCTCGTTAAGTCTCCAGTGACTGCAGGATTTGCACTTGCTCTTTCAAAAAATTTGTTCCAGCACAGGCGATAGCGCATAACCCAATTGTGGATCTCGGCATGATTAACTTCAAAACTGCGTTCTTCCACTACTTCTATAATGTCATGATTGCTTAAGGTGTATACGGAGGTCCAACTAACGCTATAGAAAGTTGGTAAAACGTTGGAAGTATCTCGTTGAAGGAGATCGCCGCCATTAACGTGTCTTGAAAATCATTGATTCGATCGCAGTAGGTGATTTGGGACAGAGCTCTGGAAATCCCGTCGCGGTGAAAGTCCGCGTTAAGGTGGTGTCACTACTTAACTTGAATTTACGGCTTTGCTCTGTAACTTGACGGCGCCTTGTTCGTCCATTTTTTAAAGGCGCGATAAAAGCTCGAACTCTCGCTAAACCCAAGTAAATGAGCGATATCTTCCAATGGCAGCTGGGTGTCTCGCAGGTAGCCAATCGCAATATCGGCTCGCACACGATCGAGTATTTGTTGATACGAACTGCCTTGTTCTTTCAGTTGACGACGTAGGTTACGTTCACTGGTACCCAGTTGCTGTGCAATGTCTGCCGGAGAGGGGAAGTTGTTGGGTTGGCCGATGAGTATTCGCTCGACCTTGTTGATCAAGCTGCGGTGCTGTTCTTGTTGTTGTAATAGCTGATCGCAGAGCTTGACGGCTAGCTGTTTGGTGAGAGGGTTAGAGTCGGGATTAACAATATCCAGCACTTGCTCTGAATGGA
>Ga0209826_1002537_pt1 | contig 11915 bp, 9 predicted proteins | sample GOMGulsemesocosm_5_FD_184637 | JGI IMG/M metagenome (GOLD analysis project Ga0209826, IMG submission 184637) | Methane-oxidizing microbial communities from mesocosms in the Gulf of Mexico - GOM15C Gulf of Mexico (SPAdes) (version 2) | ecosystem: Environmental > Aquatic > Marine > Cold seeps...
TATCTGCTGATGCAAAAATCACTCTACTGACTAAAGAAAATCAGGGATATTATTCTAGGCCTCTTCTTTCTAAAGGCTTTAGTCAGGATGATATTGAAGAAGATATTATTATCAAATCATTTAATGAATTATTAGAAAATAATATCTGTGTTATTGCTGGGGTAGAAGTCACTAGCATTAATCGTGATAAACAATATGTCAGTGTAAAGGGAATTGATGAGATTGAAACATTGGAGTACGACACCCTTATTCTTGCCATGGGGTCAGCTGCCTTTATTCCACCCCCTTTTTTACCCTATCAAGATAACTTTTTTCTGTTTAATAGCCTGAATGATTTAAAAGCGTTACGACAGTTTCGACAGCCATTTTTAGATTCAGCTGTTCAACCAAACTGGGCTATTATTGGTGGAGGATTAATTGGATGTGAAGTCGCTTCCGATCTTTGCGCTGCTGGTGATCAGGTGAGTATTTTTCATGTTATGGATAGGTTAATGGAAAGGCAATTGGTCGAATCAGATTCAGTAAATTTATTAACGGTTTTACAATCGTCTGGTATTGACGTTCGGTTAAATCAGGTTATTAATGGTGTTGAAAAAGCAGAGAATAAAGTTTTAGTTAAAACGGATGATAAGCAGAGTGAATTTGATGGAGTTATTCTTTCTTGTGGATTTAAACCACGAATAGAATTAGCTGTTAATGTGGGACTAGAAACGAGTAGAGGAATTAAAACTAATCAAATGCTACAAACAGATGATGAAAATATTTATGCTTTAGGTGATGTGGCTGAATTACCTAATGGAAAATTGTATGCCTTTATAAAACCTATTCGCCATCAAGCACAATGGCTTGCCACCTCTATTTATAATCAAGATAAAAAACCTTGGTCAGCTCCTGAATTTAATGCAGTGGCTAAAGTTAATGACTTTGATGCTGAATTCCCTTATTTGTTTTGATTCATAAGGTTATGAATCTTTTCCCTTAAGGCAAAGGTATCTACACAAGTATTTCTATAGCTACTCGCTCTATAAAAATAGGGCTTTAGCTCTTGCTCCTTCTCCCTAGGTAGGGAGAAAGCTGGGATGAGGGGGAATAAAAAATAAAGCTCTCTATTCCTTATTCTTTTATATTTAAAAGAATAAAAGAAATAAGTTGAAGAAGAGAATTACTTGACTCCCCTCATCCCTGCTTGAGTGAGGGCTTAAAAGCTCAAGCTCTTGGCTGTTTTTACATAAAACTTGTGTAGATACCTTTGCCTTTAAGGAAGGTGGTGTGTAACGAGCTGTCAATGCGTAACGTCTAAAAAATTAACTATCGAGAAATTTTAATTGGAAAAATATAATCATAATAAAACAAATATGTTTTAAAAAATATTTGTTTTAAAAATATTTGCTGTAATATTTCTATATGCTTTCTAATTGAATTGATGTCTATCATGAAACTCTCTATTGGTAACCCTGTACAAGGTGATGATTTTTTTGATCGGAAAAAAGAACTGTCTATTATTTGGGATAGATTAAAGAGGGAGCATATTCTGATGTTAGCACCACGGAGAATTGGTAAGACCTCTATTTTGGAAAAACTGGTGGCTGATGCAGCAAAACATGACTTTAAAGTCGCTCAAATATGCCGGTTTGCCCGTTGCCAAACTGAGCTTGATTGCATGCAAGAAATTATCACGGCACTTGATCAGCAGCAGCCTGCCTTTATCAAAATATTTAAGGGTCGAGTAGAGCGGATTAAATCTATTTCTATCTCTTTCTCGGGTGCAAAAATAGATTTTGATAATCCCCAAACAGCGCCTTGGCGTGAGCTGGGAACTGAGTTGGCAGAAACACTGGAACAGCTGGGTGGGCAATGGCTAATTCCCGTTGATGAATTGCCTATCTTTGTTCTTGCCTTATTAAAGCAGGAAAATGGTCTAAACAGAACCCATCAATTTTTAGATTGGTTTCGAAGTTTACGCCAGCAACATTACCAAACCATACACTGGATTTTAGCTGGCTCTATTGGCCTGGATACAGTTACAGCGCGACTCAACCTAGGCGATACCCTTAATGATTTATCTATTTTTCCCTTAGGTGCATTTGAGGTTCCCATTGCTCAGCAGTTTCTACGCGCCTTAGCCCACAGTTAAGATATTAAAATAAAAGATGAAACCATTGCTTATATGGTGCAACGTGTCGGCTGGCCTGTCCCTTATTATTTGCAATTACTCTTTAATACGGTCTATGAACAAGTCGAAAATAAAATACAAGCCGTTGATCAACAGGCAGTAGATAAGGCTTTTGATACCTTGCTGGCACCTGCGCATAAAGCTTATTTTGACTATTGGAGGCAACGCCTTTCTGATGAATTGGAACAACCCGACTCTGCGTATGCTATCCGTTTATTAAACAGTATTTGTCAAGATAAATCCGGCGTGAGTAGACAAACCTTGCAGCAGGTTTTATCTAAAGTTATTAGCGACCCTGAGCAAAAAGATGAAAAATTAAGATATCTGTTGGATGTGCTGGAAAACGATGGCTATCTAGTTGTCATAGAACAACGCTATTGTTTTCGGCTGGCATTATTGCGTGAATATTGGCAACAAAGGGTAGCATTTTGAGCAAAGAACACTTTCATGGTCAGGCTATTTATAATCCTTCACTGCTCAGCAAAGAAGAGTTGAAACGTTATTTTGTGGCGCGTAACTCCTTACTAAACCGATTACTCGATGATTTAGCCAGGGAGCAATCTGGTTATGCCCCTCAACATCAATTGTTAATCGGTCTACGCGGGACGGGTAAAACCACCTTATTGCATCGCTTAGCCATCGCCATAGAAGAGGATGAAGCACTTAAGCAAAACTGGCTACCACTGACTTTTCCTGAAGAACAATATAATATCGCTAATTTAGCTGATTTATGGCTAAATTGTTTAGATGCACTGAGTGATCAACTAGAATGCAATGGTCAGAATGCCGCCTCTGAGCAACTGGATCAACATATTAGTCGTTTACCTCGACAAGATGCAACGGAGGCATTAGAACTATTAATGGCACAGGCCGGTCAACAAGGTAAAGGTCTATTACTGTTGATTGATAATATTGATTTGGTTTTTAATCGCTTAAAAAAGCAACACTGGGTATTACGTGAAACCTTACAGTCAGAATCTCGGCTGCTAATAATAGGTGCTAGTTCTACAGCCATTGAAGCCAGTTATCAATATGATGCGGCTTTTTATGATTTTTTTAAAATTGATGAGTTAAAAGGTTTAACTCAATTAGAGATGCAACAAACCTTATTGCATCTGGCCGAGATTAAACAAAATACCGCCCTTACTGAATTAATAACTCATGACCCTGCAAGAGTTAAAACCATCCACAGCCTAACGGGAGGTAACCCCCGTACCACTATATTGCTGTATAACGTACTGGTGCAAGGTTTATTAAAGGGTGATGTGCTCAGTGACTTGGATGGTTTATTGGATCAAGTGACCCCTTTATATAAAGCGCGGTTTGAAGAGTTGCCTGATCAGGCGCAACAAATGGTCGATGCGCTGGCGATACATTGGGATCCGATGAACGCCAGTCAATTAGCAAAAACACTGGATTGGGATGTGAATAAGGTATCTGCTCAATTGAACCGCTTACAAAACATAGGAATAGTTGAAAAACAACCGCCCGCACAAGGTAAACGTCACTTGTTTCAAATTAGTGAACGTTTTTTTAATATCTGGTATTTAATGCGTGCCAGTCGTCGAGTACGGCGCAGGCTTATCTGGCTGGTACAGTTTTTACGTCTATTTTTTAGTGCAGATGAACAGCCGCAACATGCTAAACAACGCTTGCAAAAAATACCTGAAGCCATTGAGCTGGCTCAACGTGCTTTCGCATTGGATAGTGAAAATTTAGAATCTCTTCATACCTTGCTTATACTATTAATCAATAATCAACGTTGGCAGGAGACAATACCGCTATTTAAGCAATTTATCAGCGAAGCCAGTCTTGAGTATCTTGAAAGCGGATGGCAAGATATTATTCTATTATTTCAGGAAATTATTACCATTGACCAAGCAGAATCAGCTTTGCAGTGTTTGGATGAAACAATAGCTGGTGAACGCTGGCGGCCTTTACGTGAGGCTTTAATGGTTATTGTCAGTGGTAATGAGCGTTATTTAAATGGAATTGCACCTGAAGTCCGTAGGCCAGCTGAAAAAATTGTTAATCAATTGAGGTTAAAAAATAATGAATAACAAGGATTCAAAAGAGTCTGGAGGCAGGGTTTAAATTTTAACTGTGTCACCAGTAAGGAATGAGGATTTAATAATACCCGAAAGTATGGCGCAGGATTTTGTTTTCACAGCCGAGCTAGAAAATTAGGCGCATAGCAGGCTACGCAACTGATTTTCTAGCTCGGCTGTGGAGACAAAAGACAAGTCAGACTCGGGGATTATTGAATCCTCATTCCTAAGTATGCAATGCCATTAAGTTAAGGTATTTTGCTTTTGTAGGGTGTATTAGCGATAGAGACTGTGAAAGTATTCTGCTTTTGACCTCCCCCTTTGGAAAAGGGGGATAGAGGGGGATTTCATAAAAAACAAAGTCATTGATAATAAAAGCTTTATTCTTATAATAAAATCTCCCCCAGCCCCTCTTTTCCAAAGAGGGGAGCGAAAATCCAATATTTTTACAGTCTGTATAACGTTATCCATCATTTTCAAAGACTTACGCTATCGCTAATCCAACCTTTTTTTCTTAACTGAACGATATTGGTAGCGTTCCCTTTATGATTTGTTATAAATTTTGCATCCGTGACCGCGCCAAGTATATCTTTCAAAGATGCGAACAATTAGACAATCTAATTAGACTTCGATTTAAGTAATAAATACCCCGTTAATGTCGTATTTTTAATTTCACCATTTTTAAGCCAAATTTGTAAATGATCAACATATAATGCTGCTTTGATACCGTTCACTGTTTGCGTTAAGTGAAGTTTATCTATTTGATCGGCATTGACATTAATTCTGCCACTTTTCAGGCTAAATTTTTCTGTAATATCAATCAATTCAAAAACAATAGTTTGATTCTCATCAATTGGTATAAGCAATTGACTCTTTTCATTTATGGCTAATGCATATTTGCTTTTGTCCCATTGAGGTGAATTTACATCTTTCTGAGATGACAGCCAGGAAATTTTAGTCAATGTATCGTAGCCAGTAACGGCAAGTGTTCTGTTATGTTGATACCGATTATCAAGTTGAATGTTGATTTGATTACGCTCAGTATCTTCCCAATATTGAATATAGTTGAGCCCCATTAATTTGATGATATGTTCTTGCGCCGTTGTACATCCTCTAGTTGAGTTAACCGTTTGATCGCATTCACGAGCTTGATCAAATGCGGCATTATCTTTAATCCATGGGCGGATTTTATCTTCAGCCTGATGTTTAACCAAGAAGCCTACTATTGAACTAATTTCTTTTTGTACTTTGGCACTTGGCAGGTTAACTATATTCAGTGTGTCATTTGATAATAGGTTTTCTTGCGTAAGGATGGTTTCAAGGCGTGAAAACTGGCTATTAATTGGCAGTTGATGGATTCCCCACGGGCCAAATGTGATTAATACGCTGAGTATGGCTAGACTAATGGTGACAGATTTTAATTGAAAGTATTCATGTTTGAATAAGTTTAGAATGATCAAAATTGCAAACCAAACGGTACACATTGCAACTAGATAACGTTGTTCAGTAAAACCATATTGCAAAATTCGAACACTAATTGAGAGTGTTAATAAACAAAATGGCACAATCAGCATGATATAGAAATACTTATAAAACCAGCTTAATAATGAGCTGCCACGATCGTGAAGTGGATAGATAGCAATATGAGTAATTATACCAATAACGCCAAACCACGAAATCATCAATCCAAGTTGGCCGTGAGGCAGTGCACCTTGGATTAATATTTTGATGAAGTAGGCATATAAAATAACCATATAAACCAATGATAATGGCACTAGAATATAGTTTAAGATGAAGTGAACACCTTTAGGAAACTCACAATCAGAACGAGGATAATCGAATTGTTTGGGAATATTTGCTAAGAAATAAACAGGTGCTAAAAAGACCATCCCTATAGTCCAAATATTTTGATATGACTTAGTGCGAATGCTGAATTCAAATAAATATCCGATGCTTTTTAAAATTAAACTTAGACCCGCACATAAGATAAAGCCAGATAGTAAAGAAAAACAAATCGCAGCAATTAGTTGGTAATTAAAATACCAGACAGATGCATTGTCACTACGACGGGTTGTATAGGCTGAAAATGTAATAGCAAGTCCAGCGGCTAGGATCAGCACAACCGATTCTGGAGCAATAATACATAGCTGTGTGATAAACCAAGTATATAAAGTAAAAACAGGGAGCGCTAAAAAGTATTGTTTGCTATTTGGCCACTGTAAGCGCTCGGATAGTAACCTCGCTGCCACAAACCATAGCGCGCCACCTAAGGCAATTAAAAAGATGTTTCCTTGTTGCTGAGCAGGCAGAATGTCTAGGTTATAAATATCTATAAGGATAACAAAATTAATGACGATTAAAGATAATATGCTTAGAGGAAAACGCTGGCAGGTATCTAAAAATGACTGAAATAATTGAGACCAGAAAGGTAAGCTAAATATACGTGAGATTAGTGACATTGTACTAAATTTCCTTAGTTACTTATGAGGCTTAACACTCGTTTGCAATTTGCTGTCGTAGCTGAGGCTATTTCATCTTTGCTTTCAGTGCCAAGCGTCGTTAGACCTTCTAATATTACAGGAATACTCTCAGGCGTGTTGTGATGTTGTTTCATGAAATATAGTGGTGCAGCAGGTGAGTCGCATTTCTAATACGATGCTAAAAAACCGTCCGAGAATATAAAAATCTACTGGACAATTGCTCCTGTATTACTTTACTTACCCACATCCGTGTGGGCATCCAGCAGGAGAGGGCTTAAGAGCTAATAAAATCCACACTTAACGGTGACATAGCCTATCTTGAAGAATTAGAACAAAACACAAAAGAAGGCTAATCTTCAGACATACAGGTTCAGTAAACAATTTACACCCTGTTAATTGGGTTGATAACAGAGGAAAGGAATTGCCACTTTTAAAGTATTTCACGATTTTTAATGTAGATAAGCAAAGGTAGATCAAGTCAGATATGGTTACCTGTCCACTGGCGTTAATGTTGCTTGCTAAAGTATATTGATAAACAAACTAAGGAAAGCGGCAATGATAACTTCAGTAAACATGAGCACTAAATCAGTTGATTTATTACAAATGCGCGGTTTATCTGAACAACAAGTCAATGACTTTTCTGCTTTATTAGACAAAGCGAAGTCTCAGCAACAAGTGGATGTGTCAGCTAAACAAGTGTTAGCAGAAATGTCGCAAGATGAGTTGGCGTTATTACAAAAAGCAACCAGTCTAGCTGCATCGATTAAAGTGAACTCACTCTCTCAAGAAGCTGCAATCAATTTATTGGCTCAACCTGATAGAACGGGAATGGTGGATTTAAATAATGATGGAATTGTTGAAGTGGGCGCCGCCAGAACAATGTCTTTTCCTCCTGTTAATGCGCCAGCAAGAGTGCATGCCGCGTGGGAAACAGCAACAGCAGGTTTATCTGAATGGGATAAAGCGACGTTGGAACTGACTATGCATATTTCAGTTTACGGTATTGAGATTAATGGTCAGTCAACTAAACAACCTTTATCACCAGAACAACAGTGGTCTAAAAAGGGTGTTGAAGAATGGTTAGCAACTGGACGGGCTGGAATGGAGTTTGATGTCAATTTGAATGGCTGGACACGCTGGAATATAGTGAAACAGGATTTCTTTAACCGCTTTGAAGCAGCAATTGATAATGAATAAATTCCCGATAAAGCTTGTGCCCACGCTTGACTGGGTAGACTTCGGGAATGACGTTTTATAGAGTTACTACAGTAAGTTAAGCTTTTGTAGCCTTGATGAAACAAAGTGGAATCAAGGTTTTTCCTTTTTCCTTTTAAACTGTGCTTAATTAATAAAAATTGTTAGTGATGAATGCGTGCAGCCGAAGAAATATGTCCAATAAGCTGTTGCATTAATGCAGTCCGAACACTGGTTTTTCGCCAGACTAATCCTATACTCCGCTTTGGTACAGGTTCTGAAAAAGGAAGATAACAGATACCTTCTTCTGCTCGCTTGATTGCAATGCTTGGCATAAAAGTGATACCAGTTCCAGCTTTGACCATTTGTCTTAAGGTCTCCAGACCTGTGGCTCTTACATCCTGTTGTTCTTCAATCCCTTTTAATTGGCAAATTTGTAGTGCTTGGTCTCTTAAACAATGACCTTCATCAAGGAGTAATAAGGGTTGATGTAATAAGTCTTCTAAAGTGATATTGCATTTTTGAGCCAGTGGATGATCGGTTGAAACAGCCAATTGAAATTCATCATCAAATATTTTTTCACTAGTTAGCATATCTTCTTTGATGGGTAGGGCGATTAAAGCAGCGTCAATTTCACCCTGTTTTAATTGAGCGAGCAAGTTGTCGGTTTTATCTTCGATAAGAATCAACCGTAAATCAGGTAAATCGTGTTTAATCAGTGGTACAAGGTCAGGGAAAATATAGGTAGATAGAGTTGGGAATGCACCCAGTCTAAAATTACCCGCAAGTGGGTTTTGTGAGTTTCTCGCTAATTCATTGATATGGTCAATTTCCAGTAAAACCCGTCGGGCTGATGCAATAAGCTGTTCCCCTAATTCCGTGACCAATACTTTTTTATTGTTCCGTTCAAAAATTTGTATGCCCAGGTTTTGTTCCACTTTTTTTATCTGTGTGCTCAAAGTTGGTTGGCTAATACAGCACTGCTCAGCTGCTTGTACAAAACTGCGCAAATCCGCAACTGCCACTAAGTAATTCAAATCTCGAAGATTCATGTTGACTCCAGCTATAGCTTTTATCTATTGATAGTATAAAAACAATCAATTATACATTGATTGCATCAATTGATAATCTATTACCCATAGAAGCTTTATAAGGTTTCTGTCATGAAATTTATATTTCCTAAGGGAGAAAAAGCAATGAAAAAAAGTATTAAGGGGTCACAAACAGAAAAAAACTTGATGATCTCATTTATAGGTGAGTCACAAGCAAGAAATCAATATACCTATTTTGCAGGTATTGCCAAAAAAGAAGGCTTGATCCAAATAGCTGAAATTTTTGAAGAAACGGCAAATCAAGAAAAAGAACATGCCAAACGGTTTTTTAAATTTCTTGAAGGTAATGAGGTTGAAATTGTAGAGACATTCTCATCTGGAAAAATGGGTACAACATTGGAAAACCTGACTGTAGCAGCAGAAGGTGAAGAGCATGAATGGTCGGATATGTATCCAGCATTTGCAATAACAGCAAGGGAGGAAGGATTTAATCAAATTGCAGCGGCATTTGAAGCGATTGCCATTGCTGAAAAACAGCATGGAAAACGTTACAGAGATCTTGCTGATAATTTAAAACAGGGCAAAGTTTTTAATAGAAATGGAAAGGTCGTTTGGCGCTGTAAAAACTGCGGTTATCTACATGAAGCAGAATCAGCACCACAAGTTTGTCCTGCTTGTTTACATCCACAGGCACATTTTGAATTATTGGCTGAAAATTGGTAATAGAAGACTAAGAAGGTGAATTCAATAGTCTGAGTTATTGGATGTAACACTTTATTAAAATTTAGGAGAAAATCATGAAAACTCAAATAAGTAAAAAGTATTGTGGAACAATATTAGCAGCAGGTACATCGCTGATTATTAGTACATCAGGCATGGCTTCAGAAAATGCTCTAACACGATCTACTGGTGCGCCTGTTGGCAATAATCAAAACTCATTGACTGCTGGGCCGTTAGGTTCAACTTTATTACAAGACCATCATTTAATAGAAAAATTGGCTCATTTTGATAGAGAAAGAATTCCAGAACGAGTCGTTCATGCACGTGGAGCAGGGGCTTATGGTGTTTTTAAAGCGACTGAAGATTTAACCGATTTAACTCGTGCTGTACCTTTTAATTCATCAGGTAAAGAAACGCCAGTGTTTGTCCGGTTTTCTTCGGTGGTACATTCAAAACATTCACCTGAAACTTTAAGGGATCCGCGCGGTTTTGCTGTAAAATTTTATACGGAGCAGGGTAATTGGGATTTAGTGGGGAATAACTTTCCCACCTTTTTTATTCGTGATGCAATTAAATTTCCCGATATGGTGCATGCTTTCAAGCCGAATCCACAAACCAATTTGCAACAAGCTTCCAGAGTGTTTGATTTTTTCTCTCATATTCCAGAAGCAACACGCACATTGACTTTACTATACTCACCCTTGGGCATTCCTAAAAGTTACCGTGAAATGGATGGTGCAGGTGTGCATGCATTTAAATTGACTAATGCACAATGTGATCAAAGATATGTGAAATTCACATGGAAATCTCGTCAAGGCAATATTGGGCTTTCTCCAGAACAGGCCGCAACAATACAGGCGAAGAATTTTAATCATTTGACTCAGGATTTATATGACAATATTCAACAAGGTAATTACCCTATCTGGGATTTGTATATTCAAACCATGAAGCCCAGTCAGCTAAATGATTTTGAGTTTAATCCATTGGATGATACAAAAATATGGCCTGAAGCGTTACTTCCACCGCGTAAAGTAGGGGAGTTAACCTTGAACAAAGTGCCTAATAATTATTTTCAATCGACGGAGCAAGTAGCTTTTGCACCTAGTAATATGATCCCAGGAATAGAGCCATCTGAAGACAGAATGTTGCAAGGACGTTTATTTTCTTATGCAGATACTCAACGATATAGACTGGGAATCAATCATATGCATTTGCCAATTAACGCGCCCAAAGTACAAGTGAATTCTCATAATCAGGAAGGGGCGGGCTATTCAACAGCAAAAAATAGTACTGTTAATTATCAGCCGAGCCGAAGTACTGAAGGTTTTACTGATGATAATCAGTTTGAGAATTGCTCAACCGCTTTGTCAGGGAATACCCAGCAAATTCCTTTTCAGAAAACGCAAAACTTCAAACAGGCAGGTGATTTATACCGTTCTTTTTCGGAACAGGATCAAACCCATTTAATTAATGCACTGGCTGGAGATTTAGCAACTGTGGATGATCAAGAGGTGAAAACTATTTTTACCAGCTTTTTGTATAAAGCGGATGCTGAATATGGTGAGCGTATCGCCAAAAAGGTCAATGTTAATTTGGATGAAGTGAAGAAACTGGCAATCAGTTATTAAAGAGTCTCTAATCAAATACAATTAGCTTTGGCTTGCTAAAACTGCCGATATTTTCCACGAAGACCGGCGCAATAGAAGGACTGTTACGTCTCATTTCGTGAAAAATAGCGACAGTTTTTTCGCGAAAAATTCTAACCAACTTAAGCAGAGGTTCCTTAAGATTGAATGATAAAAAGTCGATGATGAAACTGTTCATCATCGGCATTGATAAACAAAAGGATAAATCATGAAAAGCATTTTTCAATTAATTACAGGCTTATTTTTCTTGTTAATGAATACAACCTTACTGGCAAGTGAGGTTGATATTTTTAAGGCAGCTAGAGAAGGTGATAGTGTTGCCATACAACAATATATTCAGCAAGGTGGTGATATTAATATGACTAACGAAAAATCATATACTCCCTTTATTTTGGCCGCTTATTATGGAAAAACACAGGCATTAGAAACTTTGTTAAATTTAGGTGCAAATGCTTGTGCAGTAGATAAAAAAAATCCACGCTCTAAGAACGTGGTTTTGATTCACCCTGGAAGGGTTAAAAGCTAGCCCTCTTAGAAGGCTAGCTGGTTGCCACCAGAATTTAATTTAGATCTACAGCTTATTTAGGCTCTAACCCTTTTTC
>Ga0209826_1002540_pt1 | contig 11897 bp, 13 predicted proteins | sample GOMGulsemesocosm_5_FD_184637 | JGI IMG/M metagenome (GOLD analysis project Ga0209826, IMG submission 184637) | Methane-oxidizing microbial communities from mesocosms in the Gulf of Mexico - GOM15C Gulf of Mexico (SPAdes) (version 2) | ecosystem: Environmental > Aquatic > Marine > Cold seeps...
TTAAAACGGTTGATGCGATGTTGACCAATTTTCATTTACCTGAATCGACATTGTTAATGTTGGTGTCTGCTTTTTCAGGTTATGAGCGGATTAAAAAAGTGTATCAACATGCAATTGTGCAGCAGTACCGGTTTTTCAGTTATGGTGATGCGATGTTTATTCAGCGTAGTGAGTAAAGTCTACTTAGATAAGTCGCAGCTAAAAGCCTCTCCCACAAATCAGCTCATGTTAAACTAATATTACATTTTGCGTTGTAAGCCGGATTGAAATCCGTTTTACGTATTACCACTATCACTATGGATCTTTTAGCCCGTTACAATGTCAGATATACAAGCTATTTTCTCACCTAAAGTTCCACATAAAATCAAACAGCCTATTTATTGGACAGGCTTAAAAGGCTGCGCAGATTCTTTGGCGATTGCTACAGCAATTAAAAATGAATCCCGTTTGTTTGTGGTGTTAACCCCCGATACGCAAACGGCTTTACGCTTTGAGCATGAGCTTTCTTTCTTTTTACAGGGTGAATATCCCATTTTGCATTTTCCAGACTGGGAAATTTTGCCTTATGATGTATTTTCGCCACTGCCAGAGATTGTTTCAGAGCGACTAAAGACGTTAGCTCAACTGCCCGAAGTGACGCGTGGCGCATTGGTGCTATCGGTATCGACTTTAATGCATCGCTTAGCGCCGCGAGATCATGTTTTAGCGAATAGTTATTCGCTGCAAGTTGGTAGTCAGTTTAATTTGGAATTAAATCGGATTAAGTTGGATGCAGTGGGTTATCAGTGCGTTTCTCAAGTCGTTCAACATGCTGAATTTGCCGTGCGTGGCGCGATTATTGATTTGTTTCCGATGGGTAGCAAATATCCATTTCGCATAGAGTTGTTTGATGAGGAGGTTGAGTCGATCAGAACATTTGACCCTGAAACTCAGCGATCATTAGAGAAGGTGGATGAAATACAGCTTTTTCCAGCGCGCGAATTTCCTTTTTCTGATGATGCAATCAACCATTTTCGCCAAGCATTTCGCGAGGCGTTTCCAGATGATTATCAAAATAATACTTTGTATCAAGATGTTAGCAAGGGGATTACGCCTAGCGGTATTGAGGCTTATCTACCCTTATTTGATGAGCAGACAAATACATTATTTGATTACCTGCCTGCAACGACGGCTTTTGTATTACCCGAAACTTTAGAGCACTCGGCTCAGCAGTTTGTCGCAGAAGTTGATGAGCGTTTTGAGCAACGTAAATATGATTTGGAACGTCCACTGCTAGCGCCTGAGTTATTATATTTACAACAGGCTGAGTTTATTGATCATATAGACCAATTTCGGCGTATTTATTTAGCGCAAGAAACTGAGCAAGCGGCTTGGGAAGGCGTCAGTGTTAACTTGCCCGAAGTGAATATTGATGCGCGCTTAAAAGAGCCAGCGAGCCGATTAAAAGCTTTTGTTGCCAATAGTGATAGTCGTGTTTTATTTGTCGCTGAAACGGCTGGGCATAGAGAGGCGTTAATTGATAAATTGCGCAGCTATAAAATTAGCGTCAAGCAAGTGGATAATTGGTCGCACTTTTTAGGTCTTGAAGATTCGCCGTGTATTGTTGTCGCATCAATAGATCACAGCTTGTATATGCAGCAAGCTGGCTTGGCAATTATTACTGAAAGTCAGTTGTTAGGGGATAAGGCGCAACAAAGGCGTAGGCGCAAAAAGTCGGCGGCGCGTGAACTAGAAAAAATTGTTAATAATCTGAATGAGCTAACGGTTGGTGCGCCAGTAGTGCATCAGGAGCACGGTGTTGGGCGCTATTTAGGATTGCAGGTTTTAAAATTCGGCGATATCGATGCGGAATTCTTGACTTTAGAATACGCTAACGGAGATAAATTGTATGTGCCAGTCTCTTCTTTAGATGTGATTGGTCGATATACGGGAATGAATCCTGAGAATGCACCGCTGCATAGACTGGGTGGTGATCAGTGGAGTAAGGCGAAGAAAAAAGCGCTGGAAAAAATTCATGATGTCGCAGCTGAATTATTAGATATTCACGCGAAACGCGCTTTAAATAAAGGTCATGCCTTTGCTTATGAAGAGCGTGAGTATTTAGCTTTTGCTGATGCGTTTCCGTTTGAAGAAACGCCCGATCAGCAAACATCTATTGATAGTATTCTCGAAGATATGCGCTCAGGTCAGCCGATGGATCGGGTGGTTTGTGGGGATGTTGGTTTTGGTAAAACCGAAGTGGCAATGCGTGCTGCGTTTATTGCCGCGCAAAGCGGAAGGCAAGTTTCAGTGTTAGTACCGACGACTTTATTAGCGCAACAGCATTTTCAGAACTTCAGAGACCGTTTTGCTGATTGGCCTTTTAGAGTTGAGGTGTTATCGCGTTTTGTGACGCCCAAACAGCAAAAAGCGATTATGGCTGGTATGGCAGAAGGTAAAGTCGATATTGTGATTGGTACGCATAAGCTGTTGTCCAAAGAAATTAAATATCGTGATTTGGGCCTAGTCATTATTGATGAAGAGCATCGTTTTGGCGTGCGGCAGAAAGAGCATTTTAAAGCGATACGCCAAGAAGTTGATTTATTAACGTTAACCGCCACGCCCATTCCGCGTACTTTAAATATGGCGATGTCGGGGTTGCGTGATGTTTCAATTATTGCCACGCCGCCGCCGAACCGGCACTCTATTCGAACGTTTATTTCCGAATGGATTGATTCATTAGTTAAAGAAGCCTGTCAGCGTGAAATTAAACGCGGTGGACAGATGTACTTTTTGCATAATGATGTGAAGTCAATGGATAAAATGGCGCGTGAGATTGAGCGTTTAGTGCCGGAAGCGCGGGTAGAGATTGCTCACGGGCAAATGCCGGAGCGTGAGCTTGAACGGATTATGCTGGATTTTTATCACCAGCGCTTTAATGTCTTGCTCAGTACGACAATTATTGAAAGCGGTATTGATATACCGACAGCGAATACGATTATTATTAATCGGGCGGATAAACTCGGTTTGGCGCAATTACATCAATTACGTGGACGGGTAGGGCGCTCGCATCATCGTGCTTATGCGTATTTTATTACGCCACCGAAAGCCTTAATTAGCAAAGATGCCACTAAGCGCTTAGATGCATTGGAAACGTCGGGTGAATTAGGCGCAGGCTTTTTATTATCAACTCATGATATGGAGATTCGTGGCGCGGGTGAGTTATTAGGCGATGGGCAAAGTGGACAAATTCAGGAAATCGGCTTTACTTTATATACTGAACTATTAGAGCGTGCGGTTAAGGCGATGAAGTCAGGAAAACAGCCTGAGTTGGATGCGCCTATGCATGTGGGCACTGAGGTTGATTTGCAAACAGCGGCTTTAATTCCCGAGGATTATTTGCCTGATATACATGCGCGGTTGGTTTTATATAAACGTATTGCGAGCACTGAAAGCAAAGATGATTTAAGAGCTTTGCAAATAGAAATGATTGACCGCTTTGGTTTATTGCCGGAGCAAGTAAAGGTTTTGTTTGCCATTACAGAATTAAAGCAACAAGCCGATACGATAGGGGTGAAAAAAATAGATGTGCATGCGGAAGGTGGTCGGATTATTTTCGGTACTGAGCCTAAATTAAATATGCAGCAGTTACTTACCTTGATACAGACACAGGCGCAGGTTTATAAATTTGAAGGCGGCGATAAATTACGCTTTACTAAAAATTTCGCGACAACAGATGAAAAAGTAGATTTTATTAGCGCCTTATTGACCCAATTAACGGATGAATCCTCATGAGTGTACGATTGAAGATACAGTTATTTTTATTGCTTTTTTGCTGTCATGCCTGGGCTAGTGCAGATACACGTCAGCTTCAGGTCGAGCTCATTGTTTTTGAGCAAAGTGCACCAACGACTGAGTTGTTTGAGCAAACTGAAACAAAGATTGCGCCAGTGAAGCGTCATGCATCGGTACAGCCAGGAACGAAAACGATGAATTCTAACTATAGTCGTTTAAGTAGAGCGGATAGCTATCGCCCTTTTTATTATGAGTCGTGGCGAGTACAAGTAAAAAGCAACCAAGTGAGTTTGCCGATTCATATTTCATCGGGTGCGCAGAATTTAGAGGGTTGGGTTAAAATTCAGCGTGGTAGTTTATTGCATGTCGTGGCTGATTTAGAATACTCGCCAGTTCATTATGACGAGTTTGAAGGTTTAATTTATCGCATAGCAGAAAAAAGGCGTGTATTACTGAATGAGGTGCACTTTTTAGATCATCCTTATTTTGGTGCTTTGGTTAAAGTGTCGCCTGTTGAATAGCTTGAATAAAGGGGAAGGTTAATGATAGTTAAACGAGTATTAGCTTTAATAATATTACTGTTGGCAGCTTGTCAAAATGTACCTGACAAGCTAGATAAGTTAATTGATTGTCCAGAAGCACGCAGTCCTATGTGTACTAAAATTTATAGACCTGTTTGCGGTCAGGATAAGGAAGGGAAATTAAAAACATACGCAAGTGATTGCACAGCCTGTGCCAATGTGGACGTAGTGGGCTATCAGGAAGGTGTATGCACCGGAGAAACAAAATGAAACTAATGACAAATATACCGTGGCTAATGTTGCTATTATTAAGTGCCTGTCAAAGCACGTCTGAAAATCATGTTGGTGCGCTTGAAAATCGAACCGAGGTACCTGAAAAGCGCAGTGATTTAAGTTATTGTTCAGAGCCGCGCCCGCAAATCTGCACTATGATTTATAAGCCTGTTTGTGGATTTGATAAGAATGATCAATCGAAAACTTATGCAAGTGATTGCACTGCATGTAGTGATGCAGAGGTGGTTGCTTACCGAAAAGGTGAGTGTTTGAATTAGGCTTTGGTGTTACTCAGCTTTAGTATCGATTATGAGAGTGAGTGTTGGTGGGAGGAGATTTTAGCCGCGATTTCATGCAAGTCGCGGCTAAAATCCTAGGCTCAAAAATAATCTTGAGATATAAGTAAATTATTTTTGTTTAGCTAGTATTTGTTTTAGAAAAGGCAGCGTTAATTTTCGTTTAGCTATCAGTGTTTCTTGGTCTAATTGCTCAAGTAAATCCCATAAGGCAGGCAAGTCGCGCGCATAATGTTTAGTTAAAAAATCACCTATTTTTGGCGTGATTTCAAAGCCTAAGTATTTTGCTTTGCAAGTAAAGGCGGCAATCCGTTCAACGTCAGATAATTCTTGTAGCTTGAGTGTTAAACCCCAAGCCATACGGGTCTTTAAGTCAGGTAGTTGGAGAGGTAGGAAGTTAGGCGGTACATGCGCAGCCAAAATGAGTTTATGGCCGTTGTCGCGGTGGCGGTTATAAAAGTTAAATAGAGCGAGTTCCCACTCGTTGTTGCCCGCGCATTCCTCCAGATTATCAATGCAAACTAGGTCAAACGACTCTAGGCCTTGCAAAATATCCGTTGAAGGTAATTTTTTTTTGTCTAGCGAGAGGTAGAAGCTGCTGAGCTTCAGTTGGTAGGCTTGTTGGCAGCAGGCTTGTAATAAGTGCGTTTTACCTAGGCCTTCTTCACTCCAAATATAAAGTTGTTGTTCACCTTTGCCACTGGCGCTTTCAGTTAAATGGTTAACGGCCTCGTGATTGCTGCTAGAGTAGAAGCTATTAAATGATTGCTCAGCTTTAAAATCGAATTGTAAGGGCTGTTGTTTGGAAATCATTTAGCGTCTTTTCCTGACTGGCGTACAAATAGACTAGTACCTAAGAATAGCAGTAGGCTGAAGGTCACTTCTAATGAGGGTAGCAAGCGTTCAGCTCTGACATAAGCTTCAATGCTGCCATGTATAAAATAGGGCATGCTGATATAAGCCATCCAAGAGCAGCTTTTTAAATTTCCTTTGAGAAAACCGCGCAATACTAATAATAAAGGGCTGACAGTGATAATTAGTAACAACGCGACCGGCAATTTTTCCGGTGGTGAGAGAACTGTATTCCATAGCATCAATAGGCTAAAAAGACTTAAATAAGAACATAGGGCGATGGCGTAATAATGACTAGCTTTCATGAGTTTTTTAATTTTAAAGCGGTCTTCGCTAAGCGAGCACCTAAGGCAAAGCAAAGTGTTTTCTCTTCCTGGCTTAGGCTTTGTTGAATATGAGCTACATGACTTGCACCATAAGGCGTGCCACCAGACTGTGTTTCTCTTAATGCATCTTCGCTACTGGGAATGCCCAATAAAATCATGCCGTGGTGTAATAGTGGCAGCATCATCGAGAGCAGTGTTGATTCTTGGCCACCATGCATGCTTCCGGTAGAGGTAAAGACGGCTGCAGGCTTATTGCTGAGTGAGCCGCTAAACCAAGCTTCAGTGGTATTATCGATAAAATATTTCAGTGGTGCGGCCATGTTGCCAAAATGCGTTGGGCTACCTAAAGCTAAGCCATCGCAGCTCTTCAGATCATCTAGGGTGACATAAAGAGAGCCTGATGCTGGAATTTCATCCGCTATTTGTTCACAGACGCTGGAAATATTCGGTACAGTGCGCAACAGGGCTTCTGCATCGTTAATAGATTCAATGCCGCGAGCAATTTGTTGCGCCATGGCTTTGGTGGCACCGTCACGGCTGTAATATAAAACGAGAATATTAACCATTGTGTGAATTTTTATTTCTTTTGCTGGGTCATATAAGTCATCAAACCTATAAAATTGCTAAAACACTTTCTGGGGGACGACCAATTGCCGCTTTGCCATTGGCTAAGACGATAGGGCGTTCAATTAATTTCGGTGTACTAACCATGCCGGCAATAAGTGCAGATCGAGCTAGGTCTGGGTTATCCATGCCTGTTTCTTTATATTCCGCTTCGCTTTTGCGCATTAATTCACGAGGTTGCATATCTAACAAAGTTAAAATGCTATCTAGTTCGGCAGCGCTAGGGGGCGTTTTTAAATATTCAATCACTTCGGCTTGTACACCTTGCTCTTCTAATAACTGCAGGGTTTGACGTGATTTACTGCATCTTGGATTGTGGTAAATTTTTACGCTCATAATGGTATTTAGGCGGAAGTTGCAAAGACTTATAATATCACTTTTCTAAACACGGCTTCTATGCTTTGTTGCATTCGCTAGGCTATATTATTAATTCAGCAGTTTATTTTTGTAAGACTTAGCCCCCGACCTTCACACTGCAGGAACTGCGCGGTATATGCGGGGGTATTAGGGCGAAAACCTATATCCCACCTATGCGGGGGGCTACAATCTCTATCATATCTCTATCACTTTTCGTTGTTGTTTTCATTGAATGAATTTATCACTGAAGTGGTCTCCAATGCGGTTTGATTCGGTAGAAGATGGGCATAGCGTGCGGTCATCAATGGGCTTGAATGTCCGAGTATTGCACCTATTTTAAATAACGAAACACCAGCAGTAGCCAATCTACTAGCGAACGTATGACGAAGGGTGTGGACAGTGCAGCTGTGCAGACCCACTCGATTCATTGCCTTTCGGATGCACGGTGATTGTTTTGACCTGTGCGACGTTAGATCTCTTGATGGGAAAATCCATTGCGTGGAAGCAACCTCAAAACGGGCCAGTAAAATGGTCTTTACCCTATTAGTCATCTGAAGCACGCTCTCGTTGCTTACCTTGGGCCGGAAGATTGTTATTGTGTTTTGGTTAAAATCAACACTAGCCCACTCTAGGCGGGTGATTTCACCATATCTGCATCCGGTATCTAGTAAGCAGATAACTAAGTCATGAGCGTCATGTATTTGATTATCTCGTAACCTAACTTTATCTTGATCAGCTGGTGTCAATTCAGCAAGTAAAGCTGTTTCTTCCGCTGCTGTTAAAAACCTTAATTTATCTGGCTTAACCCGAATTTTAGGTATCTTTACCGTTGGCACTGAATATCCATTTTCAGCAGCATAACGTAAAATAGCGCCCAACGTCACAAACACGCTTTTAATATATCCAGGGCTGTACTTCGGGATCAGTGCCTGGTGCAATTTATTTATATCACGAGTATGAATATTACTTAACTTAATTGCCCCCTTAATATGCTTTAAGGTTATCTTCGCATGACCACACAATGGCCCATAATTCGATTGATGCTTTTTGGACTTCAAATAATCATCAACGACAAAATTAAGCGCCACATCAGTACCAATACCTAACTCAGCTGATTGCAATACTTCAATCCTATATTTCGCTTCAATCTGCGTAGCTAGTTTTTTATTTGCGGTGCCTGTTGACCTGATATACGTCCTACCCTTATGCATAAATTGAATCACATAATTATTCGAATTTTTTCGTTTGTGTAGTGTCATTTTAATACTCCTTTATTTTTAATCCTCTCAGTATCAATCATTGATAACTGGCCTTCAACAGTACTATTTGTGGGGCGTTGAGGTCTTTTTGTAATTGTGTATGCTTATATTTTTAATAACAAACATGGAAAATATTATGCAATACGATTTTGATAAGCGGTACAGCTTTAACGGTTTTGCTCCTCACTATCTTGCAACAGCTGGCGTGATGACTGAATGCGCTGAGCAGGAATGCTTTTGGGTTTTGGATGTCTTGGCTTCATATGCTGCTGCCCTAGTTAAAAGGAAGGCTGATTATCTAAAAATAGTTACGGTAAATGTGACTGACGATACAGCTGAATTTAAGATCGAAGATGAAATCAAGGGCATTCTGATTACTCAGCATATTGAGAGCACAGACCTAAAGAAGAATCTACGCTTTTGGGCAATTGACGAAGGTGAACATACGATTGTAATGCTCCCTTCAGAATACTAGAGCAATGGAGCTGGCCGAAAACCAGCTCCATTTTCAAGGTTAGGCTACCTAGAACGTAAATGCTTCTTCAAAAGGTCGGCTTGCTATTAGCTTTTTCTTCCGTTTAGGTTTAGGTAGCTTTTGGTGGTGGGTAGTAGTCTTGGGACGGTTTCTGATTTGTGCAAACATATCTTCAACCTCCTTGGGCACTTTACTCATGATTCTGTACCTAGCTCTTCTTGAGTGCCTGTTCTACGGGCGCGAAATTGAGACAACATATCATCAACGTCAGCACTAGCTCGCCCTTCGTTATCACTTTCACTAGAGTTAGCCTTCATGCGCTCGCTCACTCGCTGTTTACGCGCCCACTTCTCTTCGTCGGGTTCTTCGTAGGAAACATTTGGTTCCCGAATCATTTGAAGTAACCACTCAACTCCATATTCGTGACCATAGTACATATCAAAATCAACACTATCATTAGGTGCGACGAGTAAAGAAAAAACACCATTGGAAAATGTTTGCAAATATCTACAATCATCAGAAGTGTGAAGTGGAAATAAAGGGTCACCCTCATCAACAAATTCTAAAGTAGCGCCTTCTAGTAGTTGAGGTACTAAGTCTTCTGAAATTTGTATACAAAAATTACCTCGTGATCCATCGTACGGGCTGTATTGTAACATTTTACCCAATGCTTCGAGTCCGTCAACGTGACCGTATATTTCTTCAGAATTACAGGTTGTACGTTTGATAACTCCGTTGGAATAAGTGGCTTCTTTCCTGTCGGTTTCGGGGAGGGGGCGAGGGGTATCAGTGGGTAGGTCCGTAACGCTGATGACTTGTGGGTTGCCTTTTAGTAGTAGCTGTATTTGGTATGGGCGCAATTTTACGAAATTATTCATGCTGCCACCTCCATATCAGCTGCGACTATTTCTCTAGCTATAGCTAATAGATATGCGTTCTGGATGGTTGCGACAGAGTGATTGCGGATAATTCGTAGACGACCAGGTACAAGTTTTTTTACCGGAGGGTTACAAAGATCATCAACATATGTTGCGGATTCCCTGTAGAAATACACTAGACGACGGTAGTTTGGAACATTAACCCAATTCCCACCCCACTTACCGTCCTCATCTCGAACGTACTCCCATTCACAAATACACTCAGGTATACAAAATTGAATCCCGTTTGGTAGTTTGAACTCACCAGAAACAAGGTGTATGTTGAGTTTCTGTCTCACTACTAAATTTTGGATCAGGTGAGGGGGGAATTTGCTCCAATGAAGGGTGCCACTCTCCAACATTTCTAATATTTTAGCTGAGCGCTCTAGTAAAAGGGGTACGAATAGTTCTGGGTTGGATTGATATGAAATCACTTTTAATTCCTTAGTTAGGTATTTGGGTAAACCCCTGTAAATCAGGGGTTTGTTAGGGTCTTATTGATATTTCTACGATGTATTCACACTATCACCTATATTAAGTTGGAGCCTAAGCTCGAAAATTAATACAGCTGGTGTAGATCGTTGACCTAACGGGATCACGAATCCCCCTGTGCTCTAACTAAAAGCAATCTGTACATGGCCTTGATGACCATGTGAAGTATTATTTCACAATAATTTATAAAAAGCAAATAAATATTATTTTGCAATTTTAACATCTATATATAGTATTAGTAAGGAATAAATTATTTATTTTAATTTTGATATACCTTGTTGGCGATAAAAATACCTGAATATTAATGCGGTTGTTTGCTTTTTTATCAAAAATCGTCCGTAGTGCCTACTTTTCCAATAGTAACTACTTCAGCTAAGGCATAAATAAGCGCATAAGAAAAGAAATAATTTTATTGGTTGCGTTGAAAATGACTTCTACGTCCCCATATATAATATAGATACAAAATACACGTCGTTGATGACGTCCAAGACCAGCAATACAAATTGCTATTAACCCCTTATTGTTACCCTAATTAAATTTAAGAACAAAGGGGTTATAAAAAAGTCAAACCAACCAGTGATACCCTTCTCCTGGATTGTAGAGGAACCGTGATTAGAAATACTCTGTCACACAAGCCTGATCTTCATGTTGAAGACAAAGTACTGCATAGATTCATATGGTTTATATGCGGTGATGTCAACTTGGGAGAAGTCATCCTTTTTCATAACCATGTGCTATAGTCTACAAATGCACCCTCACCCGTGTTAAAGCCAGACTTAAAATGGCTGGGGGGACAATTAATCTTTTATCTGGTTTTATTATTTCTCTTTAATATTTGTTCTGCTTGAAAAGCTATGAAAATGTGGTAGTGAATGAACGCAGTGAAATTCAGTAACGCATTATTCATATGAACGCAGTGAATCAATAATTGAAACTAGTAAAAGATTAAATCCCTCATAGTTAATATCAAAAGATTCGGAACTGTGTCCCAACGATGTGACTTTTTTATCGTAAAGATTAAATGAAAATCTTATAAAAACTTTGATGTTTTTCACTAGATGAATTCATAGTCTTAAAAATAGTTATTGAAATAGTTCCCCCTTTTATGGTTAAGCACATCATGGATTTATTAATTAAATTTTTGGGGTTTAGGTATTGGTTTTATTTCTGGTGTTGGTTAAGAGAAAGTCATGTTGGGACATTGGGACATTGATTTGGGTTTCACCCAAAGGGAGTTTGTCATCAGTTGCACACCTACTCCGTAGATGCACACCTAACAACAAATCCCAGACTCAAGAAAAAACCAATGGTGTCTACAACCCAAGTCAAAAGACATCTGATTTATTATCGTTTTCGATGTATTACACATTTAAACAGCAATATAACACCCATAGTGAGCGACATATAGTAAAGTTGATGAATACATCAGTAATGAATTTTGTTTTTGGATATGACATCAAAACACATATTGGTGTTCCGTTTTTGGATATGACCTTGAAACAATATAAGTAACTACCGTTATATACTGTAAAATCTAGAAGCCGCATTTATTGCAAGCGCCTCTCGGAGTGTGTTGGTTTATAACTAAAGCTGAACGTCAGCAGTCAGCCAATGGACTAAACCGCTATCGCGGTAACGCATTAATTAAGCTCAGCCTTTACTCTAAAACCCAGAAACAATTATTAAAGGTATTAAAAAGTCTGTGTCTGTCTTATTGTTGAATTTAGGAAT
>Ga0209826_1002544_pt1 | contig 11886 bp, 8 predicted proteins | sample GOMGulsemesocosm_5_FD_184637 | JGI IMG/M metagenome (GOLD analysis project Ga0209826, IMG submission 184637) | Methane-oxidizing microbial communities from mesocosms in the Gulf of Mexico - GOM15C Gulf of Mexico (SPAdes) (version 2) | ecosystem: Environmental > Aquatic > Marine > Cold seeps...
TAATGGGACAAGCGCGTGGCTATTACACTTTCTTTAGCCATTTAAAGTGGGCTCCTGTTATTGGTTTAGGTTACGCCGCTAGCATCTATGTGCATTTATTGATTAATGGTTAATGGTTAATGGTTAATGGTTAATGGTTAAATTAAACAACGGTTAAATAGAACATTTAAAATAAAGCTTCTAAATATTTTAGGAGCTTTTTTATTTGTGCTTATTTTTATTTCTTATTTCATTCCTCATATTATACAGAGAGAACAAAATGAAAATTTTAAGTGACTTAACAACTCAGTCAAAACCCTGGTTATTATTAGCATTATCGGCTTTAGCCCTTGAAATTTGCGCCTTATTTTTTCAATATGCTTTGAATTTAGCACCCTGTATTATGTGTGTGTATCAACGTGTCGCAATAGCGAGTATTGCTGTTTCTGGTGTTATTGGCTTTATTGGCTTTGGGTTTATATGGATTAGAATTGCAGCTTATGCTTTCTGGGCGATAGGCGCTATTTGGGGGCTTTTAATAGCACTAGAACATGTTGAAATGCAAGCCAATAGCGGCTCTTTATTTTTTAGTTGTGAATTTATACCTAATTTCCCTACATGGGCACCACTGCATGAGTGGCTACCAATATTTTTTGAAGCAACGGGAGATTGTGGAGATATTAATTGGCAATTTTTAGGGTACAGTATGCCGCAGTGGATGATCGTTGTTTATGGTGCTTACACCCTAGCTTTTACCGCTATTGTTATCAATCGGTTATTCCATGCAAAAAAACTTTGATTTACTTTAGCTTGGAACAACAGTTTGTATCGCTTATTTGATAATAGGCGCGGCAACACCTGCGGCAACGTATGGAATAACTTGTTTAATCACCCCTGCAATATCTACTTGGCGGTTAAAATCATTTTGTGCAATATCAATTAATGCTTCGCTTGAGGACATAGTAAAAACAATGGTTCCCATCGTGAAATGTAAACGCCAAAACATTTCTTCGGCGCTTAATTCAGGGTAAGCTTTATGAACTGCTTGGGTAAAATTAGCAAAAACATCAGGATATTGTGTCGTTAAAAACCAGCGTAAAAACCCTTGACTATCGGTATAGCCTCGCCCTAATAATTGTAAAAAAATACTTGTGCCGTTGTTTTTAAAATTATTCAAATGTAATAACGGGTCAATAAAAGCCGAAAACACTTCAATCAAACTGGGTTTGTCTTGTTCATTGCATAAGACACCAAACGCTGACTCTAGCCTTGGTGCTAATTCGTTCATGTAACGCGACATAACGGCTTTAATTAACTCTTTTTTTGAACCAAAATGATAATTTACAGCGGCTAAATTAACCTCGGCCTGGCTAGTTATTTCTCTCAATGAAGTACCATTAAAGCCTTTGTTTGAAAAAAGAACTTCCGCAGCGTTTAAAATTTTATTTTTTGTACACATACCGACCTAACCACCTACCTAAAGCATTATCATAAAACGTGTTTAAAACATAAGTTTAAAATAACGCACTTTTGAGTGATGGGTCAAGTGCTATTCATTCATCAAGAAAATAATTATGCCAATTAAGTCGTTATTGAATTTAACAAGGATAAATGATCACATATTTAGTGTGATTGGTATAAAGTAGTATTTAAAATTATACATCTCCTTTCTGTCAATTTTCATGTTGTAGTCTTAACTTTAATTTTTCAGTACAATGTATCTAAATAATAGCATCCCCTTTATTTTTAATGCTAAGGAGCATCATTAAAATGAAAGTAACAACGAATACCATTAAATTAAGTACCATTGTTTTAGTTGTTACTAGCGCCTTGACTGCATGTAATCAAGACGTTGATAATACTGCCAATATAGTAAAAATAAAAAGTCAAATATCAGCAAAAATATTAACTAGCCAAGACGCGCAAACTTTTCTTGATAGTGCTTCTAAAGAGATTATTGAACTAGGCACTTCAGGTGCTCGTGCTGCTTGGGTTTATGCTAATTTTATTACTGAAGATACGGCTTCACTTGCTGCAAAGGCAGATCAAAAATCAACAGAAGCGGGCGTTCGTTTTGCTATACGAGCCGCAACCTTTGATGACGTTGATGTAAGCCAGAATCAACGCCGACAACTAAATATTTTAAAACAATCATTAGTATTGCCTGCGCCACAACATTCAGAAAAATCAGCCGAACTTGCAAAAATAAGTGCTGAATTAGGAAGTATATATGCTAAAGGAAATTACACGACAAAAGTTGGTAAAAAACTAAGTTTAGGTGATATGACCTCCATTATGGCAACTTCTCGTGAGTACGATGAATTATTAGAAATATGGCAAGGTTGGCGCGAAATTAGCCCTAAAATGAAACCGTTATACGCTCGACAAGCTGAATTAGTTAATCAAGGTGCTCAAGGCTTAGGTTATAAAGATTTAGGCGCTATGTGGCGCTCAAACTATGATATGCCAGCCGATGATTTTGCGAAAGAACTCGATAGGCTTTGGCACCAAGTAAAGCCATTATATACCGATTTACATTGTTATGTTCGTAGCGAACTGGGTAAGCAATATGGCACAGAAAAAGTACCACAAAATCAACCTATTCCCGCACATTTACTCGGTAATATGTGGGCCCAATCTTGGGGTAATATCTACGATGTAGTTGCACCTAAAAATGCAGACCCTGGATATAATATAACGAAACAACTTGCTGCTAATAACTATGATGCCATCAAAATGGTAAAAGGCGCTGAAAATTTTTTTACTTCACTTGGCTTTGATGCCTTACCAGAAACTTTTTGGGCACGTTCATTATTCACCAAGCCAGCTGATAGAGATGTAGTTTGTCATGCTTCAGCATGGAATATAGATTCAAAAGATGATTTGCGCATAAAAATGTGTATTCAAAAAACGGGAGAAGACTTCTCTGTTATTCATCATGAGCTAGGACATAACTTTTACCAGCGTGCTTATAAAGATCAATCTGTGTTTTTTCAAAACAGTGCTAATGATGGCTTTCATGAAGCTATTGGCGATACTATTGCACTTTCGATTACACCAAAATATTTACAAGAAATTGGATTAATTGAAAGCGTTCCCGATGAATCAAAAGATATTGGTTTATTAATGAAAATGGCGTTAGATAAAGTTGCTTTCATTCCTTTTGGTTTACTGGTTGATCAGTGGCGTTGGAAAGTGTATTCAGGTGAGGTAACGCCCGAAAATTACAATGATGCTTGGTGGGGACTACGTAAGAAGTATCAAGGTGTTTCTGCTCCTATTGATCGTAATGCTGATGCTTTTGATCCTGGTGCTAAATATCACGTACCTGGTGGCGTTCCTTATAGCCGTTATTTCTTAGCGCATATTCAACAGTTTGAATTTCATCGGGCTCTTTGTGATATTTCAGGCAACACTGATCCCATTCACCGCTGTTCAATTTACAACAACAAAAAGGCCGGTGCAGCGCTTAAGACCATGTTAGAAATGGGTTCTAGCCAACCATGGCAACAAGCTTATAAAGTGTTAACAGGCAAAGAACAAATGGATGCAACCGCTATTTTAGATTACTTTGCACCACTTCATGTTTGGCTAAAAAATAAAAACCAAGGTAAACAGTGCGGTTTTAATCTAAATATTGATTAAATCTGATTATCATTTCTATTGGAGGGTACTATCATTGTTTATAATAAATTTAAAAAATGATGGTGCCCTCAAAGTAATACCGCGTTATTACCCTTTATTGTCTACTTAATTGCCTACTTAGTTATTTTTGCCCATGTATCACGCAAGCCGACAGTGCGATTAAACACTAGTTCACCCGCTGTTTTAATATCATTGTCTAAACAAAAGTAGCCTTGACGCTCAAACTGAAAAGCAATTTCTGGTTTAGCATTAACCAATGAAGGTTCAACTTTAACCTTGGTTAAACTAATTAATGACTCTGCGTTCATAACACGGTGAAAATCGTCTGCTGAAGCAGGATTTGGTACAGTAAATAGTCTGTCGTATAAACGCACGGTAGCATCAAGTGATTTATCAACATCCACCCAATGAATAACACCTTTTGGTTTAGTACCATCAGTTGGGTTTTTACCTAACGTATCGTCAAGATAGTTACAATAAACAGTGGTTACATCACCCTGTTCGTCTTTGTCACACCTCGTTGCAGTAACCACATAAGCGCCACGTAAACGCACTGCTTTATCAATAACTAAGCGTTTATATTTTTTGTTAGCTTCTTCTCTAAAATCCTCAGCTTCGATGTAAAGCTCGCGGCTAAAAGGAACAATACGCGTGCCTTGGCTTTCATCATTTGGATGATTTTTTACCGTTAAACTTTCAGTTTTATCTGTTGGGTAGTTTTCAATGACTAATTTAATAGGATCAAGCACTGCCATAGCGCGTGGCGCATTGTCATTTAAGTCTTCACGAATACAAGCTTCTAACACGCCCATTTCAACAGTGTTTTCCATTTTAGTTACGCCAATGCGTTTAGCAAACTCCCGTATTGATGCGGAAGTATAACCACGTCGGCGAAAACCAGCAATTGTTGGCATTCTTGGGTCGTCCCAACCATCAACTAATTTTTCATCAACTAAGGTATTTAGCTTGCGCTTACTCATTAAAGTGTATTCAAGGTTTAATCGTGAAAATTCATACTGATGGGGTTTTGACTTTATTGACACATTATCAATAACCCAATCATATAAACGGCGGTTATCTTGAAATTCTAAAGTACAAATTGAATGGGTAATACCTTCAATTGCATCAGATAAACAATGGGTAAAATCGTACATTGGATAAATACACCACTTATCACCTGTTTGATGATGGTGAACAAAACGTATTCGATAAATAATAGGATCACGCATGCACATAAAACTAGAGGTCATATCAATTTTGGCACGTAGAGAGCATTCACCCTCTTTAAACTCGCCTTTACGCATTTTTTCAAATAAAACTAAATTTTCATCTACCGAAGTATCTCGATACGGACTATTTTTTCCTGGCTTGTTTAAGGTGCCACGATACTCTCGCATTTCATCACCATGTAAAAAACAAACAAAAGCTAACCCTTTTTCAATTAACTCAACGGCAAAAGCATGTAATTGATCAAAATAGTTTGAAGAATAACGTACATCCCCTGACCACTCAAAACCTAACCATTTTACGTCTTTTTCAATTGCATGAACGTAATCAATGTCTTCTTTTTCAGGATTTGTATCATCGAAACGTAAGTTACATAAGCCGTTATAATCTTGAGCAATGCCAAAACTTAAACAAATAGCTTTGGCATGACCAATATGCAAGAAGCCATTCGGCTCAGGGGGAAAACGCGTTTGAATATTGGTGTGTTTGCCACTAGCAAGATCAGCATCGATGATTTGACGAATAAAATTGGTTGGACGGTTTTCAGCTTCCGACATTTACAGAGCCTCTAAAATGAATATAAATAATTTAATTACTCATATTATATCAACAAAATATCAACAAAAAAGGCTCTAACGAGCCTTTTTAATAAAAATCACTAACAATGACTCACTTGAATTCAAGAATTAATAACAACATTAAATTATTTATTCAAAATGGCATCAATAGTGCCTCGGGCTAAGCTGTGATAGCCAAGGCGTGCTTTAATATAAACATTTAGCGCCCATGCTTTACCCTCTTTAGTGTCTGCTAACTCTTTGTATAAAGGTACTATCAATTTACGTCGTCCAATAGTCATTAAATACTTAAACATAGCTGGATAAATAGCATCATAACCAACACGAATTGATAATAAATACCACGCATGCGTAATTTCAGCATTTTTACTGTGGGTTAAATCAAATTTATTATCGAGTATCGTCATTTTATCAATATTAATATTAAGTGGTAGATTATTAATAAAATAAAGCCACTCATGTAATGTCCAATCACTTGTAAGTAATTGGCTAAATTTAGTTTCATCGTTTAACCAGGCTAAAGTTTCATTATCAATAGTACTAAAAGCAGTAGATATTGGTTTTGGTACATAGCGAGGTAAACCTTGTTTATAAATCCACTCGTGAAGTACTTCATCGCTAACAATATTAGGGTATTTGTGCGTTAAGTTGGCTTTTAAATACTTCAAAAATTTTGTAGTCCCTATACTTTTAAATACGTGATGATCAAAATAGTCAAGTACAAAAGCATCAAACCGCTCTCGACCAAACTTATTTTCTAAGTAGATTAAAAATAACTGGCCTTTAGTGTACGGTACGCTAGAAAAGGCATGATCCGGATCACGCCCTTTTAAGTCAATATACAGCTGAGTATCACCTGGTGCTAATTCAATAATCTCAGTAGTTAAACCCTGAACATCAAGTGCTTGTTCCATAATGGCTCGGTCTTTGCCAAAAACTGCTTCCATAATACGATTTTCAACATAGCTGGTAAAACCTTCATTTAACCAAAGATCCCGCCAAGTTTCATTTGTAACTAAATTGCCTGACCATGAATGTGCAAGTTCATGCGCAATTAAATTAACGAGGCTTTTATCACCAGCAATGACCGTTGGCGTAATAAACGATAAACGAGGGTTTTCCATACCACCAAAGGGAAAACTTGGTGGTAAAATTAATAAATCATAACGGCCCCAGCGGTACTTACCATACATTTTTTCTGCTGTATCAATCATCGCTTGGCTATCATCAAATTCAGCAACGGCGGCATCTAAAATATACTTTTCAGCGTAAACACCTGTTTGATGGCTCATGGCTTTAAAGTGTAAATCACCCACGGCTATCGCAATTAAATAAGCCGGAACGGCCTGTGGCATTGAAAAAAAGTAATCACCATCACGTTCAGTATTAGGCTCATTATTAGCACTCATTACCACTAACAAGTCTTTGTTTGTAATGATACGTGCAGTGTAAGTTACACGTACACTAGGGGTATCTTGAATAGGAATCCATGAACGGGCATGAATCGCTTGGTTTTGACTAAACAAAAACGGTTTTTCTTTACCCGCAGTTTGCTCAGGCGAAAGCCACTGTAAACCCGATGCCTGTGGCGTTGAATGATAATATATTCGTAACTTGTCAGTATTAGGTAACGTTTTAATGGTTAATTTAGCCCCTAGCACATCATCATGTTCAGCTAAATTAAAGCTTACTTGTTGCCATTGCCCTGCGCTGTTTTGTGCTAGGATTTTATTGATAACAAGATCGCGTGTATCTAAAACAACCTCAGTGCTATTAGTATCCAGCCACTTCAATGAAAGCTCTGCGAAACCTGCTAAAGACATGCTGCCAAAGTCGATATTAAGATCTAAATAAAGATGTGTGGTGACTACCTGATCATAATTAGCATAAGTATAAACATCAGTCAGCTTTGAGGAGTTTGCTGCAATGGTCGTGGAAATTAAAAAAAAGAGGGATAAAATAGTAAGCGGTATCAACCGAATAAAGCTTTTCATTTAGTTTTCTTTAAAATAGATAAACAAAAAATAAGTTTGTAGATTACGGTACATCAACAGATCTGCTCAATTATTTATTGTCCGTTTATTTTCTATAAATAAGTAAGCTAAAATAACGGAAATAACCAAGATACATAATGCCAATATAACTAAGTGCTATACGAAGAAAGCCATCTACGATAAAGGATGTTTATCAAGGGTAATCGCTAATATTGCTTTCATAAAGCAAATCGAATGTGTTTATTAAGAATATACAAAATATGAAAATAAAAAAAACGCAGATAATTTTTCATCTGCGCTAATGGCATTTAGTACATGTGTTGGCCGCCGTTAATAGATAATGTTGAGCCAGTAACAAAACCAGCCTCATCAGCCACGAGAAACAATACTGATCGAGCAATATCTTCTGGTTGGCCTAAACGCCCTACAGGTATAGTCCGAACTATTTTAGCTAAAACTTCTTCAGGAACAGCCCTCACCATATCTGTTTCAACATAACCAGGTGCAATAGCGTTAACTGTAATACCTTTTGCAGCACCTTCTTGTGCTAAGGCTTTAGTAAAACCATGAATACCAGATTTAGCTGCTGCATAATTTACTTGACCATATTGACCTGCTTGACCATTTACAGAACCTATATTAACAATACGTCCAAATGAACGCTCCCTCATTCCTTCAATAACAGCACGAGAAGTATTAAAACAAGATGATAAATTGGTTTGAATAACAGCGTCCCATTTCTCAAAGTTCATTCTATGCATAGTACCATCTCTGGTAATTCCTGCATTATTTACAAGAATATCAATTGGCCCAATTTCAGACTCTAGAGTTTGAATGCTTTTATTTACACTTTCAAAATCGCTCACATCAAATTTAGCTGTTTGAATTCCCGTACGCTCTGTAAACTCTTGAGCGGCTTGATCATTACCCGCATAGTTTGCGATAACCGTATATCCATTTTCTTTCAGTATAATGCTAATAGATTCACCTATTCCACGGGTTCCACCTGTTACTAATGCAATACGTCCCATCACTCTACTCCTGTTATATGTTATTATTGTTATCCCTATTACTGTTCAAGTAACACGGTAATTTTTTTAAAGAAAAGTATTATTCTTATCACTTAACGTTGTGCCAATATTTGGTAAAATTATTTCAAGATAATAATTTTGCCGACTCATTTATCAACTATTAATTGTCGTTTTTATGCGATAATGATCATGTCCATCACAAGCTTACGCTATCGTAATTCTATGCTTGATTAGCACTCTAGCGCTAGGTGGACATTTCTCATATTGATTCTATTTAATTAAAAAAGCAAGCATATTCATTGAATACAAAGGGTAAACGTATTTAACCCAATCTATCGGTTAATAATTTGCTGAAACAGTTTTACACTGTTGGCTGCTCGTAATTATATATCCAAGCCAGCTCAAAATTCAGGATTCAACTGGCATTATAAACGTCTTTAGGTAAGGCATTGATGAAGGAGTGGTTGCTCTTTTATTGAAATCAATAACGCGGCATAAAACGTTTCTAAACCAACGCTACAGGGATCCCTGAACAAGTAACGCGCTTCGTTGCATCATTAATTAAAGGAACAACCCGTAATAAAATACGCACCTTGATCATAAGTCGCTCAAGTATCCTGATACTCGTACCTTTAAAGAGCTTGAGTATAGTGTTATACAATTATTTTGCTTTGATGATGATGAGATAAGCGCAACAAAAAATTGCGTAGAAACGAATGACTTATTTATTACTAACCATGATGATATATTATTTCAATACGTCAAAATATCTTTTGACAGCAACCAAAGTAGCTCATATTCAGCTTGCTCTAATTGATCATAGATACAGAATAAAGCAATTTAAATTTGTTACATTTGTTGCATTTGAATTACAACCCTGCGATTTTTACCACGTCCAAGTGTTGTCGTATTAGAGGCGATATGACGCTTCTCACCATAACCAGTCGCATCAATTCTGTTAGCATCAATTCCGTTTTGTACAAAATAATCTCGTACTTGGTTTGCACGTCGCTCTGATAATTTTAAATTAGGCCAACGACCGCCGTAACTATCTGAGTAGGCATCAACTAAAACAAGCTCTAAATTAGGATCTAAACTCAAATATTCTCGAATCATATTGATACGACGCTGTGAGGCTTTAGTGAACTTTTCACTATTCGATTGATAATTTAATACGGTATAAGCAATATCGTCAAAACTATAATTTAACAAATTACTAACACAAGCAACAAAATTTCGATAAGCACTGTTAAAACGTGCTGTTGATAGCCCTACTGAAATTTTATTTTGGTTGCTATACCAATCATCATAATAAAAAGTTGGACTCATACCTTGCTCTAATTCACTTAGCATGATCCAAGCGGCTTTCTTAGGTAAACTAGGGTTAAATTGCTTATGCAGTTTCATATTGGCTAAAACACGGCCACCATAACCAGGTCGCCACTTTGGTGACTCACTACGAACTTGGGCAAGAGAGTAGCTATCCGGTAATAACATCATATCCAGCTCAAACTCCATGTTTAAATTGCGACTTGCCTTAGCATAAAAGCGCGCTTGACCATAATGAGGGATTTGATGTGCTAATGTGCATTGTAAGCGAGAGTTATCAGCTAATTGCCATTGAGAATTACTAATGTCCGCACTGTATTGCCGAATACCCGCTTGTGCACTATTGACAAAAATACTTGCAATAACACCAAGAATCACACAAAAAATTGTAGATAAATTATTTTTACTAGATATTTTCTTTTTCATACATTATCAACAAACTGATTAAACTACTTAAAGTATATCGTCCCAAACTGAAATAACTTTAACACTTTTATTCGTCTTAATTTAAAGAACCTTAAGTTATAGGATCTTCATTTAAACATATATCCAAAAAAATTAACGTTAATCAGTTTTAACATAAAGCTAGCCTTTAGCTCGTTTTTAAATGCGTTTTCTGAGATAATTACATCAATAAATTAAGCAAAATCATTAGCACTAACCAATATGTCAGTAAGCACTAAAAATCATAAACTAGAAAACATTAATAAAAATATCAATAGCGACACCCATAGCGAAAAGAGTAAACCCTTATTTGCTAAGAGATTTCGCGGTTATTTCCCCGTTGTAATAGATGTAGAAACGGCAGGATTTAATGCACAAACAGACGCTTTATTAGAAATAGCAGCGTCTGTTTTAACGCTTGATGAAGAAACTGAAAAACTATCCATTGATGAGACTATTCAATTTAATGTTAACCCTTTTGAAGGGGCAAATTTAGAGCCAAAAGCATTAGAATTTACAGGCATTGATCCAACAAACCCATTACGTGGTGCAGTTGATGAAGATATTGCATTAAAAGCACTATTCAAATTAGTGAGAAAAAAAATGAAATTAGCTGGTTGTCAACGTGCGATTATCGTTGCTCATAATGCGGCATTTGATTTAAGCTTTTTAAATGCCGCCACTACTCGTTGTAAAATAAAACGTAGTCCGTTTCATGCTTTTGTAAGTTTTGACACGACTACGCTTGCAGGCCTTGCTTTAGGGCAAACAGTATTAGCAAAAGCTTGTGATACAGCCAACATTGATTTTAATAATAATGAAGCACATTCAGCACTTTATGACACTGAAAAAACAGCAGAATTATTTTGCCATATTGTCAATAAATGGCATGACTTGGGCGGTTGGCCATTGGCTACACCAGTCATAACTGATAAATAATAACTGCATCACTAAATAGGTAATAATTTATACTTGTTAAAATCATCAATTACTTCATTATTTATTTAATCATTAGAACAATTCGTTACTGAAAATAGTATGAAAATTTGTTATTGATAGACACAAAAAAACCGCTTCCGCGGTTTTTATTTTTTAACTTACAAATGATGACACAAAAGCTTCGCTTTATAATTTATCAGCATTATCCGTAAGGTAAGCAGCAACACCTTCTGTGGTGTCAACCATACCTTTATCACCTTTTTTCCAACCAGCTGGACAAACTTCGCCATGATCTTGGTGAAATTGTAAAGCATCAACCATACGTAACATTTCATCAACATCACGTCCAAGTGGTAAATCGTTTATCACTTGATGACGAACATTACCTTCTTCATCAATTAAGAATGAACCACGAAATGCAACACCTGCTTCTGGATGTTCAACATCGTAAGCTTGACAAATTTCATGTTTAACATCAGCAACTAAAGTATATTGAACCGGGCCAATACCACCATCATTTACTGCTGTATTACGCCATGCATTATGAGAAAATTGTGAATCAATAGACACACCAATCACTTCTACACCACGGCTTTTGAATTCTTCCATACGGTGATCAAAAGCTAAAAGCTCAGACGGACATACAAAAGTAAAATCTAATGGGTAGAAAAACACTACCGCTTTTTTACCTTTAATAGCTTCGCTTAAAGTAAAACTATC
>Ga0209826_1002545_pt1 | contig 11884 bp, 6 predicted proteins | sample GOMGulsemesocosm_5_FD_184637 | JGI IMG/M metagenome (GOLD analysis project Ga0209826, IMG submission 184637) | Methane-oxidizing microbial communities from mesocosms in the Gulf of Mexico - GOM15C Gulf of Mexico (SPAdes) (version 2) | ecosystem: Environmental > Aquatic > Marine > Cold seeps...
TTAGAGGGTTTTTTACGCAAAGTTGTTTTCTTGATTACTTTGTTGGTATTTTCTCCAGGAGCATTTTCTGCAGGAATCGGTTTTACATCCAATACTTTTGGTGCACCAGAAGATTCTGGGCATATTATTGTATCAGTGGAATTATCAGGTTATGATTTTAATAGGGGTAGTGTAGTTACTTATTTTTCGGTAGCCCCTGGTACGGCAACTTTGGGGGCTGATTTTACTGACCCTCAGGCTACATTGGTTTGGACTGCAAATGGCATTCAATCATTTTCAATACCCGTTCTTTTAGATTCAACCCTTGAACCCGACGAAACTATTTTAGTTTCTCTTTCTGATTGTTATTTGCAAAGTGAAGCAGATTGTAATGATGTGGGGATTGTGATATCACGCTCATCAGCCACAGCAATAATTCATGGGCAACTAATGGAGGTGGAAAACCTTACTCCAAACGAAGAATCTGTGGGCGGAGCATTGGATGATTCTTGTGCTAATGCAACGGGTGATTTATTACTGCGTTGTGATGAACTCTACGGTTCAGGTTTAAGTGATACACAAATAAAAGAGGCACTGGATGCAATAGTGCCTGAACAGGTTTCTGCTCAAGGCGGTGTTGCTGTTGATTTTGGTTTTCAACAACTTCAAATGGTTCATGGACGAATTGTTAGTTTAAGACAAGGCCAGGGTAATGTAAGCAGAATGTCGCTGGCAGGCTTTACTATGAATTCATTTGGACAAAGTATCCCTATTGGTGACATTGCCCAAAGTTTGTTAGTTAATGCTCTTGGGGTAAGTGATGATGAAGGTTTGTTTAGTGATGGGTCTTTGGGAATATTTCTAAAAGGACAGATCGATATAGGTGATAAAAAATCAACTGATACTGAAACCGGGTTTGATGTAGATGCTAAAAGTATTACGCTAGGTATTGATTATCAATTTACGGATCATTTAGTTTTAGGTGTGGCTAGTGGATATGGACACACTAATACTGATTTTGAAAATAATGGGGGGGATATGGAAACCCACTCTGGAAATTTTTCAATTTATGGTAGTTATTTCTTACCCCAGGATTTTTATATTGATGCGATTTTTAGTTATGCCATTAATAGTTATGATAGTTCCCGTACTATCTCATACACTGGGTTACAAGCATCTGCAATTAGTAATCCTATGGGGGGACAGTTTGGTGGAAGTTTAGGTTTTGGGAAAGACTTTTTTGTTAAGAGTTTCTTTTTTAGTCCATATGTACGAGTTGAATATTTGAGAACGGGGATTGAAGAATATTCTGAGCGGGGCGGGAGTGGTTTTGCACTTAGAGTGTTTGAGCAATCTATTTTTTCATTAGCAAGCACTGTTGGGGGGCAGATGAGCCATGCCTTTAGCATGCCTTGGGGCATTGTTTCGCCAGGTATTCGCTTTGAATGGCGGCACCAATTTAGAGATGATCAACGTAACATAGAAGCACAATTTATTAATGTCGGGTCAGGGGCGGCAAGTTTTTTAACTGAAACAGACGACCCAGACCGAGATTATTTTGATCTTGGTGCATCTCTTGCTGTTACATTACCTGAGGGGCGATCTGCTTTTGTAAGGTATGAGACTCGTTTAGGTCAAGATGATATAACAAATCACACTGTAGAAATAGCCATTAGAATGCCATTTTAATGCGTAATAATTCTTTGTTGACGAATTGTATTATTATTCGTTGTATTGTATCAAATTAGTAAACCATTAAAAATGGAGTATTGAATGTTGAGAAAAGAGAGTGTTTTATTTTTCGTAAATAGAATTGTAAGAACAGGAAATGGTGTTGTTTTTTCATTTGTTTTGTTAATTGGATGTCAGCCAGCTTTATTTAATGATGGGACTAATCTAGAGGCTACGGAAGGATACAGTGCAGAGCAAACTGATAAATTATTTGTTGTCGACTGTTTGCTGCCTTCTCAAATCCGTAAGCTGGGTAGTCAGATGACCTATTTAGCACCCAGAAGGCCGATTAAAACAACGGCAGGTGAGTGTGAGATCCGTGGCGGGGAATATGTTGCTTATGATCGTAGTAATTATGCATCGGCTTTGAAAGTTTGGCTGGCTCAGGCTAAACAGGGAAATGTAGAAGCACAGGTGAATTTAGGCGAAATTTATGAAAAAGGCTTGGGCGGACTTGCAGATCCAGCAATGGCTGCATTATGGTATAAAAAAGCAGCCGTAAAAGGTAATTCACGAGCTCAAGTTAATTTAGGTCATTTGTATGAAAAAGGCTTAGGTGTAGAAAAAAGTTTGCCAACCGCACTTAATTGGTACCGAAAAGCATCGGGTCTTGATAATACCGACTTGGAATTTGCCTCGGTTACTGAAGCAGTTGTTTCAGCGAGCTATGAAAAACAGTTGCAGGATCTAACAACAGCTTCACAAACACATCAGCGACGAGCTGACAAATTACGTTCTCAGTTAAAGCAGTCACGCCAAAGCTATGTAATACAGCAGCAAAAATTAAAGAGTATTAAAAACCAGCTTAATCAGTCGCGTAATAAGTTACAGCAAGAAAGAAACAAGAAAGACTCTAATCAGCAGTTAATCAATCAACTGGAAAGCGAGCTATATAGTCATCAAGCATCTTATAACACTCAGAAAACCCAGTTATCGCAAATGCAAGTTGCTGTGGTCAAAGAAAGCCAGGACTCAGTATCTTCATATCAATTACAGTTGACAACGTTACAACAGCAATTGAAATTAAAGGAAACGGCATATCATGATGCCTTTATTGTCATCAAAAGTGAAATGAAGCAAATTGAAGAAAAATCAACAGCTGCAATTTCTACTCAGGACAAGTTGGTGGTTGAACAGTTGCGAGGAAAGTTAAAAAAAGAAAAGACTGATTTGTTGACAACGGGGCGACAAATAAAACAACTGAAGGTTAGTATTTCAGAAAATAAAAAGATTATTGCCAATCTACAATCGCAAGGCGTGGAAAAGATTTTATATGCTCAGGCAGGTATTGAAATTATTGAGCCATCAATGGTGCTTACTCGAGGCATACCTAGTTTTCAATTAAGATCGATTAGTCGTAGTAAAAAAATTATTGGTAAGCTGGCTTCGGTTAAAGGGCTGAAATTATTAACTGTCAATGGGCAATCAATTATGGTGGATGATAGTGGGATTTTTCAAACATCTATTGACATTAAAGATAACATTAACCAAGTTAAGGTGATTGCAAGTTATGAGACAGGTAACCCTAGCTTATTAAATTTTAATTTACTCACAAAAGGTTCATCATCTATTTATATTGATGATACACCACCCTCTAAGATGGTTTCCAAAAGTTATCCATCAATCAATTTTGGCCGCTTTTATGCGCTGATCATTGGTAATCAGAAATATGATCAATTGCCTGCATTAAAAACATCGGTGAATGATGCCAAGGCAGTAGATAGTATCTTGCGCACGCGTTATGGTTATAAAACTACATTACTAATCAATGCTAATAGGCATCAAGTAATGACAGCTTTTAACAATTTACGTAAAGTGTTAACGGAAAAAGATAATTTACTTATTTATTATGCTGGACATGGTGAAATTGACAAGACCGATCAAAGTGCTTATTGGCTACCTACTGATGCTGAACTGAACAATTCGGCTAACTGGTTATCAAGCCATAGTATTACTCAGTTTTTAAATATAATTGAGGCTAAACATATACTGGTGATTGCTGATTCCTGCTATTCAGGTGCTATGACGCAGAGTTCAATTGCCCGGTTACCAACCCAAATGGCCGAAGATAAGCGCAAAAAATGGTTAAAATTTATGGTTAAGCGCAAAGCGAGAACTGTGATGACTTCGGGTGGAGTGAAGCCTGTATTAGATAGTGGTGGTGGGAAACATTCTGTTTTTGCAAAAGCATTCTTGAGCGTGTTGAAACAAAACTCTGGTTTGATGGAAGATTATGAATTATTCAGAACGGTATCAAGTAATGTTAAAAAATCGGCATCTTTAGTGGGGTTTCATCAGCAACCTCAGTATTCATCAATGTTATATGCTGGACATGAAGGTAGCCCTTTCTTTTTTGTATCCAATAATCATTAAATTTAATATCTATGAATGATCCTGAAAACAATAACGATGAAACTGTAATCAGACAAATTGATACGGTAGAGGTTGATGATTCAACGGTCATGCATCCAGTCACAAATGATGATGAAACCGTTGTAAAAAAGCCAGTTGGGGTTGTTAGAGATACAAATAAACCGACAAAAAGTTTAACGACGGGGTCTTTATTACAAAACCGTTTTGTAATAAAGGAAGTGCTTGGTAGTGGTGGTATGGGTACTGTTTATCGTGCTACTGATTTACGTAGACAGGAAGCTCAGGATAATCAGCCAGATGTAGCAATTAAAGTTTTAAATGATGAGTTTAGAGAGGACCCTGAACTGTTTATTGCCTTACAAAGGGAAACAAAAAAATCACAGCTGTTAGCTCATCCGAATATTGTGACTGTTTATGATTTTGACAGGGATGGTAATAATGTTTTTATGGTGATGGAGTTGCTGGAAGGTAAGCCTCTCTCTCAATTTATCAGAGAAGATTGTGCAGATGGAATACCATTTAAAGTGGCCTGGTATATTATTAAAGGTTTATCTTTAGCGCTGGCATATGCTCATGCAAAGGATATTATTCATTCTGATTTTAAACCGGGTAATGTATTTATTGGTGCCGATCGTTCTGTTAAGGTCTTGGATTTTGGAATTGCTTGTGCGGTAGTTAGATCTGATTTGCATAAAGATGATACCGTTTTTAATGCGCGGGATTTAGGTGCATTAACACCCGCTTATGCAAGTCTTGAAATGCTGCAGGGAAAAGCGCCTGATCCTTCGGATGATATATATGCTCTGGCCTGTGTTTGCTATGAGATCCTTTGTGGTAAGCATCCTTATGCTAAGCTTTCTGCTCAAAAAGCATTAGAAGTAAAGCTTGAAGTTCCCGTTATAAAAGGGCTTGATAGGCGCGTTCGCTTGGCATTAAATCATGCTTTGGCACTAACACGTGAGCAGCGCACGGCAACGGTTGGTACCTTTTTGGATGAAATTGAACCAAAATCCATTTGGCCAAAAGTATTAGTGGGTGGAATTATAGTTGCTGCTTTGGGTGTAGGTGCTAGTTATTATTATTTTTTTAATGAATTTGAATTGGTTGATAGTGAAATTATTGAACTATCACAAGAGCAAATTTTAGTCGTTAAAGATTTTTTGGAATTGGCTCAAATCCATTTTGAGGTGGGATACCTGACGTCGCCAGCAGGTAGTAATGCGCTTTGGGCTTATAGACAAGTTTTAGGGATAGACCCATATAATTATGAAGCTCAGGAAGGGTTGAAAAAAATTGCAGAACTTATGGAGCAACAAGCGTTTGAGTTGTATGGCGAAGGAAAATATAAGGCGAGTCTGGCAAAGGTTGAAGAAGGGTTAGAAGCCGTACCTAAACTTGACACATTGTTGGAGTTAAAGAATCAAGTATTGAAAGCGAGCTTAGGACATAATCAATAGTCTGAATAGCAGGGCGCAACAAAACGCGAGGCTTTTAATAATTTGATTCTCTGTATTTTATGTACTTGTATAACTAGTTGGAAGAGGTCATTAAACGCCTATTGGTCTTTATTAACACTAAGTGTCACATCAAATTCGCCTAAGTTGAGCTTTAAAGGTTGTAGATTAAAGGGATCAATTTCTAGAATAGATTTCCACTGTGCCTTATCTAAATCCCTAAAGGCGGCTAAAACTGCAATATATTTACTGTCTGGATTGATTTCTAATGGTTTACTGCTTGTTAGATTTGGCTTAATTTCCATTTCTTCACGATATGTTAAGTCTTTTGCCAGTATGCTCTGATCGTTTTCATATAAAGCAAAAAAATCACTGTTATTGAAACTATCAATATGAGTTAGCTGGTAGATGCGAATTACAATTGGAGAGGCTCTGTTTTCTAAATCTGGATTAAGCTTTTCTGATGCCGTAATAGTAAGTTCCATTGTAATGGGATCAGGTGTACCACCAAAAATTCCACAGCCAGATAAAAAAAGAAAAGCACTGATGCATATAAGACGCTTAAAACTAAAAGAGATGTATTTCACAAGATAGGCCTTTTGGATAAAATTTAACTGAGTTTATAGCAGAAGTCTGAGTACTTTGTACAATTTCCTTGTGATATTGCACTGCAGTTGTAACTTAATGAATACTGGATAGATGCAAAAGAGAATACTTTCTATTTTAATTAAAAAATATTACTTATTTTCTGCTACATAGTCTATCCTTAAACAGTTATAGAATTTTGAAAGTAGACATGTCCTTAACATTAAAAATTGTATCATTTGAAGGCCAGCCCTATACATCAGGTGCTGATGTTATTGTTGAAGAGCAAGGCGGGAGTATTGGTCGTTCTGATGCAAATAGCTTAATGTTAGCAGATGACAAAAAGATGATTTCGAGACGGCATGCAACCATAGAGTTTAAAGATGGGTATTATATGCTGAATGACAGTAGTTTGGCTGGAACCTTTATTGACGCTGCTGTTGAACCTATAAATAATATCAGTGTGCAACTAGTTGATGGCATGCAACTTGGAATTGGTGATTACAAAATTGTTTGCAACATCAGTGAGGGTGCGACACCAATGGTCCCACAGGATCCATTTTTAAGTAGCTATGGTGATGATGTTCAAAGTAATCCCTTTGCAAATCAAGCTGTGGATAATGGATTATTAAATACTGTAGAAGATCCATTTGATAGTCCTTTTCCATCTGATGATTTTAGTAATGAATTATTGGGTTCAGTTACAACTACAACAGCTGCAGAAGGGGATTTGTTACAAGATGCAGAAAGTAATTCTCTTTTAGATCAAGTCGCTCCTGCATTTAATGAAATATCACCTTTCTCAGATAATGGATTATTAGATTCGGTCGCCGAAGAAAATTCGCCAGAACAAGGATTAATGGCGGAAAATGTATCCTCTTTAAATGATAGTTTTGTTCTTCCTGAGCCAATCAAACAAGCTTCAGAAACTGGCCAAGGGGAAATGCCTGAAGACTTTAATTTCGAAGATTTTTTTAATCTAAATGAAAATGAATCACCGGCAGTCCCGAAAATAGTTAATGATAAGCCTGTTAAGGAAATACCAGTTGATAATTCACTGTTAAAGACTGATGACATACCTGATATTAAACAACAGCCACCTGTAGAGTCATTAATTCAAACGCCTCCGCCCCCCTCGGCAGAACAAACAGTTAGTAGCGATAACAATTTATTGCAGGCTTTTTTACAGGGTGCTCAAATTGAATCTCAAGGGATAGATCTCTCGCATTCCGATGAAAAAATGACCCGAATCGGGACTATGTTTAGGCAGTTTGTCGAAAGTACTGTAGCTGTATTGAGAAGCCGAGCAGAGTTTAAAAGTTTATTTAGAGTGACTGTAACAACAATAAAAAGAGCTGATAATAACCCACTTAAATTTTCTGTTACCACTGATGAAGCCTTAAAACATTTAATAAATGATGGGCAGGGGGGCTTCAAGAAATCAGTCGAGTCCATTGATGAAGGTTTTAATGATTTACTTAATCATCAACTAGCGATGCAAGCAGGTATACAAGCCTCATTGAATGAAATGCTGAAACAATTTGATCCTGTTGTGATTGAAAAGCAATATGAGGAAGGAATCGTATTGCAAAAGAAATCAAAATGCTGGGAAAAATATACTAAAGTGCATCAACAACTATCCGAAACTGCAGTAGATGATTTTTTTGGTGATGCCTTTTCAGATGCGTATGAAAAGCAAATGCAGCAGTTAAAGCGATAATTCTTCTACGTTGGGTTGCTAATAATATTTTGGGGCTAAGGCTTTAGCCTTACTGGTAGTAAAAGCTAAAAAAGCAGGCTAAAGCACTGCGCTCCGTATTTATCAATACAGTTTGTTGTGCTGACGGATATGTTAATAGTTAAGTGTATTTATTTTAAAGTGATGAGGGTATGACAGAGAATAATAGAGTAATTTGGTCAGAAGGTATGTTTCTGCGGCCTCAACACTTTCAGCAGCATGATCGCTATATAGAGGCACTAGTAAATGGCCATGCTAATGGACTACAGGCATTCCACTGGGGGGTTTCAAAATTAAAAGTAGATATGCGTCTTTTGGGTATGGGGCAGTTTGCCTTGGCGGAATGTGTGGGTATTTTTCAAGATGGTGTACCGTTTGATTTACCTGAGCAGGGTGCTTTACCTACCCCAATAGAAATTCCAGAAGATATGCAAAACTGCATTATCTATTTATCATTACCAGCCAGATTAGAAGGGTCAATTGAAATAGATAGTGATGAAAAGCCTAATAACCTAGCCAGATATCATGCAGTAGAAGCTGAAGTTAAAGATCATAACACCAATTCTAATGAATCTTCTCCCGTTATGATTGGTAAATTACAAACTCGCTTGATGTTAGAACCGCAAGAAAGAGCTGGTTATATTTGTATTGGGGTCGCCCGAATTATAGAGTCGCGTAGTGATAAAACGATTTTACTTGATGAGGAATATCTACCTCCTTTGATTAATTGTTTAGCAATGGCTCGAGTAAGAAATTATATAAAAGAAGTGTGTGGTTTGTTACATACACGAGGCGAAGCGCTTGCTGGCCGTGTTTCTGAGTCTGGGCGAGGAGGTACGGCAGAAATATCAGACTTCTTATTACTGCAAGTAGTTAATCGCTTAGAGCCTCTTTTTGAACATTTACAACATCTACCTACTTTGCATCCAATTGACTTTTATAGGATTGCTATACAAGTTGCAGGTGAGTTGTCTACTTTTACCAAGAAAAATAAGCGGCCAGTTAGTTTGCCAGAATATAAGCATGCTGACCTTCAGCAGACGCTGTCTTATGTGATGGAAGAAATTCGTGATTGCTTAGGGGTTGTATTAGAACAAAATGCTATTCCAATCCCACTAACTCCCCCTAAATACGGAACACGTGCGGCTAAAATTCCTGATCCACATTTGTTGAAAGATGCTTTTTTTGTACTAGCTATTAACGCACAAGTCTCATCAGAACAGCTTCGTAGTCGTTTTCCTGGTCAGGTTAAGATTGGTCCAGTTGAGCAAATTCAACAATTAGTCAGGTCGTCATTACCAGGAATAACAGTTAATGCATTGCCAGTCGCACCAAGGCAAATTCCTTACCATGCAGGTTTCTCATATTTTGAGTTAAACAAGCAAGGGGAGTTATGGCAACATATGCATACATCAGGTGGATTTGCTATTCACATAGCAGGTGATTTTCCTGGTTTGGAAATAGAATTTTGGGCAATTAAAAACGGGTGATAGCGTGAATCAAGACGATCCTTTTGGAAATTACTTAGATGAAGACAAAACAGTTATCAAGCCTTCTCCTGGAAGACGTAAAAATACTGAGTTTACGTCTCCAGTAGCTCAGCAACCAGTTTCTGAAGTAAGCAATTCTGCTGTAGGTGATCAGCAACTTAATCTGCATTCTGATGACAATGTGTTGGTGGGAAAGGCTTTACCTCTATTAGCTCTGGTCAATCAATTGCGTACTTCGGCGACTCATACTGATCCCTCTGGCCTAAGAAATGCGGTAATTACTGAAATAAAGACTTTTGATACCAAAGCGAGACAAGCAGGCTGTCCTGCTGACCAAGTACAAACGGCTCGTTATGCATTGTGTTCATTATTAGATGAAGTAGTACTTAATACTCCTTGGGGCTGTAATAGTATTTGGAGTACTCAGGGGATGCTTATTACTTTTCATAAAGAATCCTGGGGTGGAGAAAAGTTTTTTCAGGTTTTAAATAATATTATTTCCCAGCCTGGAACCTATCTTAATCTGCTGGAACTTTTTTATTATTGCTTGAGCATGGGGTTTGAAGGTAAATATAAAGTACAGGAGCAAGGACAAAATAAATTACAGGATGTAAGAGAAAACCTTTACCAGGTTATTCAACGGCATAAAGGTGATTATGAGCCAGACTTGTCTATTGCTTGGCGAGGTATCACTGACAAACGTAATGCCTTATCACGTTTTATTCCACTGTGGGTGGTAGTTGCAGTGGTAGCTGCTTTGTTGTCTCTCATTTTTGTTGGTTTTTTATATGCTATCAATAAAAATTCAGGTGCGGAAATTGGGCAACAATACCAAGTTAGAGATGCGCTTAATATTAAGCCTGTCAAAGTAAAACAACCATTACCTGTGAGTAGTGCTCCAGAAGAGCCTATAGTACCTACCATAGATAAGATAAGACTATTTCTAGCAAAAGAAATAGCAGATAAGAGAGTAGCAGTGGTTGAGAAAGATGGGCAGTCAATTATTCGAATATTAGCGAAAAACTTTTTTGCTTCAGGCAGTGACAAAATACAAACTCACTATTTGGATTTAATGACAAAAATAAGCCAGGCATTGGAAATAGTCGATTCGCAAATTACGGTGGTTGGACACACTGATAATGTTCCTATTTTTACGGTTAGGTTTCCTTCAAACTGGGTGCTATCTCAAGCTAGGGCTCAAGCCGTTGCTAATATATTACTGAGCAATGAAAAGCATAAAAACAGAGTGATTGCAGAAGGTCGGGCTGATACACAAAGCCTAGTACCTAATGATTCTGCACAGCACAGAGCTATGAACCGCCGAGTAGAAATTAATTTTTAAGGACTGAATGTGAATATGATAATTAACTTCTTTAAAAATAAATGGGTTATTCAGTCTTTAGGAATTACTGCTTTATCTTTATTGATATGGTTTATCGGACCATTAATTTCAATTGCCAGTACGGCGATTTTAGAATCTCAGATGGTTAGAATGATCACTATCTTTAGTATTGTTTTACTTTGGCTAGGTATTGCTATTTGGAGTCAGGCTAAATCAAATCGAGCTAATGCTGAGATGGTTGAGGATTTGGCGGGTGTAAAAGATGAAGAAAACAACGACGCTAACTTAAATGCAGATCAAGAAGTTGGTGAGTTAAAAGAAAATTTTGACTCAGCTTTGTTGACCTTAAAAGCCAGCAATAATAAAACAAGTCAAGGTAAGCATTATTTATATGATTTACCTTGGTATATCATTATCGGTCCACCTGGATCAGGAAAAACTACGGCATTAATCAATTCAGGGCTTGAATTCCCATTGACTGATCGCTTTGGAAAAAATGCAGTGCAGGGTGTTGGAGGAACGCGTAACTGTGATTGGTGGTTTACTGATCAAGCCGTTATGTTGGATACAGCTGGGCGTTATACAACACAAGATAGTCATGAGCTTATTGATAAAGCAGCTTGGTTTGGTTTTCTTGATTTACTCAAAAAGCATAGACCTAGGCGACCTCTTAATGGTGTGCTGATTACTATGAGTTTGTCTGATTTATTGCGTCTGACAGAAGAGGAAAGAAGTCTTCATGCAAAAGCAATCAGACAGAGAGTTGAGGAATTAACAGAAAGAATGGGGATGCAGATTCCTATTTATATGTTATTTACCAAAACAGATTTGATTGCCGGGTTTACTGATTTTTTTGCCGACTATGGTAAGGAAGAAAGAAGCCAGGTTTGGGGGGTTACATTTCCAGAACAACAAGAGGACAGTGGCGACAATCTTGTACAAATTAGTAAGGATTATGATGATTTGTTAGCTAAGCTAAATCTGCGTGTTAATACGCGGATGCAAAGTGAACGTGATTTAAGTAGACGTAATTTGATTTTTGGATTTCCGCAACGGTTATCGATGTTAAAAGATCCGATGATGCGTTTCCTAGAAGAGTGTTTTGCAGTGAATCGCTATCAAAGTGCACCCTTATTACGAGGCGTTTACTTAACTAGTGGTACACAAGAAGGTACGCCTATTGACCGATTAA
>Ga0209826_1002548_pt1 | contig 11876 bp, 12 predicted proteins | sample GOMGulsemesocosm_5_FD_184637 | JGI IMG/M metagenome (GOLD analysis project Ga0209826, IMG submission 184637) | Methane-oxidizing microbial communities from mesocosms in the Gulf of Mexico - GOM15C Gulf of Mexico (SPAdes) (version 2) | ecosystem: Environmental > Aquatic > Marine > Cold seeps...
GTTAAGGCATTCGCGCCATTGTCGCAAAGCTCCCCTCAATAATTTCTCGTTGGGGGCGGTGCTAGGTGCTAAGTAAAATGGCAGCTCTTACACACTGTAATAGGCCCTTGGCATAGGCTCCGTCTAACAATTCACTGCTGGCGCGATAGGAAAAACGCTGCTCTGCCAAATCATCCTGGGCTAGTAGGGCATCTTCAATATTGGCGATTTCTCCATCGCTGAGTTCCAGCAAGCCTGTGAGTATTTCGTCAGCATCAATACTGCCCGCTTCAATTAACTGGGCGAGGTGGTGATAGAGCTGCTGTTCCGATAAGCCACGTTGCTGAGTCATTTGTTCGGCACTCATACCGGCACGGCAGAGGGCGAGAATTTCGAACTGTTCATTTTCTGCCGTTTGGGCAGGGGAGGCGCTGTCACCCTCTTCCTGCTGGCGAATTATCTCGATAAAGGCATGGCCGTAGCGCTCCATTTTTGCAGCACCGACACCACTAATCGCCAGCATTTGTGTACCGTCCAGCGGGCGATAGCGCAGCATCTCCATTAGTGTTGCGTCGTGGAAAATCACATAGGGCGGCACTGACTGTTCGTCGGCCAGCTCTTTGCGACACTGGCGCAGAGCTTCCCACAGGGCTTTATCTTCTTCGGCAATGTTGTGTTTATTGCGGGCTTTGCGCGTGCTGCTTGCTTGAGTGGTACTTTCTTTGGCTTCGCGACGCAGGGAGATAGTCTCTTCGCCACGCAACAGTGGCCGGGCTTTTTCGGCCAGTTTTAAGCCGCCGAAGCCGCTGACATCGACACTCAAAAATCCACGGGCAACCAACTGACGAAACACCGAGCGCCATTGATTAGCGTCGAGCTCTTTACCAATGCCATAGGTGGACACATTGTGGTGGCCGAATTGCTTCATTCTGTCGTTGTCTTTGCCGAGCAGCACATCGACCAGATGATTAACGCCAAAGCGCTGTTCGGTGCGGTAGACCGTGGACAGGGCTTTTTGCGCGGCGACGGTGCCGTCCCACAGTTCGGGTGGTGTTAAACAGGTATCGCAATTACCGCAACGTTCCGGGGCATCGTCACCAAAATAATGCAGCAGGGCATGGCGGCGACAGCTGGTAATTTCACACAGGCCGAGCATGGCGTCGAGGCGATGGCGCTCAATGCGTTTGTGTTCGTCGTTGCCGTTGGAGTCGTCGAGCATTTGCCGCAGCTTGATGACATCTTGCAGGCCGTAGACCATCCACGCAGTCGCGGGCTGGCCATCGCGCCCGGCGCGGCCGGTTTCCTGATAGTAGGCTTCGAGACTTTTCGGCAGGTCGAGGTGGGCGATAAAGCGCACGTCCGGTTTGTCGATGCCCATGCCGAACGCAATGGTGGCGACGATAATGACTTTTTCTTCGCGCAAAAAACGTCGCTGATTTTCCTGGCGTTTATCAGCGCTAATACCGGCGTGATAGGGCAGGGCCTTAAAACCCTCGTCACACAACCACTCGGCGATGGCTTCGACCTTCTTTCGCGACAGGCAGTAAACAATGCCACTGTCGTGTTCGTGCTCGCGGCGTAAAAAACGCAATAACTGCTGACGGGGGTTTTGCTTAGTGGCAATGCGGTACTGAATATTGGGCCGGTCAAAGCGGCTAATAAAATGCCGAGCCTCGTTGAGTTGCAGGCGGGTGATAATTTCTTCGCGGGTGCGCTGGTCGGCAGTTGCCGTGAGGGCGATGCGAGGTATCTGGGGAAAACGCTCGTGCAGCAAGCTGAGCTGTAAATAGTCAGAACGAAAATCGTGACCCCATTGAGACACACAGTGCGCTTCATCAATGGCGAACAGGGCAAGCTCTATGCGTTCAAACAGCGCGAGAGTCGCGGGTTGAATTAAGCGCTCGGGGGCGACATAGAGTAAATCTAACTCGCCATTGAGTAGCTGTTGTTCGATAGCTTGCTGGCTTTGGTAGTCGAGGGTGGAGTTGAGGAAGCCTGCACGCACACCGAGCTGGGTGAGGGCATCGACCTGATCCTGCATCAAGGCAATAAGGGGTGAAATAACAATGGCGACACCGGGCCGCAACAGGGCCGGTAGCTGATAGCACAGGGATTTACCGCCCCCGGTGGGCATCAACACCAGGGCATCACGGCCCTCGACAATTTCGCCAATAATGGCTTGCTGGTCGCCGCGAAACTGGGCGTAGCCAAAGGTTTTTTCTAGGACGGTCTGGGCATCGTTATTCATGGTCGCGATTATAGAGACTTCTGCATTCGCTGCCGGGTTTTATCGAAGAGCTAAGATTGTAATCAGTCGGTGAGCTGGGTTTTTATTTTGCTTAAAATGGCTTGCCATTGCTGAGGTGTGTTGGCGTTGAGGCATTCGTCATCGCGCAGTTCAACATCACTGAGTGCCTGGCCATGGGTGTCACGCAGAAATGCCGCGATGGACAGGTCATCACCCTGGTGGGTGCGTTGGTGAAGCGCTTTGATAACGGCGGGCGTCAACGGCAAATACAGTGGGAACATCTGTTGGCCGGAAGTCGCCGGTAAGCTTGAGTCCCTTGTCGCTGCTGCAAAGGCTTTTAGGCTCGCAACACTGAGCAAGGGCATGTCGACGGGAATAATTAGCGCGCGCCGACCGGGGTAGTGCTGCCCCAACGTGTGGAGGGCACCCAGGGGGCCGAGCTGGGGAATAATGTCATTTAAATAGCCCGGTGCATTGCGGCAAATAACAATCTCATCAATACCGGCTTGCTGCAGTTTGGCGCGCATAAACTCGAGTAGGGTAGTACCAGCGATGGCCAGGTTGGCTTTGTCCTGCCCCATGCGGGATGACTGGCCGCCAGCGAGAAGTACGCCAATGATCGGTGTTTGCTCTGCGCTCAATTGTTGTCCTGCCAGCGCTCGGCCGCTTGTTCGTCGCTACAGCGCGATGCTACCCAGCGTTCGCCGTCGGGCGTACTTTCCTTTTTCCACAGGGGCGCTTTAATTTTTAAATAATCCATTAAAAATTCGCAGGCCTGAAAAGCTTCGCCACGATGGGCGGCGGTGACGCCGACAAAAACAATAGGTTCACCGGGCTGCAGGGCACCAACGCGATGGACGATAATCAACGGGCCGAGGCTCCAGCGATCACGGGCCTCGACGACAATATCTTCCAGGGCTTTTTCTGTCATGCCGGGGTAATGCTCGAGGAACAGCGTGTTGACAGGGTCGTCGGCCTGATCGCGTACCAAACCGGTAAAGCTCACCAGCGCGCCACAGGTCGTAGTCGATTCACTCAGCTGGCGGGTCAGCTCACCGGGGTCAAAGGGGGTGCCCATGATTTTGATAGTGCTAGCGATAGTGGCGTTCACAGCAAATCTCTTGATGGTAGGCAGGCCATTATAGGATGAATGATCAGCTTCTACCTATGCTGGCCTATATTCAAATTGATCTGGGTTGAGATAAAAAATTCTCAAAACGGCGATTTTTAAACCGGGTTGAGGATAATGTTATTTAAAAAAATGACGGGTTTGTTGGTTATCTTGAGCTATGTAGGGTGACAATATGTCGCACCTTTGCAAAGTGAATATGTACGTCTGGCTCATTATAATAGACGTTAATATTGTGCCTGTGCATATTTTTGACGAGATAGGATTATTTTTAACAGTGTCGATTCCAATAAAATACATAGGTTCTATATAGGACTTTATTTGATGATTGACAGAATGAATACTCAGCGAATCCAGTCTCAAAGATACGGCTCATGAAATTTTTTATTTTCTTATCAGTCATTGTGGTTTGTTTGCTTGTATATGAATTAAATAATCCTCTGTGGATTGGGGTGGAGAAAAGAGAACATAAAACTGTAGGAATTTTCGGTTACGATAAAGTCGATGATATTCTTTTATTTGAGCAGCTTGAGAAAATAAATACCTTTGCTGTCGTTGTTGATAAAAGGGGACGGATTCACGCGATGGCGGATGATGGCTCATCGCGTTTTTACAGTTGGTCTGATACTGGTGGTATAGATTGGTCGCCGCCAGTGACGGTGGCGGAGAGTTTGTCGAGTTCACGGTCGGGTGACGATATTCAGTTGGCGGTAAAAGATCAGCAGCTAATTATTGTTTGGAAGGACAAAGGTGAATTTCCGGGCTGGGGACGCGCTCAAATGGCAATTTCAAACGATGCTGGTAAGAATTGGAGCTTGAGTGAAAACCCCGTAGGAGGTGATGCCGGCCATAATCAGGGTTACTTTAATTTACTGGCGGATAAAGATAGTTTTCATTTTATGTGGCTGGATGACCGGGGAGAAACAGGCGCTAGTCAGCAGCTCAGACATGCCGTGTCGAATGATGGCTTCGATTGGCGAGAGGATCAACTGATTGATGGGGATGCGTGTACCTGTTGCGGGTTGTCATCGCGTCAATTTGGCAATGATTTGCTGGTTCTTTATAGGAGTATAGAGCCGCGTGATATGAAAATGGCTATTTATGAAATGGCGGGTAAGAATATAAAAAAGGGTACAAGTGGTTGGCGAGATGGCGGCCGTGTGGGTGAGTTTGATTGGGCATTTACAGGTTGTCCGCATCAAGGCGGCAGCTTAGCTATCACAGGACAAGGTAGCACAGCGGTTATACATAGTGCTGTGTGGACAGGGCGAAATGGAATGATAGGTCTGCATTATTTGGTTTCGATGAATGGTGGTATTTCCTGGAAATATCGCGGCCAGATTGGGGCTGCCGGGTCTGGAAATGTACATATGGAAACCGTTAATGATCAGGTCGTTATCGCCTGGCATGAGCTTGTTGGTCATCAGCATTATATAAATGTTGTCACTATGAGCGCTGAAGGTCTTCAGCAAACAAAACGTCACAAAGAGATTAATCATTACAGCTATCCCCGCACCGTTATACATAAAGATACTGCCAAGTTATTTTGGCTTGAAAAAGGCCAGCGGGGCAGGGCAGGCTTGAAAGTTATCGCAGTTGATACAGGCTTTAATAAAACAGATGTCGGAGATATGCTATGAAATTTTTGAAAAATATAGTCAATATGGGTGTTGTTAGTTTGTCTTTATTCCTAAGCCAGCATGCACTTTGCCACTCGATAATGACATCAAGCGCGCCGGAAAAAGACGCTTCGATAAGTGTACCCGTTACAGAAATATCAGTTTGCTTTAACGAGTCGATTGGCGATAAATTTATGTCGCTTGTTGTTGTCGATAAATCGGGTGAGCGGGTCGATAAAGGGGCGATCAATATTGTAGAAAAAGATAATGAAATTTGCTTGAAGAAATCGCTAGTGTTACTTGCTAAAGGTCTTTACCTGGTGCGTTATCGTGCGCAGTCTGATGATGGGCATGTGGTATCCGGAAAGTATAGTTTTGATTTAATGGACTCTGCATTAAAGGGTGGCATGTGAGCGATCCTGAGAAGTCGCCTATCGTCATTAGTCGAAGAGGATTGTTTAAGTTTTCACTGATTGCTTCAACGGCCTTAATTTCGTTGTTTTTGATTGCGCTTGGCTTGACCTATAAAATTGATGTGGCGGCCCATATTTCGAATCTATTTAATGATACGGAAGATGAGTGTCTATTTTCGAGTGATTTTTATCTTGTTCGCCTGTCGACCTATTATGATATTGGAAGAAATGTTTCAAACCTGGATTATCTCGAGAATTTTTGCCAGGATATTCCCGATACAGGCCCATTAATTATTGTCATTGATCTTCTAGATGAAGATGTTAGGGGTATGCCGGTTAAGCTAAAGTTTGTTAAATTAGACGATAGTCAACCGACAGGTCGGAAGAATACGCTGATATATGAGTCTATTTCTGAAGTGCCAAAGGCAGGATTTATCAAAAGCAAAATCCGTTTTTCGAATGCGGGTGAATATGCAGTTCTCGTCGAAGTGGGTGATATACAAGCGCAGGACTACGATGTGGTAACAATACCGTTTAAAATAAGCGCGTTGTAATGTTCATCATAAAAACATCAACCCTCCTCGCCATTAGGTTGCCTCGCTGCCTCCAGCAGTTATAAGCGTAGAGCATCCATTTATTTCGTGGTTTTTAAATGGTAGTGCTAGGGTGATCCGCTGCCCGCAATATCAACCTTCACTGTCTCGATGCGTGAGGTCCGCTTGCCCTTGCCAATATCACTCATCTGCCCGTCGAAGGTCAGGCAGTAGAGGGTCTTCATATCCTCGCCACCGAGGGTGCAGGCCACCGCACGGCGGTCGGGCACTTCGATAACATCGGTGATCTCACCGCCGTCTTTAACGCGCACGTAGGCGTCGTTGGCAAAGGTCGCCAGCCAAATGCCGCCTTCTTCATCCAGGGTAATGCCATCGGGGGTGTAGTCGCCCAGGTCGGCGAACACGCGACGATTACTGAGTGAACCGTCGTCTTCAATAGTAAAAGCGCTGAGGCGCTTGCCCCAGCTTTCGGCCACCACCAGCATTTTTCCGTCGGGTGAAACCACCGGGCCATTGGGGAAGTGCAAACCATCGGCAACTTCACGCACCGAGCCGTCGGGCTTCACCAGCACGATAGTACCGGGGGCAAATTTTTCGCCACGAAATAAATCGTAGCCCATACTGCCGACATAGGCATTGCCCTTTTTGTCGACCACCATATCGTTGATTTCGCCTTTCACCAGGGCACTGACATCGCCGTGAATGGGTAGTTTGTCGCCCTCGATACGGCGCAGCGTGTTGTCGCGCATCGACACCACCAGCGGCGTGCCGTCGGGCAGAAAGCCGATACCCGAAGGGCGGTTACTGACTTCCGCCATGACCTTGCGTTCACCTTCGGGGGTAATGGTGTAAACCTTTTTGTCGTTAACATCGGAAACCCACAACAGGCCGTTGCGCCAGCGGGGGCCTTCCAGAAAAACAAAATCGTCAATAAAGGGCGTTAGGGTAAAGTTGCTCATAGGCTTGGTCTAGTTGTTGTTTTTATTAATAGGCTGCGAGTTGAGTGTGTTTATAGTAAGTGCCAAGCCGGGCAAGGGCTACTGATCTGCGCTCGAATTTTCTCGGCTTTTGAAATCTAGGTGGTCTTTCTATACCGCATTGCGGGGACGTCATAACTAACTGTACGACTGATAATTGAATGGTAAACCAACAAATAATCGCCAGCCCGGTTTAGTGATTACCCTACAAACTGTGGCATAGAAAGATCTGACCCTCAGCTTTTCTTTAGCCTCGTTATAGTTGTTTTTATTACTCGTCCTGGCAGGCTTTCCGAAAATGGCAGCACTTGTTCGCGAATTCATACAAAAGTTAAAAAACGTCAAATAAAAAACTATACATACTATTTAACGACACCAACATTCTCTGCTTGCTTGACTGTTTTTGCCTCTGAACGCTCAATCATTTTGACAATTGCAGACTGAATTACCTGGTCTTCTCTAGCGTCAGACTTGCTTTGAAAGCGCTCTTCCATTGATGCTGCTCCCTCCTCGGCTACAAATGACACCGCTACTTGTTCTGCTATATCTGCGGTGCTACCAAAATACGAAATGGATATTTCTGGGTATCCTTGAAACCCCATCTTTACCTTTTTGGAAATTCTCTTTTTAGATTTTTCTAAATTCATGATGATGTCTCAGGTAAGGTATAAGATCAGAGAGCTGGAGCGAAAACTTGTCCGGTTGACATATTTGTTAGACATGGCTGTAAATGACTGGCATTTGCCCTTTCCAGTCATCCCATAACTCTGGATTTATAGCTAATTCAGACATGAAATCAGCAACATTGATACGACTAATTGAACCAGCATCGAAAATCGCATTTCTAATGGGAGATGTGTGTACATCATATTGACTGACTTGATCTTCGTTTATGAGAGCATCTGGACGAACCGCTGCCCACTCAATACTATTGTTGCTTTGTCCTATTTGAAGGCGAAGAAAATCAGCAGCATTCTCATTATCTAAATGAGGTGGAAGCAACAAGCGTAAAATATAAATAACAAACCTTTGGGAAAGTGGAGTCTTTTCAGGAATATCGCGATTGCTGTTTCCTGTTGTATTCATGAGAATTATTTTCATTTTATTATTAGCATGAACTGTCTCAATGGCGTTAGTCACTTTTTTGATAGCATTAGTTACGAGACGTCTAGGGTGACCGAACATGCCTTTGAAAGTTAAATTGTGCCCTAGACAACAAAGAACTGCTTCACATCCTTTAATATACTGAGCAAGGTCACCTTCAGTCATTTCGGATATTTCTGTTTCAACAATTTGTAGGCTTGGGTGAGCGCCGACTATGTTTGTTAGTGAATTTTCATTACGAGTAATGACAATTACCCCAACACCTTTTTGAAGCAGTATTTCTACAAGCAATCGACCTGTAGCACCACTTGCACCTAAAACCAACATTTTCTTCAATTTATCACTCGCTGTTTATTAAGATGCATAACTCCCTCTCGCGCTAAATGTGCATGCGACATATCCCATTTACCTTTGCGTAGTATCTACCTAACTATAATTATGAGCTATTGATTCTTATGTTGTTTATAAATGCAGCGCGAGGATATTTCGCAAGCCCAAGAATGATAACACGCAAGATTCCCGGGGCAAGGCGAATGCACTGCTTGTATATACAGCTCTACTATGCCTCTGGTAGGGCTTCAAAACATGGCTGTTTCAAGCTATGTATCACCAAACTCAGACAACATAAAATCAATAAAGCAGCGCACCTTTTTGGGCAAGTAGCGGCGGTGGGGGTAGAGGGCAAATAAACCAAATTCAAGGGTGGTGTAGCCGGGTAGCACTTCTTTTAATAAGCCTTGTTCCAGCGCCGGTTCGACAATAAAGCGTGGCACCATGCCGATGCCGCCACCGGCGATGGCAATTTCCTTGACCGCACTGGGGCTGCTGGCGGCGATGCGCGAGTTAACCTTAATTGATTCTGTTTTACCGGCGGGCGAAATTATTGGCCACTGTTTACCGATACGAAAATTGCTGTCGATAATGCAGGCGTGCGCAGTGATGTCCTGTGGGGCTTGCGGTTCACCTTGTTGGCGTAAATAGTCGGGTGAAGCGCAGAGGATTAGGGGCAGGGTTTTGATGTGGCGCGCCACCAGGCTGGAGTCGTCGACACCGCCAATCAGCAGCCGCACGTCGATTCCCTCTTCAACCATGTCGATCACGCTGTTGCGTAAGATCAGTTCAAGGCGAATATAGGGGTAGCGCTGTAGAAATTCTGGGATTAGTGGGGCCAGTTTCATTTCGCCAAAGGCGACGGGTACGCTAATTCTCAGTAGCCCCTGGGGTGATGATTTACCACCGCTGACGGTCTCGACCAATTCCGTAAATTCAGTCAGCAGGGGTAGTACGCGCTGGTAGTAGGTTTTGCCGGCTTCTGTCATTGCCAATTTGCGCGTGGAGCGGTGGAAGAGGCGTGTATTTAAGCCTTTTTCAACTTCCCCGATATATTTACTGACCAGTGCTTTAGAGATATTCAGGCGTTCGCTGGCCGCAGTAAAAGAGCCAGTCTCTACCACGGCGACCACGGTTTTCATGCCATCGAGTGTATCCATTGATTGTCAATATAGCATTGACAATGATTCAACAGTAGCCCTGTTTATCAATATTAGGCGCGCTCCCATACTTCACTCCATCGACAACACAGACCGCACCGGGCAGCCAAAGGCTCTGGCGGCAAAGGAGAAAAGCATGGCTACGATAGAGATTTATACCCGCCCCGGCTGTGGCTACTGCAACCACGCCAGACACTTGTTGCGCGATAAAGGTTTGCCCTTTGTTGAATACGATGTTTATCAAAACCCACAGCAGGTTTATGCCTTACGGGGACGTACTGACAAGCGTACCTATCCGCAGATATTTATTAATGATCTGTCTGTGGGTGGCTTTGAAGAATTACTCGCCCTGGAAAAACAAAACCGTTTGCCGCTTAACGACAAGCTTGAGCCTTACAAAACAGGCTGAAAAAGCCTGGCGCTTAAACGCTCAATTATCGCGGTTCAAACAGCGCTGTAAAAAAACTATTAAATCCCATTTTAAACCCGGCTTGTAAAAGCCTTCATTACTGTAAAAGGAAGTTCACTATGTCTACTATCAAACTACACAGTTTTCCACTCTCCGGCCATTCACATCGCGTCGAGTTGTTTTTGTCCTTGCTTGGTCTCGATGCTGAGATCATTACCGTCGACCTGGCTAATGGCGCTCACAAAACGCCAGCGTTTTTACAATTAAATAGTTTCGGTCAGGTGCCGGTGCTTGAGGATGGCGATATCACCTTGTCAGACTCCAATGCCATTATTACCTACCTGGCCAGTCGCTATGATGGTGCGCACCGTTGGTTGCCCATCGATGGTTTAGCGGCCGCACAAGTGCAACGCTACCTTTCGATAGCCGCCGGTTTAGTCGCCTTTGGCCCGGCGACAGCACGCCTCGCCACTGTGTTTGGGGCGGCTGTCGATACGGAAAAAGCCATCGCCATGGCCCATGGATTACTAGCGGTGGTCAATGCCGAACTCGACGGCAGAGACTGGCTCGTCGGTGAGCACCCCACCCTGGCCGATGTCGCGAATTACACCTATATTGCCCACGCACCCGAGGGTAATGTCGCACTGGATGACTACCCCCATGTGCAGGCCTGGTTGCAGCGCATTGAAAACTTACCCGGGTTTATACCGATGCAAGACACGGCGGTGGGTTTGGCGGCCTAATAAGCGCATTAGATTTAATGGAAAACCGGAGGCTTGCAATATGACTACGATAACCACTGATTCACCCTTTCATCGCGGTGAACAAGTTTTGCAGCAGCGACTGGGTGTGCGGGACAAAATGGAGCGCTTTGGACGTCAGGTCATTCGCGATCAATTGCCGGCGCAGCATCGGGACTTTTACGCACAGTTGCCCTTTATTTTTGTCGGCCATGCCGATAACGAGGGTTGGCCCTGGGCTTCCATTCTGTTTAATGAGCCAGGTTTTATTGCCAGTAACAATGCCCAAAAGCTGCAAATTAAAGCCGCGCCGGTGGCGGGTGATCCCCTGGCCGCTGCATGGCAGGCGGGTACGCGCCTGGGACTTTTGGGGATAGAGCTAACAACGCGCCGCCGCAACCGTCTTACGGCACACATTACCGGGGTAACGCATGAAGGCATTGAGCTGGGTGTCGATCAGGCCTTTGGCAATTGCCCCCAGTACATTCAGCACCGTGAGTTGTTGGCGCTAGACCCGCAGGCTCTACCGGCCCCTGAAGTTGCGCCTATTAGCGGCTTATCTGACGAAGCCCGTGCGCTGATTGAAAATAGCGACACTTTTTTTGTCGCCAGTTATAAGGATGCCGATAGTGGGCAGAGCAGTGATGGTGCCGATGTGTCACACCGTGGTGGCAAGCCGGGCTTTATCCGTATCGATGGCAATACCTTAATTATTCCCGATTATCTTGGCAATAATCATTTTAATACCCTGGGCAATTTTCACGAGACCCCGAAGGCAGGTCTGCTCTTTGTCGACTTCGAACGCGGCCATCTATTGACCTTGACCGGCAGGGTTGAACTGCTGTGGGATAGTGACGAAGCGCAACATTTTGCCGGTGCCGAACGCCTGTGGAAATTCCACCTCGACCACGGTTTTTATCAGAAAAATGTCCTGCCACTGCGCTGGCGTCTGCATGACTACTCGCCGAATACTTTGCTCACCGGCACATGGCCCGAGGCAAAATCCATGGCGCAGGCAGAGCAACAGCGTGAGCAGTGGCTGCCCTATAAGGTGCAGCGAGTGGTGGATGAAAGCCGCGATATTCGTTCCTTCTATTTACAGGCCCAGGGTCATCAAAAATTGACCTTCAAGCCCGGTCAGTTTTTAACCCTGCGGGCGATGGTGGAGGGTAAGCCCCTTATCCGCACCTATACGCTGTCGAGCGCGCCGGGGG
>Ga0209826_1002550_pt1 | contig 11871 bp, 8 predicted proteins | sample GOMGulsemesocosm_5_FD_184637 | JGI IMG/M metagenome (GOLD analysis project Ga0209826, IMG submission 184637) | Methane-oxidizing microbial communities from mesocosms in the Gulf of Mexico - GOM15C Gulf of Mexico (SPAdes) (version 2) | ecosystem: Environmental > Aquatic > Marine > Cold seeps...
GCACTGCCGATCAACTTTTACGCTTATGGAACGATTGTCGCTTTAGTTGTGCTGGGATAACATGACCTGACAGGTCATGTTCAGGCGCTCACTGAGCACAAGTCTCATGCCCCCAGAAACACCAAGCAAACCCTACCAATGAAGCCTCAGATATGACCTCTCCCCACACACCCAAACCCACTACAGACTGTAAAACCGAGCAGGCCTTCGCCCGCCTGCTGAAGTTCTGGCGCGGGGTACGCGGGCAAAGCCAGGAGGATCTGGCCCACGCTCTGGACTCCTCCCCTCGCCATATCAGTCGTCTGGAGAATGGCCGGGTGCACCCCAGCAAAACCATGGTGGAGGGCATTGCCAAGGGGCTGTCACTGGGCGATCGCGATAGCAATCACCTGCTGATTTCCGCCGGTTATACCCCGACGCAAAAGGAGGTCGATTTTCACGCCCCTGAGTTGAAGTGGCTGCGCAAGGCCATGACACTCACCCTGCGCGCCCTCGACCCCTACCCCGCTGCCCTGTTGGACAGCTCCACCAATATCCTTATGGTTAACCGCGGCTGGGTGGGTTTCTATCAAAATGCGATGCCCGCCAAAGCCCTCAACCAGGTTAGCAACCACTACGACTTTCTGTTTAGTTATCAGGGCGCAGGCAACATGATGAGCGGCTGGGGAGATACCTTGTCGGTTATTTTGATGTCCCTGCAACAGGCCGTACTGATGGGCGAAGACAAGGTGAATCAAGAAATGCTCGATCGGCTGGCGGCTTCACCCAATGTGCCCAAAGACTGGCAGCAACGAGGTGCCAGGCTCGAACCCATGGCCAGCTTTCGGGTACAGGTTGAACTCAATGGTAGCCTGGAGAAATTTTTCAGCGTCAGTCAAACCGTCGGCGCGCTGGGACCCAACGCCTTTGTGTCCGAGCCACGGTTGACCATCAATACCCTCTACCCGGAAGGGGAAAACCTCGACCTGTCCTCGCTGATTGAGGGCGAGCTCAAACACCCGCTGTTATTATACTGAGCCGAGCGGACTATTTTTTTGAAAGAAATTCAGATTCTCCCGCCCTTGGCTGCCTTGGTTTCGACGACCTCATCAACGGCATTACTTTTCATTCGGCCAACAAATACAGAGCCCACCTGGGTTAGTGCGTAATACCATGTGTAATCATTGTAGGCGCGATCTACAACGTAGGGGTTCTGGGGTTTTCCCTCCTAAAAAAACAAAAAACGCGAACAACCCCGCCAGACGTAGCCTGTAGAGGCGGGTTAAATTTAAGCTTTAGCCAATAAATTCTATTTTTCGCTATAATGCCTCGTTTGGGGGTGTCAATATGCCAACTCAAAACGGCTTCAGATTCTCATTGAATCTGAAATCAGCGACCTCTACGGCCCACCTCGCTTTACTCTGGAAGAACGCCGGTTCTACCTCGCACTAAATGATCGCGAAGCGAAAGTAGCTGGCTCCATTCGGAATCGATCGCAACGCTGCTTTTTGTCGCCCTGTTGGGGTACTTCAAGTCAAAGCCTGTGATGCTCAACCCCAGTTTTGGTGATGTAGAAAATGATCTGAGGTTTATTGCCAGAGAGCAGTTACCAGGGCCGGGGTTGCTGCGTTTCACACTGAATCAAAGGCAGAAAGATCGATTGTACCTGGAAGCCCTTGACCTCGTGAATTATGATAAGTGGCAGGCCAATCAATCGTTCCGGTTATGCTCACACCCGACAACCAGATGATGCAGGACTCAACTCCCATAATGCAATAATTAGAGGCGGAGCACATCCGCCCCCTGTTGAACCTATAAAACTCGTGGAGCCTAAGTGTGCTCCATCGGCTCGCATCAACACACGTTGTTATGCGCACAGAAAACAACTGCCAACAGCAAGTACAACGCTCAGGAACTAAAAAACCCCAGCCCGGCGCAAGCCAAGCTGGGGTTTTCTAATATCTGTTACTCGCGCCTAAACACCTGGCGGTGGCAACAACAAATACACTCTCGTCTACGGGGTATCAGAGCACACCTTCAGGCTTATACCAGATCGCGGAAGTAATCGCCCGCTCCTGAATAAACGCCGGTGCCATGGGTTCGATGCCAAGAGTTTTGGCGTCATAGGTCGACCAGCGCGGCGTGGGAATTTCTAATACCCGCACATAGTAGAAGGCTTGTTGCTCGGCCTTAAACTCAGGGTCTTGCCAGAAGGCAGCAACGTCGGTGCCACCAATGGTGTTGCTGTAGCTGGCATCGGCTATGTCCACGGTATTGCCCACCGCGGGCAGTTTACCGGTCGCGTCATCGTGTCGGCGCTGGTCGGCAGCCGCTATGTCAAACACCTTTTCATGACTGACCCCTGTTGCATCAACCCAGGCCTTGATAACTTGCACACGGTCGAGGTTGGCCCCCTGCGGGTCTTTATTGGCGAGGATTAAAAAGCCAGGCGCTTTTACTTCAGTCTCGTTGGTTGCGCCAGTAGCATCAGCGCCTGCAGCCGCCAGAAGATTGCCGCCCATGGGCACGCCGTTGGCGTAGGCGTGACTGACGAGGTTGGGGTTGTTAAGCGAGTCTGCGTTGAAACCCCAACCTGCGAAGAAGCGCACTAAAATACGCGGGCCAGAGGTGGCGAAGGTTTCTTTGCGTCGCATGGCGTCGAAGATAGCCTCGCGGGTATTGGCCTCGGCCCAGACACCGGCCAAGCCGCCGGAGCTCCAGCGGGTAACCGGGTTAATACCACCGGGCACTAATAATGACTCGCCGGTTCTGAGCCCCGCGCTGCCATCAAGCATCGGCAACTTGCCGGTGTAGTTACTTTCCTCACTGGGCGAGTTGGCGTTGTGGCTGTCACTGGCGCCGATGACGCCAAACTTATAGGGGTTAAAACCCTCCGCATGGGAGAACTCCATGCCGGTGCGCAACGCATCGCGCATGTAGCTGCCCTTGTGGCTGGTCGGCAGTGAGCTCTGGGTAAACAGCGATTCACCGAGCAGTTCAAAGTCGGCGAACTCATCTGCATTCGACAGCAAGGGGTGGGTTTCCGAGCTGCCTTTAATCTGCAAAATTTCACTGATGGGTTCGAGGCGGCTGCGCAACTCGGCGTACTCTGCCGTTAATGGCTGGCCGTTGGAATCCTGACTGGCGTACATATAACCGCGACTAAAGTTGGCGTTGTGCGGGATAGCCATTGCCACCCGGCCAAGCTTTTGTTCAGCATCGAGAAACTTCCACAGCTGTTCGGGCTGCGCGCCATCAACGGAGCTAAACGGCAGGTCCGAAACCTGATCGGTACGATAGATGACGTTGCGGTGCAGGTGCGCGGTAATATCGCCGGCGTTGCCCGACCACTCGTAGCCGATAAAAGTGGTGAACAGACCCGGCTGGTAGTGATGCTCAGCGGCGTCAATGGTCAGCTGCCAAGCATCGGCATTAATGGCTGAATCAATCGCCTGCCCACCCGGACTGAAACCGTTTTCACGAATATGATTGCTGGATTCAAACCACGATTTGGTAATGGTCCACAGACTTTCATTTTTTAGCAGGTCAGATAGGGATTGGCGATAGAGCGGTAGGTCGAGCTTGGCCTGCCTGGCTTGGCCCAGATATTCAGCGTGATCGGTGACCGCGGCAAAATCCAGGGGACGAGAAATTTGTATGGGGTAACCGGCACCGTGTTCAATCACTTTACCCTTGGCAAAGTCATAGACATCGTTGGGTTCACTGCGCACACCAAGCACGTAAGCGTCGGTGGACAGTCCTGTGTGTATGTGTAGATCGCCGAAAAATGCCTGGCGATTTTTATTAAAGGCTACCTGTTCAGGTGTGGCCTGGCTCGGCATATCCACCAGCTTCGATGACGGCGACAAGGACGGATCGTCGTGTTTTATACAACCGCCCAACAGCGTGAAACTGAGTAGTAGCGTGGTGTGCAGGGCGTGAGATTTCAACATCATTGATCAATCCGTGATTTGTAGAATAGGTGGAATAGCGGCACATGTTGACTGAGTCTCTTAAGCTGCCTCTCAGCGCGCGGGCACACTAAGAGGCTCGGTCACTTAGTCTTGCAACATACCGATCAGACGATTATTCAATACGTCTTTAGCATCAGACACGATGGTTTGAATCAGCTCGTCGCAGGTGGGGATGTCGTTGATCAAACCCACCACCATACCCACTGACCAGATACCGTCTTCCGTATCACCGGCTTCGATGCAGCGTTCGCGACCACGGGCACCCGCCACTAACGGCTGCAGGTCAGCGAAATCGGTATCGCCCGGCTGGGCTTCAATGCGCACCACTTCTTCGGCAATCGCGTTCTTAAAGACACGGGCGGTGTTGCCCAGTGAGCGGAACATCAGTGTGGTCTGGCGCTCGTCCGCCTCAACCATGGCCTGCTTCATGTTCTCATGCACAGGTGCTTCCTGCGTGGCGACAAAGCGACTGCCCATGTTGATGCCTTCAGCGCCCAGCGCCAAGGCCGCGGCCATTTGTGCGCCGTTGCCGATACCGCCAGAAGCGAGCATTGGGATGGTCAACTTAGCGAAGGCGGCTGGCAGCAATACAAGATTGGTAACGTCGTCTTCACCTGGGTGACCGGCACACTCAAAACCATCGACACTGACGGCGTCACAACCGACCTTCTCGGCCTTAATGGCGTGGCGCACCGAGGTGCACTTGTGGATAACTTTAATACCGGCGGCTTTCAGCGCGGGCATAAATGGCTCGGGGCTACGGCCGGCTGTCTCCACCACTTTTACGCCGCTGTCGATAATGACCTGGATGTATTGCGCGTAGGGTGGCGGCGTAATCGTCGGCAGGATGGTGAGGTTAACGCCGAAGGGTTTGTCGGTCATGCTGCGGCAGCGTTTGATCTCCTCCGCCAGGGCTTCAGGTGTAGGTTGTGTGAGGGCCGTTAAGATACCCAGGCCACCCGCGTTAGAAACCGCAGACGCCAATTCGGCGCGACCGACCCACATCATACCGCCCTGAACAATGGGGTATTTGATGCCTAACATTTCCGTGATGCGTGTTTTCATAGCGCGAGTACCTATTTAATCTATTAACTAATGAGTTTGTTTACTTATACACAGTCTGTGTGTGTTTTAAGCGATGTCATTGACCTGTGTGGTCTTACTGAAACGATCAGATCGGCGCCAGTAACGAGCCGCCATCCACGGGCAAAGAAATACCATTTACAAAAGAGCCGGCATCACTCACCAGGAGCAACAATGGCCCCACCAACTCTGGGTATTGACCCAAGCGCTGGGGCACGAGGCCTTTGATGTAAGCCTGCCCCGCTTCGGTATCGAACACGTCGGCATTGATGGCCGAGGCAAAGTAGCCTGGGCACAAAGCGTTAACCCGTACACCGGAGCGTGCCAACTCCAACGCCATGTTCTTGGTCAGTTGGGCCAGCGCCACCTTAGAGACGTTGTAATCCGTCTTGAGTATACCGGTGGTCAAACTGTAGATGGAGCCGGTATTGACGATTGAACCCTTGCCCGCCGCGCGCATACGTTTGGCCGCCTGTTGCGCCACCCGCCAAGCCCCGGTGAGATTGGTGTCGAGCAGTCGGCTCCACTCGCTTTCGTCCTGATCGACAAATTTAGCCGGTGGTGTACTGATGCCAGCATTGTTAACAACGATATCCAGCGAGCTGACCATCTCGTCAATTTGCGCAAAGGCGTCGATGACGCTTTCCTTACTCGATACATCCAAGGCGACGGCGTGGGCCTTGCCACCCGCCTGTCGAAGTTGGGCAACGAGGTTTTCCAGTTTCTCGGTGCGCCGCGCCGCAACGATCACCTCAGCGCCTGCCTGCGACAGCACCTTAGCAAAGAACTCACCGAGGCCGCTGGAGGCGCCGGTTACCAGCGCGGTTTTTCCTTGAAGCGAATGAAGGTTGGCCAGATCTAGTTGCAACGACTCGGATTGTTGATTACTCATAATGATCGCTCTTATTAGTGGCCCACAAAACTAAAGTCTTGTTACTTTACTCATGACTCTACTTGTTTTTGGGCGGGTAACAATGACTTTACGGTGCCTCAAGGCTGGCTTTATTGGCCAGTAAACTGCGGCGTGCGCTTTTCAAAAAAGGCGCGCCCACCCTCTTGAAAATCTTCACTGCGGTAGGGAATATCCTGCAGCTGCGCTTCTCTGTCCATCGTTTCAGCCAAGCTTAGGCTTTGGGCTTCACGCAACAACTGCTTACTGTAGCGCAGGGTCAACGGCGCTTGCCTAGTCAGCGACTTGGCCCAAGTGAGCGTTTCATCGTGCAGCTGCGCAGGTGCCACCACGCGGTTAACCATGCCCAACTGCTCACACTGAACGGCGCTTAAACGCTGGGATTCAGCAATCATTTCAAAGGCTTTTTTACTGCCCAAAAACTTAGACAAAAACCAGTGGCTGCCGCCGTCGGGAATCAAGCCGATGGCGCCGAAAGCTGAGTACAAAAATGCATCCTCAGCCATCACCACCAGATCACAGGCCATCGCCAGCGCACCGCCAATACCGGCCGCCGCACCATTAACCGCACAGACGTAAGGTTTGCTGGACTCGGTAATGCTCGATAAGATCGGGTGGTACTCGGTGCGCAGCTGCTGAGTGATAAAACCTTCTTCTTCGCTGTCTGGGTACTTTTCCACCAGATCGGCGCCCGCACAAAAACCCTTACCGGCGCCGGCGATCATCACAACTCTTACGCTTCTGTCATTATTGGCTTTACGCACGGCTTGATACAGATCAGCTCGCATTTGTGCCGTGACGGAGTTACGCGCCTTAGGACGGTTAAGCGTAATGATCGCTACCTGTTCATCGATTTGAAAATCGACGGTTTCAAATGCACTCATATTTTTCTACCTTATCTTTTTAATGGTTAGCCACAGTCTTTCATCCGCCGCGTCATTCATACCTATCGCTGAACGCGCTGAGCGGGAAAATTGATCTTTAAGGCTGTTTGTTAAAAACCCCTATGCCACCGCGCCCAGTGTTTTTAACTCTTCAATGTACTCAGCGCTGTAACCCAGCTCGGTTAGTACTGCCGCTGTATCGCTGCCTGGATCATGTTGCCCGTGCTCAACCTGTGAGGGGGTTCGACTAAAACGCGGGGCAGGCGCTGGCTGTTGATAACCGTCCACTTCCACATAGGCCTCGCGAGCAAGGTTGTGCGGGTGTCGCGGCGCCTCCTCCAAGCTTAAAATCGGCGCAAAACAGGCGTCGCTGCCCTCCAACAACTCACACCATTGCGCGCGGGTTTTACTTTTAAACAGCGCGGTAAATTCAGCGGCGTTATCGGCCCAAGTGCTGGTGTCGTACTGTTTGGCGACACTGAATTGCTCTGCATCCAAACCCGCTCGGTTGACCAGTTCGGCGTAGAACTGCGGTTCAATCGGACCGAGGGCAATAAACTTTCCATCGCTGGTTTCGTAGGTGTCGTAAAAGAAAGCGCCGCCATCGAGCAGGTTAACGCCACGATCGCCGCTATCCCAATGGCCAGACGCGGCAAAGCTGTGGCACATCCACATGAGGTTGGCGGTGCCGTCGACCATGGCCGCATCCACCACCTGCCCCTTGTTCGAGCCCTGCGCTTCGAGCAGCGCGCCCAACACGCCGGTCACTAAAAACATCGTGCCGCCACCAAAGTCGCCAATGAGATTAAGCGGCACAGCGGGTTTTTCCCCTGGGCGACCAATCGCATGCAAGGCGCCGGTGATGGCGATGTAGTTCATGTCGTGACCGGCGGTTTGTGCCAGCGGCCCCGTCTGCCCCCAACCGGTCATGCGGCCATACACCAATTTAGGGTTGCGGGCCTGACAGTCATCGGGGCCTATGCCCAACTTTTCCGCCACCCCTGGGCGGTAACCTTCCAGCAGCACATCGGCGCTTTCCACTAACTTCAGCAGGGCCTCACGGCCCTCGTCGGTTTTGATATTCAGGACAATGGATTTTTTTCCGCGAGCGCTCATGTCTTTGCGGTACATCGGGTCGCGTTTGGGGCTGCGCTCGACCCGAATAACCTCGGCGCCCATATCGGCCAAGAGCATGCCGGCCATTGGACAGGGGCCTAGGCCACCCAACTCAACAACCGTGTAACCACTGAGTACACTCACGGTAAATCCTCACTCTAAAATAAAAAAGGCCAGCAAAGCTGACCATCAAATGCAACGTGCAAGCACGCCACATAGAGAGACCGTGATCATTTCGGCTGCATGCGCACAGCGGCGTCCATACGGATACACTCACCATTGATGTAATCATTATCGACAATGTGCGCCGACAACTTGGCGATCTCGCTGGTCTTGCCCAGGCGGTGCGGGTAAACCGTTGAGGCTTCCAGCGCCTTGTAGTAAGACTCTTCAATAGTGTCGAACAGCGGGGTGTGAATAAGCCCTGGTACAATGGTGTTGACACGAATGCCGTAGACCGCTAACTCGCGCGCCATAGGCAAGGTCATGCCCACAATTGCACCCTTGGTTGCACTGTAAGCCACCTGACCAATCTGACCTTCGTAGGCCGCAACCGACGCGGTATTGATGATCACACCACGGGCGCCGTCCTCATTGACGGGTTCATTGGCCGCCATTTTTTCAGCCGCCAGACGCGCCACGTTAAACGTGCCCACCTGATTGACCATCACCACCTTCATGTACAGGTCAATCGGGTGCGGACCTTTCTTGCCATAGGTTTTACAGGCAGGACCAATACCGGCAAAGTTGTTGACTATGTGCAGCGCACCAAACTGTTCAACAACCGCATCAATACCTGCTTGTACCGAGGCCTCATCGGCCACATTGACGTTAAAGTAAGCGACCTTGTCGCCTAGCTCTTGTGCCAGTGCCTTGCCCGCTTCTTCGTTCAAATCGAAAATAGCCACGTTGCCACCATCGGCGGCGTAACGCTCTACCGTGGCCTGACCGAGACCTGAAGCGCCACCGGTTACAACGGCTGTTTTTCCTTTAATATCCATGTGTCTTTCCTCGTAAATTCTATTTTAATTTTTTGACCTGCCGTTTGGATAACGCCATGCCGCTCTATTCGTTCTTTAAGCGAGATCGCGATCGATAAACGCGACGGCATCACCTTGATATAAGTCACGCCCGATAATCAGTTTCATCACCTCCGAGGTGCCCGCGTAAATGCGCGTCACCCTCGCGTCGGTGTACATACGGCAAATCGGGTACTCGTCCATATAGCCAGCGCCGCCGTGCAACTGCACGCCTTCGTCGACAACGCGACACAACAGTTCGCTGGTCAGCAACTTCGCCTTGGCCGCATCCACGGCCGTCAAGGCATCGCTGCCGAGCGCTTTGACACACTGATCGACATAGACCTGTTGCATGTCCAGCTCGGCGCGCAGGTCCGAAAGTTTGAATTGGGTATTTTGAAAATCACCCAATATCTTCTTAAACATCTTACGCTGTTTGGTGAATTCCAACGTAATATCAAAGGCCTTTTGCGCGGCGGCTAAACATTCCACCGCGGCGATCAAACGTTCCTCGGCCAGGCCTTCCATCAAGTAGGGTAAACCTTTGCTTGGATCACCCAGCACGTTTTCTTTGGGCACTTTGACGTTCTGGAAAAATAGCTCGGCGGTATCCTGTCCTTTCTGGCCCATTTTTTTCAACATGGCGCCGCGTTCAAAACCCTCAAAACCACGCTCGACAATAAACAAACCAATATGTCGTGGATTGTTTTCTGGGTCCGTCTTAGCCGCCACTATCACCACATCTGCGTTGATGCCGTTGGAGATATAGGTCTTGTTGCCGTTCAACAAATAATGGTCACCTTGGTCAATCGCCGTGGCCCGCATGCCGGCCAAATCACTGCCCGCGTCCGGCTCGGTCATGGCGATGCCCAAGATGGTTTCACCGGTAACGCACTTGGGTAAAAAGCGCTGTTTCTGCTCCTCACTGGCGAAGCGCTTTAAATAGGGCCCCACCAAACGGCTGTGCAAAGTACAGTTCCAATCGGCGGTCAAGGCGTACTGGTTTTCTTCGATGATGATTTGTTCAAAGCGAAAATCCTCATCGCCCAGTCCGCCGTACTGCTCGTCTGGCCAGATCATTAAAAAACCCTGGGCACCGGCTTTTAAGAAAGCCTCGCGATCGACAATGCCCTGATCGCGCCACTGCTCCATGTTGGGCACAATTTCCTGCTGTAAGAACTTACGGTAGGCATCACGAAATAGAGTTTGATCTTCTGTGAATTCACGTTTCAACATAATCGGTTATGGCCTAATAAAAACGGTTTATTCAAAAGTTTGGCCAGCGGACAGTTTTTCCTGCACTATCTCGGGCGCCACAAAACGTTCGCCGTACAAGTCAGCCAGTTCCTTTGCGCGATTGAGAAACGCCTGCAGGCCGATCACACCTTGGTACTCATAGGTGTTCACCACCTGTAGGAAACCACCGGTCCAGGTCGGCGCACCAATGCCCATCAATGAGCCGATGTTACCGTCGGCCACCGAGCGCAAAACACCTTCCTGTAGACATTTAAGGCTCTCGATAATTTGGCGGAAAAGAATGCGATCTTTAACGTCGGCATGCGGCATGCTCACATCAGGTTTGTGATACAGCTCATACAACTTTGGCCAAACCTGCTTGCTGCCATCGGCGGCGTATTCATAGTAACCACCGCCGTGATGGCGACCACCGCGACCAAATTCGCCGATCAGTTTTTCCGACACGGCGGCGTTGCAGCTGTTGTCTCCCAAGCTATTGGCGACGCCCATCTGCCTGTGTGTTTCAGCCACCTTGCGGGTCAACTCTTGGCTGACTTCATCCTGCACGGTTAACGGACCAACCGGCATACCCACCTGTTTACCCAGAGCGTCGATCAGTATCGGGTCGAGACCTTCGACCAATAGGCGTGCGCCTTCGTCCATAAACGTGCCAAACACCCGTGAGGTAAAGAAACCCAACGAGTCATTGACGATAATAGGGGTCTTGCGGATCTGACGAGCGTAATCAAAGGCTTTCGCCAGAGCGTAGTCACTGGTGTTGTCGCCACAGATAATTTCGATCAGCGGCATCTTGTCGACCGGCGAGAAGAAGTGAATACCCACATAATTATCGGTGTTGCTGCTGGCTTCAGACAATTGTGTAATCGGCAGGGTCGAGGTATTGGTGGCGAACACACCGCCGGCGGCCAAGTGGACCTGCGCTTCTTGCGTTACCTTGGCTTTGAGCTCGATGTTCTCGAACACCGCTTCGATAATCAGATCACAGCCCTGTAGCGTGGCGTAATCTTCAGTCGCGGTAATCAGCGCCAGCGTCGCCACTTTATCGGCTTCGGTTTTACGGCCGCGCTTGATTTGCTTATCCATCAATTTGGCGGTGTAGGCCTTGCCTTTTTCAGCGGCTTCTAAGCTGATGTCTTTTAACACCACTTCGATGCCAACAACGGCTGAGGCATACGCAATGCCCTGGCCCATCATGCCAGCGCCGAGTATGCCGACTTTCTTCACCTTCGATTTCTCGACAGACTTTGGACGACTGGCGCCACTGTTGATGCTGTTGAGCTGGAAGAAGCTGGCGGTAATAATGTTTTTGGCTTCGGGTGTGGTGATCAAATACGCCAGACCGCGCGATTCAATACGCAACGCGGTTTCAAAATCGACCACCACCGTGTCACCGGCGACGGCGAGAATACGTTCAGGGGCGGGCAACAGGCCGCGGGTTTTCTTGAAGGTCAGCGCCGGAGAAACCGACAGCAAGCCAGTGATGGATGGACTCCAGACATCGCCACCCGGAATCTTGTGACCTTTAATATCCCAAGGCTGAACCGAAGCTTCTGGATTGGCTTTAATCCACGTTTTCGCGGCTGGCAGCAGCTCATCAGCCGATTCAACCAGCTCATCAACCAAACCGGCTTCCAGCGCCTGGGCGGCTC
>Ga0209826_1002555_pt1 | contig 11858 bp, 7 predicted proteins | sample GOMGulsemesocosm_5_FD_184637 | JGI IMG/M metagenome (GOLD analysis project Ga0209826, IMG submission 184637) | Methane-oxidizing microbial communities from mesocosms in the Gulf of Mexico - GOM15C Gulf of Mexico (SPAdes) (version 2) | ecosystem: Environmental > Aquatic > Marine > Cold seeps...
AAAGTTTGAGCCCGATTTGAGCATTTTCGCCAAATTCACACGGTTCCGTTCACCGCCTGAAAGCTGTCCAACTTTCTTTTGCTGATCAGACCCTTTAAAATTGAAACCAGAAACATAGGCGCGGCTGTTAATTTCGCGCTTGCCCAGATAAATGATTTCATTTCCTTCGGAAATTTCTTCCCAAACTGTTTTGTTTCCATTCAGCGTATCGCGGTCTTGGTCCACATAACCAAGTTCGACTGTCGGGCCAACTTTGAACGTGCCGCTATCAGCCTTTTCCTGACCGGTCAAAAGCTTAAACAGCGTTGTTTTACCCGCGCCGTTGGGACCAATAACGCCAACAATGGCTCCAGGTGGTAACTTGAACGACATGTCCTCGATCAACAAACGATCTCCAAAACCTTTACAGACACCTTCAGCTTCCACAACCAAATCACCCAGACGTGGCCCTGGCGGAATTGAAATCTGCATTTGTTCGACTTTGGAAGATGTGTCTTGGTTCAATAACTCTTCATATGCATTCAGGCGGGCTTTAGATTTAGACTGACGGCCTTTGGCTCCTTGACGCACCCACTCCAGTTCATTCTTCAATGTCCGGCGTCGGCTATCATCAGATTTGCCTTCTTGTGCAAGGCGATTTTCTTTTTGTTCGAGCCAGCTCGAATAGTTGCCTTCCCACGGGATACCGGTGCCGCGATCAAGTTCAAGAATCCAACCCGCAACATTATCGAGGAAGTAGCGATCATGGGTCACGGCAACAACTGTTCCCGTATAATCATGCAAGAACCGTTCAAGCCACGCAACACTCTCTGCGTCCAAATGGTTGGTTGGCTCATCCAGCAACAACATATCTGGGCTAGACAACAGCAGCCGGCACAGGGCCACACGGCGGCGTTCGCCGCCCGATAGCTTGCTGACATCCGCGTCACCCGCTGGGCAACGGAGAGCATCCATAGCAATATCAACTTCGCGCTCCAGATCCCAAAGGTTCTGTGCGTCAATTTCTTCCTGCAGATCGCCTTGCTCTGCAATCAGGTTGTTCATCTCGTCATCGGTTAGATCTTCTGCAAACCGTGCTGAGATTTCGTTGAACTTATCAAGTAGAGCTTTCTTTTCACCAACGCCTTCCATGACATTGCCAAGAACGTCTTTGGTCTCGTCAAGCTGCGGCTCCTGCGCAAGGTAGCCAACTTTTACGCCGTCAGCCGCCCATGCTTCACCAATAAATTCAGTCTCAAGTCCTGCCATAATTTTGAGCAAGGTTGATTTACCAGAACCGTTCAAACCCAATACACCAATTTTGGCGCCAGGGAAGAAGCTCAAACGGATATCTTTAAGGACTTGTTTTCCGCCAGGGTAGGTCTTGCCAAGACCATTCATGACATAAATATATTGGTAGGAGGCCATAATTCTCTACTACTCCGGAATTCGTTTAAATGAGTTGGGAATTGTTGTAGCGACTTGCGGGCAAATTAGCAACTCTAGCAACTCAAACCTCAATTGCTTCCGGGGAACAAATCCGGTGGCAAATAGCCGCCTTTGATGGCATAGAGCAACGCGCTCACGGTAAAAATTGAACAAACCGTCGTGATCAAGACACTGGCAGATGCCCGCTCAATCCAAACACTATATTGCTGGGCGAGAACATATACATTTGTCGCGGTTGGCAACGCCGCTAACAGAACCGCTGTGTACATCCAAATCGGGTCAAAATCACCAGCCCAACTCATTACGATATACATCAGAAGCGGATGCACCATTAGATTAGCTGGAACAATGTAGCTAAGTTCCAACGGAATCCGTTTTAGGGGGCGCAGAGCCAGACTAACACCCATTGCGAACAAGGCGCAGGGAGCCGCAGCCTGTGCAAGGTAATTGATTAAACCTTCGACCGGTCTGGGAGGTTCAAAGTTAAAGAAAGCGGCACCGACACCAATAATTGTCGCAATAATGAACGGATGAAAGAATACACGCTTCAAAATTTCTTTGATAAGAGAAGCCGGGCTTCGTTTTTCCTCGCCTGAAAATGCCATCATGGTGGGGGCGATGATAAAGTGCAGCACGTTTTCAAAACAGAAGATAAGGGCTACGGGAACCGCCGCCACCTCCCCAAATGTCAAAATGGCGATCGCTGGCCCCATATAGCCAATATTGCCATAAGCGGCGGCCAGTCCTTGTATGGTGCCCGCTGCAACACTGGATTTTCGGATCATTCTGGCAATGAGAAAAACCAGGACAAACATTGAAAAGGTAACAAACAGGTTTGCCAGAATGAACTGCCAACTCGCTAGCTTCTCAATAGGTGTTTTCGACAACAATTTGAAGAACAACGCAGGCAAAGCCGCGTAAATTATAAATGTGTTCAGCCAGCCCATTGCAGCTTCTGGCTGCCGGGTAATCCGTGCAATCAGATATCCTAAGAATATCAACCCAAACAAGGGAAGAACGAGAGCCGCAATATCAGACATTCAGAAAAGCTTTCTTTAGCAAACACTGCCAATTCGTAATGGCAACAGCCAGATCGGTCAATAACCCATAAAAAAAACCTTGAAAATATTTCCAAGGTTTTTTCAATTTTTAGGTCACGACGTGCGCACTGAACTTCTCAGCGGAGTTAGCGTCCGTTAAACACAGGGGCTTTTTTCTCAACAAATGCCTTTGCTGCGCCTTTATGATCTTCTGTATCGAAAGTCGAAATCATATGAACGGATTCCCAATCAAGAACCTCACTCAAATCACTATGCAATGATTTGTTCAAATTCTTCTTCATGAACCCAAGAGCAATTGTTGGAAGTTTTGCTATGGCTGTTGCCATTCTTTTAACTTCGGCTTCATAGTTATCTGCTGAAACTGATTTATTCACAATACCAAGGTCAGCAGCTTCTGCTGCAGTGAGAACTTCACCTGTAAAATACAATTCCCGCGCTTTTGCTGTTCCCACCAATTTGGTTAGGAAATAAGATCCGCCGAAATCACCAGACAAGCCAACTTTTGAAAAAGCTGTTGTGATTTTTGCGGTCTCAACCGCGATACGCATATCGCAGGCTAGTGCGACTGAAAGGCCAGCGCCCGCCGCAGGGCCCGGAATAGCCGCGATTGTCGGCTTTGGCATTTCATGAAGGAACCGGCTAACTTCCATGCGGGCTCTAATATTGTCTACTTTCTGATTAAAATCATAAGCATTTGCTGTATCGCCGTCGGCGTTTGCGGCAAATTTCTTAACATCTCCACCGGCGCAGAACGCTCCACCAGCACCCGTTATGACCACCACTCTCACTGTAGGATCACTTCCCAAGCGTGGCAGTGCTTCCAGAAGATAATCAAACATCGGGGCAGTTAAAGCGTTTCTCGCTTCAGGCCGATTGAAAGTAAGGGTGGCAACACCATTTTCAAGTGTTTCAAGAATATCGTTAGACATGGCTTTTCCTTTTCTAATTATTATTAATTACCAAGAGAGGTCAGAAAACTGAACTGACCTCTGTACACTTCCTACTTATTATTGCGCTGCTAAATTTTGAGTATCTCCGCTGCGATAACGGCCCAGCAAATTTTCACGCTCTGCGTCCGCCGCTTTCATATGGCGTTCTTTAACATGCCCAAACCCGCGAATATTTTCAGGCACTTCTGCGATTTCAACAGCAAGGGCCAAATTGTCAGAAGTTAAGCTTTCCAACAATTCAGAAATTGTTTCTTCATATTCTGAGATCAGCGCAACTTCCTTTTTACGCTCTTCTGTTTTTGCAAACGGATCTAGAGCTGTCCCACGGATAACTTTTAGTTTTGCAAGAACAGCAAAGCTTTTCATCATCCAAGGTCCAAATTCTTTTTTGATCAAATGGCCAGTTTCAGGGTCGGTTTTTGCAAACATTGGCGGTGCCAAATGGAACTTCAGTTTAAAGTCGCCTTCAAACTGACCTGCGATTTTTGCAGCAAACGCTCCGTCCGTATAAAGCCGTGCAACTTCGTATTCATCCTTGTACGCCATAAGCTTAAAGAGATACCGAACAGTAGCTTCGGTCAGCGTTTCAGATCCTGTTCCCAAAGACTGTTCAGCCGCCTTCACTTTTTCGACCAACTTAGTATATCGTTTTGCATATCGGGCACTTTGGTAGTTTGTGAGGGATGTAACTCGCAGGTCAATTTTTTCAGAAAGAGTTCGTTCGGTCTCTTCTGCATCATCTCCCGAAGGAAGCGCAATAGAGCGCACCAATTCAAGATCGTTGGCCGCTTTACGTCCCCACGCAAAACTCCGTTTATTTGCATCAACCGCAACGCCGTTTAAGTCAATTGCTTGTTCAATCGATGACAAGGATAAAGGGATTGTACCCTTCTGGAAGGCATACCCCAGCAGGAACAAGTTCGCCGCGATGGAATCGCCCATCAAAGCAGTGGCAATTTTCGTGCTGTTAATAAATTCTGACTGTTCCCGGCCAATACTGTCTGCCACGAGCTGGCTTAATTTCTCACGATCCATATCAAGATCAGGCGCCAATGTAAAAGCCGCCACTGGAACCAGGTAATCGTTGACGATTGCGCGGGTTCGACCAAGTCCATAGCTTTCAAGTGCATCTTTACTTGCGGCAACCACAAGATCACAACCCAGCACCAAATCTGTTTGCCGGTTTGGAATGCGTGTTCCCCCAATTTCTGCAGCTTTTTCAGTCAATCTCACATGGCTCATAACTGCGCCGTTTTTCTGGGCGAGACCCGTTTGATCAAGAATGGATGCTCCGCGACCTTCTAGATGAGCGGCCATACCTAGAAGCGCGCCAACAGTCACGACACCGGTTCCGCCAATTCCTGTTACAAGAATATTGTACGAGCCATTAATCACAGGTGCTTGTGGTTCCGCTAAACCTGCTGCAGGGTTCATGATATCAATATCAGCGGAGGTAACCTCCCGTTTTTCAGGAGCCTTCAATCCGCCGCCTTCGACAGTCACGAAACTTGGACAAAACCCCTTAACGCAGGAAAAATCTTTATTGCAGGACGATTGATCAATTTCTCGTTTGCGGCCAAATTCAGTCTCTAGAGGCTTAACCGACACGCAGTTCGACACCACCCCACAATCACCGCAGCCTTCGCAGACGGCATCATTAATGAACACCCGTTTTGCTGGATCTGGAAAAGTTCCTCTCTTCCGGCGTCTGCGCTTTTCAGCGGCACACGTTTGATCGTAGATGAGGGCTGTTACGCCTTTCACTTCGCGCAACTCGCGTTGAACCTTATCCAAATCATCCCGGTGGTGGATCGTCACACCCGGCGCCCAATCTGTACCCGACTCGTATTTGTCAGGCTCGTCCGTGACAACGCGGATTTGCTTCACGCCTTCAGCATGGACTTGTTTGCTAATCAGCCACGGACTGAGCGGCCCATCGAAAGGCTGCCCTCCTGTCATGGCAACTGCGTCGTTAAATAATATTTTGTACGTAATATTTACATCGGCAGCGGCAGCGGCCCGAATAGCCATCATGCCAGAGTGGTAATAGGTTCCATCACCCAAATTTTGGAAAATATGTTCTTCGTTCGTAAAAGGGGATTGTCCAATCCAGTTGGCCCCTTCTGCCCCCATATGAGTATAGGTTTCAGTTCTTCGGTTTGGCATATAAACGGCCATTGTATGACAGCCGATACCTGCCATGGCCCGACTGCCTTCTGGAACGTTTGTAGAGGAATTATGCGGGCAACCTGAACAGAACCAAGGAGAGCGGGTTACTGGTGCTGCGGGCATCGTATTCCCACTATCATTTGCCTCAGCGACACTAATGCCACTTTTGATATCATCAGGCAGATCGCGCAGACGCAACCGTTTGGCAATCGCAGCGCTTACCAATTTTGGCGTTAATTCACCGTCGGATGGTAACAATATTTGTTGTTTTTCATCTGTTTTCCCAACCAACCGAGGACGTTTATCAAGGTCATATAGAATGCGTGCAGCCTGTTCTTCGATCAGGCTCCGTTTCTCCTCGATAACTAAAATCTCATCCAAGCCATCTGCAAATTCTTTTAGCCCAGAAGGTTCTAGCGGCCAACTGCAGGCAACTTTATAAACCGACAGGCCGATTTTTTCTGCAAACGCCTCGTTAATACCCAGATCAGCCAACGCTTGCTGAACATCGAGCCACGACTTACCTGTGGTCACGATACCAAATTTTCTCTGAGCACTATCTTGCGTAATTTTATCAAGTTTATTAGCGCGAAGGAATGCCTCAACCATTGGCAATTTGTGACGCAAGAGTCTCTCTTCTTGAGCCACAGCATTATCGGGCCAGCGTAAATAAACGCCGCCAGCAGGGGCTTCGATATCTTCAGGAATTTTAACATCAACGCGGCTTGAAGACACATCAACTGTCGCAGAACTCTCAACAGTATCGGTTAGGCATTTCATCCCAACCCAGCACCCGCTATATCGGCTCATGGCAATCGAATAGAGGCCGTAGTCTAAATATTCCTGAACTGTTGCCGGATTTAAAACCGGGATCATAGACGCAACTAACGCCTGTTCACTTTGATGGGCAACCGTAGATGATTTTGCTGTGTGGTCATCCCCCATTAAGACAAGGACGCCGCCATTTTCAGAGGTTCCCGCCATATTTGCGTGTTTAAAAACATCACCAGAGCGATCGACGCCCGGCCCTTTTCCGTACCAAATTCCAAAGACACCGTCATAATCTGACTTGCCAGATAGATGCAGTTGTTGCGTTCCCCAAATACTGGTCGCCGCCAGATCTTCATTCACACCCGGCTGGAAATGAATGTCGTTATTTTTAAGGAACGGTTTTGCTTTCCAAAGGCTCTGGTCATAGAGCCCGAGCGGTGAGCCGCGATACCCGGATATAAACGCACCCGTTTTTAAACCAGCAGCTTTATCTCTCTGGCGTTGCATAATAGGCAACCGGACAAGGGCTTGGGTTCCTGTAATGAAAACCTGGCCGTCTTCCAGCTCGTATTTATCATCCAGGGTAACTTGGGTTTTAGTATCGCTCATTTGGTGCCTCTTGCTCAGAAGGTATTTTTCCGCGGAATACTGACGTCCGCTTATTTAGGTCGCTAATTTATACAATTTGGATAGCCTTACAAACAATAAAGGCGGCGCGAAGCCTTTTCTTTTGCTTCGCACCGCCCGTATTTGGAACTTTTATTTTGTTAGACTTCTAACCATTCCTTACGGACTTGCTCGTTATCTTTAAGCTCGTCAGGGGTGCCTTCATAAACCATATGACCATGCCCCATCACATACAGACGGTGTGAGATCTTAAGCGCAATTGCTAGTTTTTGTTCGACCAGTAAAATAGACACGCCTCGATTTGCAATCTCAGAAAGGAGTTCTCCCACTTGCGCAACAATTTTTGGTGCCAACCCTTCAGTTGGCTCATCAATCATCACCAGATCAGGATCTCCCATCAATGTCCGGCACATTGTCAGCATTTGTTGCTCACCACCAGAGAGAACACCCGCATCTACATCGGCTCGCGTCTTCAAATTGGGGAACATGTCAAACATGTCCTCCATCTTCCAGCGTCCCTCTTTCTTCATATCCTTAATACCAAGAATTAGATTTTGCCGAACTGTAAGCCCCGCAAATACATCCCGGTTTTCTGGCACATAACCAAGTCCACGATTTGCAATCTCATGCTCTTTCAATCCGGCGATTTCTTCACCGCGAAACATGATGGACCCTTGAGGCGGAACTTCGCCCATAATGGATTTAATCGTTGTAGATCGACCAACTCCATTTCGGCCTAAAAGCGAGACGATTTCACCTTCTTTAACAGTGAAATTGACACCTTGTAAAATATGACTTTTGCCATAGTAGGCATTCAGATTATTGACTTTAAGCATGTTCGGCCTCCGCCCCTAAATAGGCCTCTTGAACGGCTTTATTATTTCGGATGTTTTCGGGAGTATCGGTTGCAATGATCTCGCCGTAAACCAAAACAGAAATCCGATCAGCAAGGTCAAACACCACTCCCATGTCGTGTTCCACCATGACCAAAGTTTTGCCCACTGTAATTTGCCGAATAAGTTCAATCGCTTGATCAGTTTCAGAATGGCTCATACCAGCGGTTGGCTCATCTAGCAAAATCACGTCAGCACCGCCCGCAGCCGCAAGACCAATTTCAAGGGCTCGCTGCTCAGCGTATGTTAAAACACCCGCGGGGACATGTTGGCGTGATGTCAGACCGATTTCTTCAAGTACTTCCGCCGTCCGATCGTTCAATTTTCTTTCGCGGTCAACAAGATGCCAGAAAGAATATTTGTATTCTTCAGACCACATCAGAGAACATCTGACATTTTCGAAGACACTCAAAATCGGGAAAATGTTCGTCACCTGAAAACTACGTGACAGTCCTTTTCGGTAAATTTCATAAGGGGGTAAATTACTAATTTCCTCCCCATTTAAAGAAACATGCCCGCCAGAGAGATTGTAGCGCCCACTGATAAGGTGGAACAACGTCGATTTACCAGCGCCGTTTGGACCAATAATCGCGTGCCGTTCGCCTTTTTTAATATCAAGATTTACACCGCGAATAATCTCTGTCGGTCCAAAGCTTTTGCGAAGATCATCAAGTTTAATAGCTGAACTCATGATGCTCCTCCTTCATCAGATCCCATGGGAGCATTTGCCCCTTCCCAAGCTTCTTTCAATTGCGGCATTTGTGTTTTTGTTAAATAACCGCCAACAACCACAAGAATAGCAATAATAATCCAAGGGGTTGCACTGTGTGTGTCGAACTCAATAGTGAGTAGAGACATAGTCGTCTCCCCAACAGCCGCAGAGCGAACGTGATGTATGGTTTCAAGGAAACCAACAATACCGGACAGTAATAGAAGCGTTGGAACTCCAGCTCGAACATAAGGCGCTGCCAAAGTTCCTAATCGTTTCATTTTGAAAGCTGGAATATGCATTGCAACAAGACCCGTTAGGCCTTGCGGTGCATACATAACGGTCAATACAAAGATAACACCCACATACATTTGCCAGATTTCAGTATAATTGCTGAGCAATGTTTGCAGGAGCGTAAAGACAACAGCCCCGACAATTGGGCCGACGAAGAAACCGACGCCGCCAATATAGGCCATTAGCAGAACCACGCCCGATGTTAGAGCGTTCAGGTTTTCCTCAGTTACAATTTCAAAGTTGATGGCAAACAGTCCGCCTGCGATACCTGCAAAAAAGCCGGAAGCACAAAAAGAAATGAACCGCACTTTGCGTTGGCTATAACCAATAAACTCAATGCGTTCAGGATTATCACGAACAGCGTTGGCCATACGGCCCATCGGTGTTCGAGAGAACAAATACATCAGAGCAATCGTAACGAATGCCCAAAAAGCGATCAGAGAGTAAACTTCAATATCTTGGGCAAAATCCATTCCCAAAACTTCTGGTCCCATAGTTCGGTCGCCGCTCACACCCTCTTCGCCGCCAAAAAAGGCCACAAATATCAAAGAGCTCGCCGCAATAAGCTCTGCGATTCCAAGTGAAATCATCGCAAATACTGTGCCGGATCGACGAGTTGAGAAACTGCCAACAATTACGGCGAAAACCAAACCAATCAAGCCGCCAAATACCGGCACGATCACGATAGGAACAACAAAAATTTCAGCTTCGATGTAGTTCATGAAATGGACAGACATAAAGCCGCCCAAACCGAAGTAGACCGCATGACCAAAGGAAAGCATACCGCTTTGCCCAAGCAACATATTGTAGCTCAAGGCGAAAATGATAAAGATCCCCATCAGGTTCATTGTATAAACCGAAAGGTTACTGCTGAAGATTAGGGGAAGGACCATTAGTCCAATCGCTAAAAATAACCATGGGCCAAACCGCTTGAGAAGCGAAGCGGGCATAACCGCGTTTTGTACCTTTGCAATATCACTCATGATTCACGCTTCCCGAACAAGCCAGTTGGACGGAAGATCAAGATCAACACGAGAAGAAGATAAGGCAAAATCGGTGCGACTTGCGGTAAAGACAAAGTCCACAAATCCCGAAGTGCGCCTTCCGCATCCGTCGTAATATTAAAAACAGTCAGTAAATCATTAACTGAGTAATCAAGCGCGATGGCAAATGTCTGAAGGAGGCCAATCAATATGGAAGCTACAAAAGCGCCGCCAAGAGATCCAAGTCCGCCAACAACAACAATTACGAATACGATGCTACCAAGCACAACGGCCATTCCGGGGAAAGTTCCAAGGGCAGGTCCGGCGATAACGCCAGCTAAGCCCGCAAGAGCACACCCCATACCAAAGACACCCATGAAAACAAGCGGCACGTTATGGCCAAGCATTGCTGTCATATTTGGTCGTGTGATCGCTGCCTGAATAATCAATCCAATACGAGACCGGGTTAATACGAGGAGAAGAGCGATAAAAATACCGATTGAGATCAGCAGCATAAACGCTTTGTAGGCCGGAAAGTTCTGACCGAAAAACGTAAAGAGTGGAAACTGCAAGATTTCCGGCTCGTGAAAAGCTTTTGTATCTTTTCCCCAAATAAATTGGACAATTTCTTCGATAAGGAAGGCCAAGCCAAACGTAAAAATAAGTTCAGCTACATGCCCCCATCTATGGACATGCCGCAGTCCGTATCTTTCAACGACTGCTCCCATCACTCCAACAAGTAACGGTGCGACAACCAGAGCAACCCAGAACCCAAGGTATAGACTGATCGTATAGGCGACATATGCACCCAGCATGTAGAAGCTGGCATGCGCGAAGTTCAGGACACCCATCATGGAGAAAATAAGCGTCAAACCGCTTGCCAACATGAAAAGGAGGAGCCCTGTGACAATCCCATTGAGGAGGGAAAAGAATATCAATTCAAACATTGATTGAATCTCTTACACAAAATTAGGCGAATACAGGCAAATGCCTGACCAAAAAACGGACTGCCCGAATAAATTCAGGCAGTCCAATCACAAAAACAACACCAAATTACATTGGGCGTTTCATTTTACAGGTTGATGGCAGTGCAGTGTCTGCTGCTGAAATTGTTGTTTCAGTAACAAGGCCAAATCCTGAATTATCAGAGTCAAAGGTAACACCTTCATCTGTATGGACCGAAATATGAATTGGCTGGATGATCTGGTGATCTTCCGCACGCATTGTCAAAGTTTCGCCATGAAGAGATTTGTGTTCCATACCTTCAAGTGCTTTTGCAACATTGATCGGCTTGGCATTGCCAGCTTTTTCAATGGCTGCAGCCAGCATTTGAATTGTATTCGCAATACGGAATTGAGAAATATCTTTATCAGGATTTTTTGCTTTAAATCCTTTGTGATATGCCGAATACGCATCGCTGCTTGGTGGGTTCAAAGGGCCTTCATGAACCAAACGGATTTTATTTTTACCAGATGCGCCAATAGTTTTCGTAATACCATCATTCGCAGCATAGTAAGTGTAAATCGGAACATCTAAGCCTGTTTCACCGATTGCTTTACCAAGGCCAACCATGTCAGCGCCCCAGTTACCAGTGATAACGGCGTCAGCACCTGATGCCCGAATTTTAGTGGCATATGGTGTAAAGTCTTTCACTTTACCAATTGGGTGCAACTCATTACCCACGATGACTACGTCTGGGCGTTTTTCCGTAAGGAATTTAACCGCCGCTTTAGCAACCGCTTTACCAAATGAGTAATCTTGACCAATCAAATAGACTTTTTTGATGGCAGACTTTTCTTTAATCACGTCAGTCAACGCATTCATTTTGATGTCAGCGTTGGCATCGAAACGGAAATGCCAGAAGTTACATTTCGCATTTGTTAGCGCAGGATCGACAGCCGAATAGTTAAGGAAAAGAACCCGGTTGTCTGGGTTACGCTTATTGTGTTTTTTAATGGCATCAGTCAAAGCAT
>Ga0209826_1002561_pt1 | contig 11837 bp, 11 predicted proteins | sample GOMGulsemesocosm_5_FD_184637 | JGI IMG/M metagenome (GOLD analysis project Ga0209826, IMG submission 184637) | Methane-oxidizing microbial communities from mesocosms in the Gulf of Mexico - GOM15C Gulf of Mexico (SPAdes) (version 2) | ecosystem: Environmental > Aquatic > Marine > Cold seeps...
AAGCGCGTAGAGCCCTAGATTATCTAGTAGGTTTTAATTTATCACCGTTATTGTGGAAAAAAATTCGCCGTGGCTTATCAGCGGGGCGAGTACAAAGTCCTGCCCTGCGCATGATTGTTGAACGTGAACTAGAAATTGAAGCCTTCAAAACACGCGAATATTGGTCAATTACGGCAAAATTAAGCCAAGAAAAGCAAGAGTTTAAAGCCAAATTAACACACTATAATGGCGAAAAACTCAGCCAATTTAGCATAGAGAAAGATGAGACAGCACAAGCAGCACAACAAACATTACTTGCTGCAGCCAATGGCAGTTTACTAGTTTCTAAACTAGAGAAAAAACAGCGCAAACGTAATCCCGCGCCCCCGTTTATCACTTCAACCTTACAGCAAGAGGCGGCACGTAAATTAGGTTTTACCACTAAACGCACCATGATGGTTGCTCAACAACTTTATGAAGGAATGGATATTGGTGGCGGTGAAGCAGCTGGTTTAATTACCTATATGCGTACTGACTCGGTGAATTTAGCTGCAGAAGCACTGGAAAATATTCGCGCCTTAATTAGCGAAAAATACGGTGCAGACCAAGCACCCAAAGAGCCACGTTCATTTAAAACGAAATCTAAAAATGCTCAGGAAGCGCATGAGGCCATTCGCCCCACGCTAGCCCAGCAAACTCCCGCTAGCTTAAAAAGTTTTCTAAGCAGTGATCAATTCAAATTATATGACTTAATTTGGAAGCGCACGATTGCCTGCCAAATGATCCACGCGACTATCAACACAGTCTCGGTTGATTTGCAGTGCGGCAGTGAGCTACATATTTTTCGGGCAACAGGTTCAGTTATTGCCAAGCCTGGATTTATGACCGTCTACTTAGAAGGCAAGGACGACAACAAAGAAGGCGATGACAAAGAAACCTTCTTACCGCCAATGAAAGAAGGCCAGTCAATTCCCTTAGATGATATTGTTACTAATCAGCACTTTACCGAACCACCACCACGCTATAGTGAAGCGAGCTTAGTGAAATCCTTAGAAGAGCACGGCATTGGTCGCCCTTCTACTTATGCGTCCATTATTTCCACTTTGCAAAACCGTGAATATGTCACGTTAGAAACTAAACGCTTCTATCCTACCGATGTCGGACGAATTGTAACTAAATTTCTGACCGAACATTTCACAAAATATGTGGATTATAATTTTACTGCTAATTTAGAAGATGATTTAGATGCTGTTTCGCGTGGCGAGAAATCATGGGTTCCATTAATGCATGATTTTTGGAAACCCTTTACCGCGCTTATCCATGACAAAGAAGAATCAGTACAGCGTAAAGACGTCACCCAGGAAGCCATTGAAGAAAAATGTCCTGAATGCGGCAAACAACTATCGATACGCTTAGGCCGTAACGGTCGATTTATCGGCTGCACAGACTACCCTACATGCTCTTACACGCGCAACTTGAATGATGACGGCACGCAAGCTAACGAGCCAGAAGTAGTTCCTGACCGTAAATGCCCAAGCTGTGAATCTGATTTAGTCATCAAAACAGGAAAATATGGAAAGTTTATCGGCTGTAGCGCTTACCCAAAATGTAAGCACATCGAGCCCTTAGAAAAGCCGCTTGATACTGGCGTAGAATGCCCAAAATGTAAAAAAGGAAGCATTTTAAAACGCAAGTCACGTTACGGTAAGGTTTTCTATTCTTGCTCAGACTACCCAAAATGCGATTATGCGCTCTGGAATGTACCTGTTAAAGAACCTTGTCCTACTTGTGATTGGCCTATCCTAACGTTAAAGACAACCAAACGTCGCGGCCCAGAAAAAGTTTGCCCAGAAAAAGACTGTAAATATGCCACACCTTATGAAGGCGACCCTGAAGATGTAAATGGGCCGACTAGTTAGTTTAGCCGTCTTTATATTAACCCCGCAGGTCGGACTTTAGTCCGCCCTACGGGGTTACAAACAAAGTACGGAAAGAAAAAACCTACCCCTTCAAAACAACTAATCTTGAATACGCTTAGAAATACGTTGATAAGCCTCTTTCAGCTCTTCACCGACTACTTTAGCCGCTGCAATAAAATCATCCGTTGTTTCTACTGAATCATCAGCAATCTCAGTGGCTTTTTGTTTAACAAAAAGCCACTTTTCTTCCGCCTCAGAAAATTCTTCTTTCGCTTCCATAGAAGCTAAATGCATTTTTAACTGCATTTCATCACGCTCAGTTTTTAATTTTTCTAATAATGCATCAAATTCTTGTTTCATTCTCTAGCTCCAAGTATCAGTATTTGAGATTACAGTTTTAATCCTTTTCAGGTAAAAACGCCAACAATTTTTTAACAAAAACTTTAATCCTTGCCCTCCTCTTCTGCAAAGGGATCTCTTCCAAGCTCGCCAATGCCTGGCCTGCCGTGCGCCATGCCAACTTATTTGTCTGTGGATTAAGCACATCGAAAATCAAAGTTCCTTTTTCGTATCGCTTTGGGTTAAGAGGGTTAACCATTAGGCCCGGCACTAAGCCATATTTTTTCTGAATCTGTTGATCATCCAATGACGAAGTTAGTGCCGCAGCAAAGCTTATATTAATATCTGCCTGCTCAGTTTGTCGCACTTGCCTGTAGCCTTTGCGCTGCATCTCCTGCTCTACCCCTTGCTTGAGTAAATCCCACATAGGCACATTTTTTATAACATCCTTACCCGATTGCTGCATAAACCCATCAGACCAGCGATAGGTCGCTGATACTGGAATATGAAAGATAGAATTATGCACCGTCACAAATGCCGTTTGCCGGTCATTTTCGGAAACAACTTCAGTCGTAGTACAGCCAGCAAGCAGCACTCCTAGCAATAAACCTTTACCTATTAATGAAATTTTTCTAACCATAATTTGAAACCTTTATAAGAAATATATGTATGAATCTTTTGCAATAACTAACGTCCATTCATTTGCGCTTGAACCGACGTCAATACCGCGCTAAAAACATCCTGTTCTTCGGCATAAAATCTGTGCGCATCAGTTTCACGGCGTAACCAAGTAAATTGCCGCTTAGCTAACTGGCGAGTCGCAATAATAGCTGTTTCCTGCATTTCTTCAGCATCAATTTCACCATCTAAATAAGACCATACCTGTCGATAGCCGACCGCGCGCACAGATGGCATGCTCACAGTCAAATCACCGCGTTGATATAAAGACTCAACCTCAGCAACCAAGCCTTGTTGCAACATCAACTTAAAACGCAGCGCAATTTTCTCATGCAAAACTGCCCTATCCCGTGGCGCAATAATCAGCTTAATTTTTTGATATGGAATTTCTTCAGCCTGCGCTTCAGCATGTAACTGCGTCATCGACTTACCGGTCAATTCATACACCTCTAAAGCACGCTGAACACGCTGTGGATCATTCGGATGGATACGTGCCGCAGCGACCGGGTCGACTAATTGTAATTTAGCATGCATTGCCTCTTTGCCTATTGCTTTTGCCTGCGCGTCAAGTTGTGCGCGCACGACATCATCGGCACTAGGTAGTTGGGCTAAGCCATGATATAGGGCATTAAAATAAAGCATTGTGCCACCAACCAATAAGGGTAATTTACCGCGCGCAGTAATATCTGCCATTAATGCCAATGCTTGCCGTCTAAAAGCGCCCGTAGAAAAACTTTCTGCTGGGTCTAAAATATCAATTAAGTGGTGTGGGATACCAGCTCTTTCTTCTAAAGTCGGCTTGGCTGTACCTATATCCATGCCTTTAAACACTAACGCGGAATCAACACTAATGATTTCCGCATTTAATTTTTGCGCTAATTGCACAGACAAAGCGGTTTTACCGGAAGCCGTCGGCCCCATAAGAAAGATAGCGGGTGGGAGTGTAGTTTTCATCATTATTTAAGTAACCAGGTAGGTTCGAATTTATTCGTACTCCAGTGCGCGAAATTTACAGCCATGCTGCACCCCATAAAGGGTACTCACCAATTTTATGAACAAGACCAGCTCGCAATGCATGGTCATAATAAGCCTTCTACCAAACCATACCACTCCGTTTGAGATAGCAATTAACCCCTTTTGCGCTACGAGCTTTAAATCGTTGCATAGTCTGCGCCAAAGTAAAAACATCATTAAGGCCGAATAAGCAGTGGACGTGGTCAGGCATAATCACCCACGCAAGAGACCTTAAAATACCTTCATCATGTTGCGCCTTCATTTCATAACCAACAATCTTTGCACAGCAAAATCATGGAATAAAGGCTTACGCTGATGCAATACAGTGGTGATGAAATAAATTTGATTAGCTTGCGAGTAGCGACCTTTCTGTAAATCGTTATACGGCATTTTAAATCCGCCCCCTATAAATCACACCCGAACTGGTACGAATAAATTCGAACCTACCCGCATTACTGCCCGCGCAAAAATAACTTATCCAGCTCTTTTTTACTCAGCTCCACCCACGTTGGACGGCCATGATTGCACTGACCACTGCGCTCTGTCTTTTCCATATCACGCAGTAATACATTCATTTCTGGCACTGTTAAGCGACGATTAGCACGTACCGAACCATGACAAGCTATAGTTGATAAAATTTCATTACAGCTTTGCTCAACACGTTGACTCAGACCATGCTCAATAATATCTGCCAGCACATCTTTAACTAATAAAGCGACATCAGTCCCCGATAACAAAGCAGGTATAGCACGAATAACAATCACCTCTTCAGCCATACGATTCAACTCAAAACCCAAACTCATAAAAAACTCTTGCTGATCATCCGCTAAATCCGCTTCAGTGCTATTGACCTGCACTTGCAAGGGCAATAATAAAGGCTGTGAGGGAACTGAGCCTTGGTGATATTGAGTTTTAAATCGTTCATAAGTCACTCGCTCATGTGCCGCATGAGCGTCTACTAGAATGATGCCATTTTTAGTTTCCGTCAGAATATACACATCATGCAAATGCGCAACCGCATAACCTAAAGGTGGCTCCAATTCGGTTTCTGCACTACTAACTGCTGGAAATCGCGGCTCTTGTATGGCCGGTGAAACGCTAGGCGCAACTAACTTAGTATAAGCCTCAATCTGCGCATCAACATCCAAGGGCAAAGCCGATTGGCGCGGCGCGGCAGACGGCTGATAACTTTGTCGTGGCACAGTAGGCTTGGCTGCAGACTCTGCCGCCAAGGGTTGAAAATTAACTATTTTTTGTACTGCAGGGCGCACCATATCCACAGCTTCTGGCCCGACTTCAGGCTCAGACGCTTTCGGCCTGACATCCGCTAAAGAACGATGTAAGGCTTTAAATAAAAAGTCATGTACCGTACGCCCTTCACGAAAGCGAACCTCTAATTTTTGCGGATGCGCATTAACATCAACAAAGCTAGGATCTAACTCTAAATACAACACATAAACTGGATGCCGGCCATGATAAAGCACATCTTGGTACGCTTGCTTAATTGCATGACTAACTAAGCGATCTTTCACTAAACGGCCATTAACATAAAAATACTGCATATCTTGCTGACTACGTGAAAAAGTAGGCAAACCGACCCAACCATGCAAACGCATACCTGATGCAGAAAAATCCAGAGGCACAGAACTGTCTAAAAATGCAGAACCAAAAATATGCGCAATCCGCAGCTCTTGTTCTGCCTGAGTTTGAGCAATTTTAAAATTAAAAATTTCGCGCTGATTATGTTTTAACTCAAATGCCACATCAAAGCGGCTTAAAGCCATACGCTTTAATAAAGTTTCAATATGCCCAAATTCAGTTTTATCGCTTTTTAAAAATTTACGCCGTGCAGGCGTATTATAAAATAAATCACACACCTCAATAGTTGTACCTAAAGGATGTGGATCAGGCTGCGGATCTAACACCTCTTCCGTCCCATCGGCTTGCACGCGCCACGCACACTCTTCACCGGCAACCCGCGAAATTAAAGTTAAGCGCGAAACCGAGCTAATACTAGGCAAGGCCTCACCACGAAAACCCATGGTCATAACTTGCTCTAAATCATCTAAGGATTGAATTTTACTAGTCGCATGGCGTGATAAAGCTAACGGTAAATCCTCTTTTTCGATACCACAACCATTATCTCTAATCTTAATTAAGCGCGCACCACCCTGTTCCACTTCAACTAAAACGCTATTTGATCCTGCATCAAAACAGTTTTCCACCAACTCTTTAATCACCGAAGCCGGCCGTTCGACCACTTCGCCAGCGGCAATTTGATTAACTAATTGAGGTGGTAAAGCATGGATACGCATAAATAATAACTCGTGTGATCTTTAAAGAAAACGTAGGCCGAACTAAAGTCCACCCTACAACTATGGCTAACGCCACACACAGGACTAAGGCTTATTACCCTGATCAACCAAATCCAAAAACAACTGCTCCAAGCGATTGGATTTATTTTTCATACTAATAACCTCAACCTGCTGCTCCGATAAGCCGTAAAATAATTGATTTAACCCTAAAGCTTTCGGCACAGCGATACTTAACTGCAAAGCGTTAAGTAATTCAATTTGATAGCCCTCTACCTTGGGTACAAGCTTTATTGGTTTTTTTAAATCACAAATAAAAAGCTCTTCATTTAAGCGCGCCAATAGACTCTGCATATCGGTGTTTTCGACAATTTCACCCTGATTGATAATGGCAATATTACGACATAGATTCTCTGCTTCTTCCAAATAATGCGTGGTCAAAATAATGGTTGTACCCTGTTCATTGACTTGCTTCATGGTTTCCCACATCGAGCGCCGTATTTCTATATCCACACCGGCCGTTGGCTCATCTAAGATCAACAACCTCGGTTGATGCACTAAAGCACGGGCAATCATGACTCGCCGCTTCATACCGCCGGATAAGCGGCGCGATACCATATCGCGTTGATCCCATAAATGCATCAATTTTAAGCAGCGCTCCGTCTGGACTTTCGCTTCTTTTCGCGGCATACCGTAATAGCCTGCCTGATTCATAACGATATTACGCGCGGTTTCAAACTGATTAAAATTTACTTCCTGCGGAACTAACCCTATATAGCTTTTCGCCAACTGGGTTTTTTTCTTTAAATCTACATCAAAGATTTTCACTTCACCACTGCTAGCATTGACTAAAGAACTAATAATCCCAATCGTGGTCGATTTACCCGCGCCATTCGGCCCTAGCAACGCAAAGAAATCGCCCTCTTCAACATCCAGGTCAATCCCTTTCACTGCAACTAAACCATTAGCATAGGTTTTCTTTAAATTACGAATTGATAAAGCCTTCATTAAAATCCTATCAAAAAAAATGCAACAAAATATATGAAATATCGGTAAAACAGACTTTAGGCCACTTATCACAAACAGCAGAGGTATCTACACAAGTCTAAAAAACTTCTCCAGCAGGAGAGGGAGCTACTATGGCTTTCAACTCGTTGTATTTTAATGTCAAAAAGTTGTGTAACTACTTATGGCTTAACAACGGACTAAAGTCCGCCCTACTCTTTCGTAGATAAAAATCGCGTAACTATCTCACTCTTAATTACCCAACAAGACAACATCAACACTTAACGAATCCCACTAAATAAGGTACATTACCGACTATGTTAGAACACAGCTTAAATCGATGCTTCTGCAAAAAAATACCACGAATTTTAGCAGATAATCCAACAACACTATAAAACAAATGACACAAAGCGCTGAACTAGAGCAAGCACCTGAACTTATTGCCGCTGTTGATCTTGGCTCCAATAGTTTTCATATGATTATTTGCAGCGTAAAAAACGGGCAAATAAAAACCATCGACCGCTTAAAAGAAATGGTGCGACTAGCATCGGGTTTAAACGAAAAAAACATCCTCGACAAAGCAACCCAACAACGCGCACTAGCTTGTTTAGAGCGCTTTGGTCAACGCATTCAAAATTTCCCTGATAATAATGTCCGCATCGTCGGCACCAACACCTTACGCACAGCTAAAAATGCTGAGCAATTTTTAGCCAAAGCAGAACTTGCTCTAGGCTATCCAATCCACATTATTTCTGGAATAGAAGAAGCACGACTAATTTATCAAGGTGTTTCCCATAGCTTGCAAAGTAATGCAAACCGCCGCTTTGTGATGGATATCGGTGGCGGCAGTACAGAATATATTATTGGCACTAATACCTGCCCTTCTCAAAAAGAAAGCTTGCGCATGGGTTGCGTTACCGTCAGCAACCGCTTCTTTACTGATGGAGCTATCAGCTCCAGCCAATTTAACAAAGCTACCATCTTTGTTAACCAGCAACTCAGTAGCTATAAGAAATTATTTAACAGCCATCAATGGGATGAGGCCATTGGCGCATCAGGTAGTATCCGCGCAATAGCTAAAGTTATCAGCGCTAGTCAATGGAGTAATGATGGCATTACCCTACAAGGATTAAAGGAATTAAAAGATCACGTACTCACCTGTAAACATATTTCTGAAATCCAATTACCCGAATTAGACGAAGAACGCCTGCCTGTCTTTATCGGCGGCCTAGCCATTTTATATGCCACCTTCCAAACTTTAGACATAGAACAAATGAGCGTCTCTGACGGCGCTTTACGCGAAGGCCTGATCTACGACTACTTAGGTCAAATATCAGATCATGATGTTCGCTCAGATACAGTAAACTTACTCACTACGCATTACCATACCGACACTAAACAAGCAGAATCCATCAAAAACACCATTACCAATATATTAGAGCAATCTAGCACCTTCTTAGGTGCACAAACCAAGCTAATGACTCAATACCTCGCTTGGGCTGCCGACCTGCATGAAATTGGTCGTAATATTGCCCATAGTCAGTATCACAAACACGGCGCTTACATTATTAAACACGGTGACTTAGCGGGTTTTTCTCAACAAGACCAAACACTACTCTCAGCGCTTATAGCCGGCCATCGACGTAAAATTCCGAGCAAAAAACTAGCCGAACTGCATGCCCCGTGGAATAACAGCGCTATATACATGGTTATTATATTAAGAATAGCCGTCTTATTACACCGCAACCGTAGCAATACCGACCTACCTGAATTTAAAATCACTTTAGGAACTAACAAAGTTAGCCTAGAGTTCCCCGCAGGCTGGCTAGACAGTGCTCCATTAACTCAAGCAGACCTAAATCAAGAAGCCGAATATTTAGCCAAGGCTAAATTTAAGCTGATCGTCAACTAAAGTCCATGCTCATTTTATTACGCGCCATCTTATGCAGCATAGCAATACCCACATTGATTATTGCTATCTGTATTACGCTCAGCACTAGTAATAAAGGCATCGCCATTCCACAATGGCAACTCACCAACACCGATATTCAACGCGCCAAGAGCATCCTGCATGCCAATCAACACAACACCAACCAAGTAGTTAATCTTAGTCTAACTGAGCGTGACCTCAATATCGCCTGTGCTTATTTACTTAACCTCTACACAGACAGCCAATCGCTAATCAAACTCAGTACAGACTACCTTTCTTTTCAGTTGCGCTTTACCCTGCCCAACAACTTATTTGGACGCTATCTCGACTTACAATTTCAACTCTATATTCCACCGCACCAAGCCCCTGAAATAAGAAATCTACAGATCGGCCAAATTAGCATTGCCAACGCCTATGCTGGCTTATTTATAGACAAAGCCATTCAACATACGCGACTCAATCAGTACCTAAGTTTATTCAGCCGGAATCTAAAAGAAATCCATCTCCACCCAAATCAACTACAGATCAAATACCAACTACCAGCACAAGCCACAGCCAAAATTCAAAGCTTACTGACACCCAATATCGACAAGCGCGCCTTAAACCAATACCAAGAAATACTTGATAAAGCTTTACTTAAACATGATAAAAAATGGCGTTTATCGCTAAGCGAGATTCTCCAGCCCTTGTTTCAGCTAGCACAACAACGCTCCTCAGCGACCAACGCTATCGAAGAAAACCGACTCGTTATATTCATTGCCAATCGCTATGTTAATAACTACCCTGGCTCAGGCAACAAAAATAAGAAAAGAAAAGCCATACCTTACTACGCAGCCTCTTTATATAAACGCGTCGATATGGCACAGCACTTTATGTGGTCTGCCACCTTATCCGCATCAGGCAGTAGCGATCTCGCTCACCTAGTCGGCGTAGAAAAAGAGCTGAACGATGCCAAGCGTGGCAGTGGCTTTAGCTTTATAGACCTAGCTGCCGATAGAGCTGGCGTAAAGTTTGGCGAATACGCCACCGCCAACTCAGAACAAGCACTTAAAATACAACAAAAAATGGCGCACATCACAAATTACCAAGCCTTTATGCCTGAAATAAGAGACCTACCCGAAAATCTCAGCGCCCAAGCCTTTCACGCACAATATAAATCAACTTACAGCACCAAATACCAAAGCGTTTTACAAGATATAGATCAACGTATTAGTGCTTGTGAGGTTTATCAGTAATTAAATCAGAGCTTACACACAGGCCCGCACGGGGAAATGTTGAGCTAGTCAGTACGCTACGTGAACATAGGGGTATTCATGCCACACCTGCCAAGTTCAAAAATTTTTTTGATTATCAAGAGCCCCCCCTCGCACCTTATTTCTCGGTCGTAACGAGAGTTTATTGAATATTAATTTACTGCCCAGTAATAATGAGAAAACCGACCATCAACTCTGCGCACAAATTGTCGTGCGCCATATTCACATTACCGACACTAGAAAAAGCCGCGGATATCTGGCTAGCCGCCCCCCGCATTTTGCAAAACAGGTATCGAAAAAATCGCCTATCTAAAGAAAGTATAACCTTAGAAAGCAGCTAATTTCAGCCCCTTTGCCATATAGCGTACATCAAAATGGTTTGGTACATATATCGCATTTAACCTGTGTCTTTGTCAAAGACCCACGTGAAGTAGTTAAAACTGGAGATAAGGTTAAAGTGAAAGCCATCGAAATTGATGTAGCGCATAAGCGGATTGCTTTATCGATGCGCCTGCAGGGTGGACTGGGAAGGGTTAGAGAGAAACTATCCCTTACCCCCCGATTTATACAGTTTTTAAAGTGCGTTATCTGCATCAAGATTAAAAGTTCGAGGAAATATGCCATTTACACTAACCTCATATTCTCCTGCTTTTAAGTCATAAACAGGTAATGCAATTATTTTTTCAAATGATACAAAACCTGCAGTACAGACATATTCGCCAGAAGAAAATTTATCATCGTTGCTATAGTACACAAATATATTAAATTTATTATCTTTAAATTGATGGTGTATTTGACCAACTTCCTGACAGCCACTTGTAAACTCACCGTCTATCTTTAATAAAATCTGGATAGGAAAAGAATCTATCTTAATAAGCTCTACATTTTGAATACCATATTCTATCTCCAAAGCACCTGAGTTATTAACTCGGGTTTGACTCTTTATTTGAGTTCCTATTTTTACATCCTGTAACTCCCAACTCCCTTCATCTGACACCTGAAAAACAACATTCTGATAAAAACCTGATTTCCCTTCTGAATCCACAGATGGAATAGCAAGTCGTCCATTATCAAAACTTGGTTTATCACTAGCAAATGAACTTGTTACCAACAATAAACTAATAATACCTATAAGTAATTTCATAATTTCCTCTTTGACAATTGTCGTTTTTTATTAAAGTGTAACAGCTAAATCAGCGCGCAGTTTAAAGGGGAGCTTGATTATGCTAAGAAATCACTTCTTAACACCATAGTCACTTGTTATGTTTTTTTGTTAAACCCGCATATCAACCAGTGCTGATGAAGCATTAACTAAACAACCACCCGCTAAAAGACGGGTGGGTTAGAGTGCTTGGCGACTGAAAGTCGGGATACAGGGCGAATAGCCCTGTTATTCATGCTCACCATA
>Ga0209826_1002562_pt1 | contig 11836 bp, 7 predicted proteins | sample GOMGulsemesocosm_5_FD_184637 | JGI IMG/M metagenome (GOLD analysis project Ga0209826, IMG submission 184637) | Methane-oxidizing microbial communities from mesocosms in the Gulf of Mexico - GOM15C Gulf of Mexico (SPAdes) (version 2) | ecosystem: Environmental > Aquatic > Marine > Cold seeps...
TGCATTAACAGCTATATTTAGCGCTAGTAAACTGCAAATAGTTAACAATATTCTCATCATTTAGTTTCTCTTAATCAAGTAACAGTGAAGCATAAAAACAACCGAAAGCTGGCAAGGTAATATTTCCGTCAACCACTTTAGCTGTTGTTAGGTTATGATCAGTGAGCACTAAATGCCCATCAGTGAGTAGCTCACCCATAAATAAATCAAGTGATAATTCCTGCGCTTGATTACTGAAATTAAAACAAACTAACAGCTTTTCAGTTCCATCGTTACGGATGAAAGAAAGTATCGGCTCTGGCGTGTCAACGAAAGCAATATCACCATAAAGCAAGGCACTATGTTGTTTACGCCATTGAGTAAAATGGCGGTAACTATTTAACACCGAATCAGCTGCATTCTCTTGTAAGTTAACTGATTTTTCTTGATGTTCTGCCACTACCGGTAACCAAGGTTTAGCCTGGGTGAAACCGGCATTGATTTCATCATGTTGCCAAGGATGGGGAGTACGACAACCATCACGACCTTTAAATTGTGGCCAGAAAGTAATACCGTAAGGATCTTGAATATCTTCAAAAGCGATATCAGCTTCAGTTAAGCCAAGTTCTTCCCCTTGATAGCTACAAACGCTACCTCGTAAAGAAGAAATCATTGCGAATAGCATTTTAGCTAAATCAGAGTTTTGCTCTGCATTTTGGCTCTTTCCCCAACGACTGATTACACGTTGCACGTCATGATTTGAAATTGCCCAACAAGGCCAACCATCAGATACACGTTCTTCAAGCGTTTGTACTACTTGCTTAATATAAGCAGCGGAAAATTCTTCGGTTAGTAAATCAAAGCTATACCCCATATGTAATCGATGATCACCTTGAGTATATTCTGCCATCGTTTTGAGTGAGTCTTCTGAAGATATTTCACCTAAAGCCACGGTACCCGGATATTGATTTAATAACATTCGAATGGACTCAATAAACGCTAAATTTTCATTTTGAGTATTATTAAAGTAATGATATTGATAAGCATAAGGGTTCTTTTCATCAAAGCCTATACTTTGTCTTAGCTCCTTGGGTTTAGCCGGATTATCACGTAGTTGAGCATCATGAAAACAGAAATTTATGGCATCAAGTCTAAAGCCATCAACACCGCGTTTTAACCAAAACTCAACATTATCAAGCACCGCTTTACACACTTGTGGGTTATGAAAATTAAGATCGGGTTGGCTAGATAAAAAGTTATGTAAGTAATACTGCTGGCGGCGAGGCTCCCACGTCCAACCTGTACCACCAAAAATGGATAACCAATTATTAGGCGCTGTACCATCTTCTTTCGCATCAGCCCAAACATACCAGTCAGACTTATCATTTATTTGGTCTTCTCGGCTATCAAGAAACCATTGGTGCTGATCAGAAGTATGACTCAACACTTGATCTATCATTATCTTAATATTGCGTTCATGTGCTTTAGCGATTAACTCATCAAAATCAGCGAGTGTACCGAAAATAGGATCAACATCACGATAATCACTAATATCATAGCCAAAATCTTTCATGGGTGATTTAAAAAATGGTGAAATCCAAATAGCATCAACACCTAAGCTAGCAATATAATCTAGTTTACTGATTATGCCAGGTAAATCACCGATACCATCTTGATTAGCATCATAGAAGCTTCGCGGATAAATTTGATAAATTACTGCACCACGCCACCACATTTGTTCACTCATTCTAAAACTCCACACTGTATTTTGCATTCATCAAAAGAGGTACCACTACTTTTGATTGAATTCTTTTTTATAGTTACAACTTAAGAATACGCAATTCATTTGGTGGGGAATAGCCCTTGCATACGTATGCATCCACTTTCCTTAACTCTGCATACGTATGTAGTAAAAACAAGGGCTGTTATCGTCATCGGTGAAAAGCTATATATGAATAATGACAGCAGCCCATAAACGATTATATGATAAGGTTTAAGTGCAAACTCAAAATATGTTACTTCGACTATTGGCTGTAATCGTAATAATGCCGTTATTTAGCTAACTAAGCACTGCATACGTATTCAAAGTGCTGCGTTAGCTTGAGTAAGGTTATTATCCTTATCATTAAATCAAAAAATTCAATTAAGGGTTATGACTTGCGCTCACTTCTACTAATGAAAAGTACTTTTCTGTTTGTTCTTTTATTTACTGTCCAAGCCACAGCAAGTGAAAAAAATAGCTACCTAAGCTATCACTTAGAAGAGCAAAGCATAGTGATTAGCACAACACTCGGGCAATTAACCTTAAGTGCCTATAGCGATAATGCCATTGAAGCAACTTATCAATATGAGAATAAACTTAATAAAGCCGCATTCTTACCTTCGTTTGCCATTAAAGAACATGCCCACAAGCAAGAGTTTTCTGTAAGAGAAACCCCTCAGAAGCTCCTACTATCAGCTGGAGCACTTAACGCTGTTATTAATAAGTCGCCTTTTAACATTAGCTATTATCATGGCGAGAAGTTACTAGTTTCAGAAGAAGCTGGCTTTTTTACTGGCACTACATTAGAAGATAAAATACAGCATCAGATACAAGGCTTTCGTTTTAAGTTAAGTGATAATGAAAAATTACTCGGGGGTGGTGAACGCGTATTAGGCATGGATAGACGTGGGCATCGCATGCCGCTTTATAACCGTGCTCATTACGGTTATGAAACCAAGTCAAATCAAATGAATTTCAGTTTACCTGCGGTATTTTCGAGCAAAAAATACATTTTACTCTTTGATAACTCGGCTAAAGGTTGGATGGATTTAGGTAAATCTGAACAGGACATTATGCAATTTTCAGCGGTATCCGGTCGCATGTCTTATCTTGTTTTTGCTGGTAATACTTACCCTGAACTCATCAACAATTATGTTGATGTCACCGGTAAACAACCGATGCCGCCGCGTTGGGCACTGGGTAACTATGCCTCTCGTTTCGGCTATCGCTCTGAGCAAGAAGTACGAGCTACGGTTAATAAATTCATCGAATTAGACTTTCCAATTGATGCCCTGATTTTAGATCTTTACTGGTTTGGTAAAGACATCAAAGGTCATATGGGCAATCTAGCTTGGGATAAAGAAGCATTCCCTACTCCTGAAAAAATGATCAGCGACATCAAAGAACAAGGAGTGAACACGATATTAATCACTGAGCCTTTTGTCCTAACAAGCTCCAATAAATGGGCTGATGCTGAGCAAAGCCATGCTTTAGCAAAGAATGCTGAGGGTAAACCCAAGCGCTTTGACTTTTATTTTGGTAATACTGGCTTAGTTGATGTATTCAGCAATAAAGGAAAAAATTGGTTCAATAACATCTATGAAACGTTATTCCAGCAAGGTGTAACCGGTTGGTGGGGTGATTTAGGCGAACCAGAAGTACACCCTAGTGACACCTTGCATACGTTAAGCGACGGCAACGTGGTAAATGGCGATGCGATACATAATGTTTATGGCCATCAGTGGGCTAAAATGGTTTTTGAAAATCAAATAGCCCTAGCTCCAAATGAACGTCCATTTATTTTAATGCGCTCAGGCTTTGCTGGTTCACAGCGATATGGCATGATGCCATGGACGGGCGATGTAAGCCGCAGTTGGGGCGGCTTAAAACCACAAGTAGAACTTAGCCTGCAAATGGGCGTGTTAGGCATGGGGTACACTCATTCCGATCTAGGTGGCTTTGCTGGCGGAGAAACCTTTGATAAAGAAATGTATATCCGTTGGTTACAATACGGTGTATTCCAACCGATTTACCGTCCACACGCACAAGATAATATAGCGCCAGAAGTAGTATTTCACGATAAAGAAACACAAGATATTTTGCGTAAATTTATCAAACTCAGATATAACTTACTGCCTTACAATTACACGTTGGCCTATCAAAATAGCACTACCGGCATGCCTTTGATGCGCCCGCTATTCTTTGAGTATGAGCTTAAAGGTACGCTTAATCTCAACTTAATGGATAATGCTACAAGTTATTTATGGGGCGATGCTTTTTTAGTTACACCTGTTGTGGATGCTGGTGTAAAAGCGGTATCAATCCCCTTACCTAAAGGTATTTGGTTTGATTACTTTACTGATAAAAAGTATCAAGGTGAGCAAACAATTTCTTTAGAAACTAGCTTGGATACCCTACCTGTATTGGTTCGCGCGGGTTCATTTATTCCCATGGTTAACGATATGCAATCAACCAAAGATTATGATAGCAGCCAACTAACACTTCATTATTATGCCGACGATGCAGTAAAGAAGAGTGAAGGCAAAATGTATGAAGATGATGGTAAGAGCTTTCAATCAATATCACAAAATCAATATGAAATATTACACTATAATGCCAAACAGAATAAACAGAATTCAGGACAAGATAATATAGTATTCACCTTTAATCGCACAGGTGATGGTTACCCCGAGATGCCTGTTAAAAGGCAAGTTTCTTTAGTTATTCATCATTGGTCTAATGCCCCCAAAAGCATCACCGTTGAAAATAAAGTAATGCAGCTAGGCGCTAATTCACCAGCATCTAATGTGTATTGGGATAAGATAAAAAATACGCTAACAGTGAAGTTCATATGGCAACACCAACCTCTCACCCTAAGCATTAAAAGTTAGATCGAAAAGCAAAAATTGCTTTATTACGCTACTGAATACGTATGTAAGAGATAGCTGTTTTTAGCTATAGTTAGTATATTGAGATTATTAAAATGATGCGACTTAGCTAATGCTTATTCATTTTGATACCCTTGTTGTTTGATATTTGCCTTATTTTGTTAGGCCATAAGCACTCTTAACGGGTGCTTTTTTATTAAACTAGCTGAAATAATTAATATAAGAGTCCGCTACATGACCACGACTGATGCCGATACCAATAAAAGTACAAACACAACTCATCAAAAACCACGCCTTAGTTTTTGGCAAATATGGAATGTCAGTTTCGGCTTTTTAGGCGTTCAATTTGGCTTTGCTTTACAAAACGCTAATGCCAGTCGCATACTCTCAGACTTAGGAGCTGATTTACATTCATTATCGTTATTTTGGTTAGTTGCTCCTATCATGGGTTTGCTAATTCAACCAATTGTAGGCTCTGCGTCAGACAGAACTTGGAATCGTTTAGGTCGACGTAACCCTTACATTTTAGCGGGCGGTTTTGCTGCCGCTATTGGTATGTTGTTAATGCCTAACTCCGCGACCTTAGCCAGCTTTATTACACCGTTATTTTTTGGCGCTATGATGCTAGCATTAATGGACGCTTCTTTTAATTTGGCTTTTCAACCGTTCCGCGCTTTAGTATCGGATATGGTGCCAGCCGAACAACGAAATATTGGCTATTCAATCCAATCATTTTTAATTAATATTGGCGCAGTTTTCGGTTCAATTTTACCTTTTGTACTCACCAATGTAATTGGTTTAGAAAATACGGCTAGCACAGGCTCAGTTGCCCCTTCAGTTATTTGGGCATTTTATATTGGTGCTTCAGTAATGCTAGGTTCAGTTTTATGGACCGTCTTTAGAACCAAAGAATATGCGCCTGGCACTAATGGTTTAGCGCCATTAGAACAAAGAGATACAGAACAGACTATTAGCGAGAAGTTATCTGCATTTTTCAGCCTAATGAAAACGATGCCTAGTACGATGAAACAATTAGCATTGGTACAATTTTTCTCTTGGTTTGCTTTATTTATTATGTGGGTTTATACCATGCCTGCTATCGCCCAGCATATTTGGGATATAGATGCTAAATGGTTTGATCCACACTACTTAGAATCTATCGGTACAATTCCAGACCATATTGCTAAGGCAAAAGGCACCGCAGGCGATTGGGTCGGCATCATTTTCGCTGCTTACTCTTTTTTTGCTGCGATAGCATCGCTGTTTATGGCCAAAGTAGCCAATAAGATAGGTCGTAAGCTAACTTATTCTTTATCGTTACTTGCTGGTGGTATTGGTTATTTGAGTATTATGCTGATGCAAAATCCTGAATTAACCGTGGTTAATTTAGTGATTACTCAAATTGAAGTACCCAAAGGTGCTGTTGCTTTATTCTTACCCATGGTGGGTATCGGTATGGCGTGGGCTGCAATATTAGCCATGCCATACGCCATTTTAGCGGGCTCATTACCAGTGAAGCAAACCGGCGTTTATATGGGAATATTTAATTTCACCATTGCTGCCCCTCAAATTGTTTCAGGTATTTTTGCTGGCTGGATATTAACAGCCATTTTTGATAACCAAGCGGTTTACATTATTATGATGGCTGGTATCTCAATGATATTAGCAGCTCTGTCAGTATATTTTGTGAAAGATGGTGTAGAAGAGAAATCCGTTGCATATAAAAATGAGGTAACGACTCAATAGGCACTTCAATCATGTTAACTATTCAGCTATAAACTGGATAGTTAACATCCGCAAGATTTTCTGATGACTAACTCTGGAGCGATTAAGGTGGTTGATGTCTCTTTACCATTAATAGAGTCAAGTAAAGTATTCACTAATAACTCACCGGCTAATTGAGTATCTTGTTTAACCGTTGTTAACGGAGGGAAAGTAAAGCTAGCGATGGCAATATCATCAAACCCAACGACAACAACTTGCTTAGGAATTGAAATGTTATACTCTTGTAAGGCTCGCATAGCACCTATTGCAATTAAGTCACATGCTGCACATATAGCATCGAATTTTTCACCACTTTTTATCAATTCACAAGCGGCTTTATAACCCGCTTCTTCAGTGTATAGGGCATTAAACTGCATATCACTATTCACAACTAGATTGTTATCATTAAGTGCTTGGCAGTGACCTTTATAGCGATCAAAAAATTCAGGGGCATGGCTAGAGGCACTGCCTAAAAAAGCAAAATCTTTACGGCCTTGCTTTATTACGTGCTCAGTGATTTCTTTGCCACCAAGGAAATTATCACAGCCTATAGAAACAGTAGATAAGTTTTTTACTTCTGCACCCCAGCGAACAAAATGAGTCCCTTGTTCACTCAATTTAATTAGCTTTTCTTCAAAATCAACATAATCACCATAACCGAGTAAAATTAAACCATCAGCTTTATTGCTGTCTTCAAAGTCAGCATGCCAATCATTACTCGCTTGTTGGAAAGAAACTAATAGGTCATATCCTTTGTGTGCACAAGCTCTGGTTATGCTACCTAGCATAGAAAGAAAAAAGGGATTAATTGCTGAATCGTCATTAGTGGGATCTTCAAACAACAACAATGCAATAGTATCGCAATGCTGTGAGCGTAAATTACTGGCGTTTTTGTCTACCTTGTAATTTAACTCTTTGGCAATAGCCTGAACTTTTAGTCGAGTCTCTTCATTAACTAAGGGGCTATTTCGAAGTGCTCTAGATACTGTTGACTGAGAAACACCCGCCTGATAGGCGATATCAAAAGAAGTAGCTTTTGCTTTCACGTGAATAATCTCTCAACAATCTGTTTAAAAACAAGGATAACAAGAATATACCTGAGCAAACAAGATAAGTATATAGTGCCTACTTCAAGAGTATTAACCGGTAGCGTGACTTTGAGCACATAACTTTCTTTATATAAAAGAGGTTAACTAACAGCTTCTGAAATAAGAGTTCCTAATATAAAACCGAGTTCAAGGTCATCCATATGACCAAACTCTTGAAATTTTAGCTCACCATTTTTATCATATATCAGTAAAGTAGGCGTGCCTTGCATTGCATACTTTTCCATGGTTTGTGGGATAGTCCCCTTTCTCCTTATACTTTCTTTATCTATTCCAACAGGAAATTTCACCTTAAATTCATGCATAAAAGCGCGCAAACTATGCTCTTTCATAGCATCATGATGTTCAAATACACTATGTAAGCCGAGAACTTGTAATTTCTGTGGGGCAAACATCTGATGTATTTTGTTTGCTTGTGGGATTGAATGAAGAATACATGCAGGACATAACATTTGAAAAACATAAACTAAAACTACATTGCCTCGTAATTTAGCCACTGAAATTTCATCGTGAGTATTAAGCCATTTTGAAACCAATAATTTGGGCATAATGTATTTCCTAATAAAAGTGTATATTGACTAAGTATGTTGTTTATACCCGCTCCACTTGAAGAGGCTGGTTTTAGGAAGTCTGAGCGACTCATAATTAAGGCACATTTTTTTATTAAGGGTTATTCCCTTAAAATACGCTAATAGTCAGGAATCCTAACTATAGTATTGATATAAACATTTAGTCAAAAATGTAATTAAGTTATCTATATAAAATACTAATTCATACCTCGCTGCTGACAAAAAGCCACTACTGTCTATTTAATAGATTTTGAGTCTATACTGGCTGTAACGGCTAAATAATTTTATCAACTTGGTATAAGTATTGTTTCTAACAATGCGGCAGCGGTTATTGGTACACCAATTGCTATTTCTGTTGCTAGTCAACTTAACTTTTCATCTGAGCCATTTATTTTAGCTGTTCTATTTAGTGCCAATTTGAGTTATGCAACACCGATGACATATAAAACCAATTTATTGGTGATGAATGCGGGTGGTTATCAGTTTTCTGATTTTATGCCCGTTGGTATTCCATTAATTTTACTCATGTGGTTAACACTTTCCTTTCTTTTAAATTGGCTATACTTATAGTTTAAGGCAACTTTATTCATAAGCGCTAGTGATAAAATTTCATTAAATGTTGATTACCTATGTCGTATATTTAGACATTTTTGACTGATCAACTTTTGTTAATAATTTACTTCTTCATCCATTGTGATGAAATTGTGATAATTCAGTGATTAAATACGGATATAAGGGGTTTATAATTTAGGGTAAGTTTAACAAAGCAACCTCATTTCAACGGTTGAATCAGGACAGAATTATGAAAGCCATGCTTATGAAAAAAATATCATTAATCACCGCTATCGCATTAGTCTCAGCACTGGCGTTCTATACGCTGGCACCAAAATCCATAGAGTATTCAGATAAAAATTCAACTGATACTCAAACTAAAATTCAAACTAATATTGAAAAAATGATACCTAAATCATCAAAATCAACAACCGAAATGCCTGCAACAGCGCATTTAGACAGTATTGTATTAGGTGCGGGTTGTTTCTGGGGGGCTGAAAAAAGATATCAGGCCATTCCAGGGGTTGTTGACGCTATATCTGGTTATGCCGATGGTAAGAACGTGAGCGCTACTTATCGAGAAATTACGCAGAGAAAGAATCGGTTTAATGAAAATAATCATGCCGAAGTCGTTAAAGTTATTTTTAATAGCTCAATGGTCAACCTAGAAACTATTTTACAAAGTTATTATGAAGGTCATGATCCAACTCAGCTTAATCGCCAAGGCAATGATGTCGGCACTCAATATCGTTCAACTATATTAACGAGTAATGAACAACAAAATGACATTGCCCTTAAAGTAACTACTCAGTATCAAAAATTATTATCTGACAATGGTTATGGAAAAATAGAAACAAAAATAAGTACGCTCACTGAATTTTTTAAAGCCGAAGAATACCACCAAGATTATTTAGTAAAAAATCCAAAGGGTTACTGTCCAGACCATTCTACTGGGGTAAAATTTAATGCTGAAGCAAATAAAGCCAAATTAGCCAATCAAAAAATTGATAACACGCCCTTATTAACAGGCAAACATATTGTTGTCATTGAATCAGAAAATTACTGCCCTTATTGTGAAAAATTCAAAAAGAATGTAGTGAACGATTATAAAGGAACAATTGCGATAAGCTTTCGCCTAGCCAGCCAACTTAAAGGCTTAACGATAAAAACTGAAACCTGGGCGACACCCACTGTTTTATTTATTCAAGACGGTAAAGAGGTATTTGGTAGACAAGGATACATGAGCCCTGAGCATTTTTACAAAGCATTAGGTGTGTTTAAATTAGGCAAAAGTGAAGCATTTAATGTCGCTTTCGATGAAGGAACAGATGGTCGCTTTTGTAAAGAGTATGAAATATTTAAGAACACCCCAGATGGCGTATTTATTGACAAGCTAAGTGGCGCACCATTATTTGATACGCGTGACCGTTTTAATTCTGGCTCTGGTTGGTTATCTTTTACTAAAGCAGTTGATGGTTCAACGATTGAAAAACCCGATAACCGTTACGGTATGAGACGAACAGAAATTCGTTCTAAAACGTCAGATATCCATTTGGGTCACGTATTCCCAGACGGTCCCAATGGGCAACCAAGGTTTTGTATTAACGCCACGGTGTTGGAGTTCAAAGCGAGATAACCCCCCTAAAACCACCTCAATATGCGAGTGTCAGAAGAAAATACCAGTCGGTATCTTCTTCTGAACAAATGAAAATCATTTCAGCTAGACTTTTGCTACCATCCAATCAAAAATAACTCCCTAAGCGGATTTACCTGACAGCGTTTTTACTTCAAAATAAGGTATTAGCACTTATTGTTTTAATAAAAGTTAGATAAGGTCATAGTTTGAAAGTTATCGTAAGACGCACATTTTATATTTTATTTTCATTAATCGTTTTAATCTTTGCGCTAATATTACTCGCATTACAGTCTTCGCCACATATAAAAGCGGTTCATCACATTGATGCTAATTCTGCCGCTGAAAACAAGAAAACATTACAGCAGATAGTGCAAACGATTAAATCAAAAAAGCAGCCTGTATTATTAAACGTTACTCAAAATGAAATTGATGATCTCAGTGCGTTAGGCCACCGTGCTATTCCACAGCTTACTTCAAACATTGTACTGATAGAAGGCCAAGGATATTTCCGATTTTCCCTTGAGTTACCCTTACCTAACCTTATTCGTTATTTAAATATTGAGCTTATCTTAAATGCTTCTCAAACTGGTTTAGACCTCGACACAGCGCATATAGGTAGCATTCCAATACCTGGTAATTGGTTAATTGCGATAGCTGAATTAGTCAGCAATACCTATATTAATAAAGAGTTTGGTACTTCTTTATTAAAAATTGTCTCTAAGGTTGATATTTCGCCTTCAAGCTTACAACTTAATATTCAACTTCCTGAAAACCTGAATAACAAAAGTAAAAGCGCGACAGAATCTTTATTTGCATTACGTGACCAATTAGCATTATTTGGAGATGTTGACGATATTCGCTTTTATCATCAATCATTACTCAACTTTATTGCCACCAGTGAAAATAAAAAATCGCTAGCCGCTTATATTGCTCATGTATTTTCAGACGCTAAAAAACGTAGTGCCATTGCAGGTGCACAAGCAGCGGTAGAAAATAAAGCCGCGTTAACTGCATTAGTGTTGTATTTTGGTACTGATAAATTTGAATTACTTATTGGTAACGTCTCGCATTATTCATCAAAACAAGCCCTACAACGACTGAGATTACAAAGCAGCGTCACGTTAAGAAATCGTGTTGATATTCAAAAGCACTTTATTTATTCCATGGCTTTACAGTTATTTGGCAGTAGCAATGCCAGCGATGCTATTGGTGAACTCAAAGAATTTTTAGACTCAAACCAAGGAGGCAGCGGCTTTAGCTTTGCCGATTTAATGGCTGATCGCGCAGGAACAAGGTTAGCGATGATATCAACCCAAACAAATAAAAGTGCTTTATTAGTACAAGCTCGTTTAGCGCAAACCAATAATGAGTCGGCTATCATACCAACATTAGCAAAATTACCTGAAGGAATAACTCAACAAGCATTTAAAAAGTACTACCAAAATATACAATCAAAAAACTATATTGCTATGTTAAACCACATCGACGAGCAACTATTACAAATACCCTTATATCGAATTCAATGATTTACAATGGTAACTTACGACTTTTAAAAGGCTTTATTTAAAGGTGGCAGTTAC
>Ga0209826_1002564_pt1 | contig 11834 bp, 11 predicted proteins | sample GOMGulsemesocosm_5_FD_184637 | JGI IMG/M metagenome (GOLD analysis project Ga0209826, IMG submission 184637) | Methane-oxidizing microbial communities from mesocosms in the Gulf of Mexico - GOM15C Gulf of Mexico (SPAdes) (version 2) | ecosystem: Environmental > Aquatic > Marine > Cold seeps...
CGCGTCGCCAATGCCGACCCCAAGATGCTGGCCGAGATTGCCGCGACCCAGAGGGCAGGTAAAACCGTTGGCGGACACTATGCCTCGCCTGATCTTGGGCCCAATTTTGCGGCTTATGTGGCGGGTGGCCCAGCGGATGACCACGAGGGCACCTGCGAGGCGGACGCCATTGCGCGGGTGCGTCAGGGCATGCGGTCGATGATGCGGTTGGGATCAGCCTGGTATGACGTGGAAACTCAGATCACTGCAGTGACCGAAAAGGGGTTGGACCCGCGTAGTTTCATCTTGTGCACCGATGACTGCCACTCCGGCACGTTGGTCAATGATGGCCACATGAACCGAGTGGTGCGCCATGCTATCGCCTGTGGATGTGATCCGCTGATTGCACTGCAGATGGCCACCATCAACACCGCCACTCACTTTGGACTTGAGCGCGACATTGGCTCGATCACGCCGGGACGTCGTGCAGATGTGATCCTGACCTCGGACTTGACAGAGCTGCCGATTGAAATGGTGATTGCTCGTGGGCAGATCGTAGCTAAAGCAGGCTCTATCAAAGTGGATTGTCCCCATTTGGAATGGCCCGACAGTGCCCGTGGCACTGTTCATCTGGGTCATGAGCTGGCTGGCAAGGATTTTGAAATTGCCGCTCCTGATGGGGCCAACGCGGTCACCGCCAATGTTATCGGTGTGATTGAGAACCAGGCCCCGACCAAGGCACTGAAGGCGGATCTGCCTGTGCGCGATGGGTTGGTCGAAGGTGACGGGGATACAATCCAGATATCCTTGGTCGAACGGCACCGCGGCACTGGCGGCGTTACCAATGCCTTTGTTTCGGGGTTTGGCTATCAGGGTAAAATGGCGATGGCGTCGACCGTGGCGCATGACAGTCACCACATGATTGTTGTTGGCACCGACCGCGATCAAATGGCACTGGCTGCAAATCGTCTGGCCGAGGTTGGCGGCGGCGTTACCCTGTTCCACGACGGTGAAGAGCTGGCATTGGTGGAACTGCCAATTGCCGGATTGATGTCCGACCAGCCCGCCACCGAGGTCGCCGCCAAGGCACAGGCCCTTGGAGAGGCGATGCAGTCCTGTGGCTGCTCGCTGAACAACGCCTATATGCAGCACTCGCTGCTGGCCCTGGTAGTGATCCCCGAATTGCGAATTTCCGACCTAGGTCTGGTCGATGTGCGTACATTTCAACAAATCCCAGTTATCGAGTCCGTTTCATGATTTCCATTTCGCTTCCGCAGCAACCCAAACCCGAAGAATTCACCGATGCCGCAGCTGCCGTCGAGCGGTTGCAATTGCTGTACCAGCAGGCCACCGACTTCCTGTGTTCGGGCTTTACCAAGGCAATGGCCGACGGCGCGCCGGGCAACCAGCGCATACGCGCCTTTTATCCTGAAGTTCGCATCACCACGGCCAGCTTTGCTCGGGTCGATAGCCGTCTCAGTTTTGGTCATGTGGCCGAGCCCGGTGCCTATGCTACCACAGTGACGCGGCCAGATTTGTTTGAGAACTACCTGACACAGCAGATTGGCTTGCTGATCCGCAACTACGGTCAACCCATCACCATTGGCGTATCCGACACACCGATACCGGTTCATTTTGCCGTCGCTGCGCATCCCGACCTGACGATCCCACAAGAGGGCGCTGCCGGTTTCACTCTGCGCGATGTATTTGACGTGCCGGATTTGGCTACCACCAACGACGATATCGTCAACGGCACCTATACACCGACCAATGACACTGGTCCGCTGGCACTGTTCACCGCGCAACGAGTCGATTACTCGCTGGCCCGGCTTTCGCATTACACTGCCACCGATCCGGACCACTTCCAGAACCATGTACTGTTCACCAACTACCAGTTCTACGTCGCTGAATTTGAAGCCTATGCCCGCACCCAACTTGCGGATCCAGATTCGGGTTACACCAGCTTCGTCAGCACCGGAAACCACGAGATCACCTCGGCGGATACCAAAATCCCCGAGACAACCAAACAACCCCAAATGCCAACCTACCACCTGAAGCGCGAAGATGGCAGTGGCGTCACTCTGGTCAATATTGGCGTTGGCCCGTCAAACGCCAAAACCGCCACCGACCATATCGCTGTTCTACGTCCGCATGCCTGGCTGATGGTCGGTCACTGTGCCGGGCTACGTAACACTCAGGCGCTGGGGGATTTTGTTCTGGCACATGCCTATCTGCGCGAGGATCACGTACTGGACGATGACCTGCCAGTCTGGACCCCAATTCCGGCGCTGGCAGAGATCCAGATCGCGCTGGAACAGGCGGTAGAAGAAGTGACCGAATTGCAGGGGTATGACCTGAAACGGATCATGCGAACCGGCACTGTTGCCACCATCGACAATCGCAACTGGGAGTTGCGCGACCAATCCGGACCTGTGCAGCGACTTAGCCAGTCCCGCGCCGTGGCATTGGATATGGAGAGCGCCACAATCGCCGCCAATGGCTATCGGTTCCGGGTTCCATATGGCACGCTACTATGCGTTTCCGACAAGCCGCTGCATGGCGAGCTGAAACTGCCTGGCATGGCCTCGGACTTTTATCGCACCCAAGTATCACGGCATTTAATGATCGGAATACGCGCAATGGAGCGCCTTCGCGGCATGCCTTTAGAGCGCTTACATAGCCGGAAATTACGCTCTTTCGATGAAACGGCTTTTCTGTAAGGGTGTTTTCTGCGGTTTTCAGCCTAAAATCGCTAGTTTTCCCCATATTTCGTTACACCAATCGTTGTGTTAGCCCACAACATAACGCTAAGATTACGCAATGAGGCCCCATAAGTCGGGCAGACGTAAGGAGACAAAGAATGTCCAAACCAATGACAAAAACCCAGCTCGTTGCCGCTCTGGCTGAAGATATGGGCAGCGACAAAAAAGCTGCAGGCGCCGCTCTGGAAGCCGTTTGCGCGCTGATCACCCGTGAAGTTTCCGGCGGTGGTGCCGTGACTCTGCCAGGCGTCGGCAAAATCTATTGCCGCGAGCGCCCAGAGCGTGAAGTGCGCAACCCTGCTACTGGCGAAAAGTTCATGAAAGAAGCTGACAAGGTCGTCAAAATGACCATCGCCAAAGCGCTGAAAGACAGCGTTAACGGCTAAGCTTGAATAAGCTATCAAATTAGGAAAGGGTCGCCCCAATGGGCGGCCCTTTTTTGTGCCGTCGTGTTTGTGCTCAGGGGAACCAAAATGGATGGCGTAAATCTCTTGCTGATCATGGGTGCTGGGTTGCTGGCGGCGGCAAGTCCTGGTCCGGCTACGCTGACAATTGCCGGCACCTCGATGCAGCACGGCCGCCGCACCGGACTGGCCCTGGCCTTGGGCATCACTGCAGGATCGCTGACATGGTCGTTTGCGGCAGCCTTTGGCCTTGGCGCAATCATGCTGGCCAATAGCTGGGTTTTCGGTGTCATTCGATATGTCGGTGCCGCCTACCTGCTGTATCTCGCTGTGCGCTCGGCCCGCTCGGCTTTGCGCCCCGGTGCAACTCAATTGAAGACGTCATCATCACCATCGTTGAAGACAGCCTTTGGCAAAGGGCTGGCTCTGCATTTGACCAATCCCAAGGCGGTCTTGTTCTTTGGCTCCGTCTACGCCATCGCCATCCCGCCCGGCACTGCACCGACGGTTCTGCTGACGGTCATCGCAGTGGTCAGCCTGCAAAGCGCCATCATCTTTCACGGCTATGCACTGCTGTTTTCCAGCGCCTCGGCGGCGCGCATTTATCTGCGGCTGCGCCGGATTTTCGAAACCGTGTTTGCCGCCGCCTTTGCCACTGCCAGCTGGCAGGTTTTCACGGCCAAACTCGGCTGATCACCGCGACGGCAACAAATAGTCGGCATTCGAAATAAGGAACATCTTTTAATGGACGCACGCGCAATTGCCATGGGGCTAGCCTTTGCCCTGATGTGGTCCTCGGCCTTTACCTCGGCGCGGATCATCGTCGCGGATGCCTCGCCGCTGTTCTCATTGGCGCTGCGATTTCTGATATCCGGGTTGCTCGGCGTGGCGATTGCCTTTGCGCTGGGTCAGTCCTGGCGTCTGACCCGCAATCAATGGCGTGCCACTATCATCTTTGGTGTCTGCCAAAACGCGCTTTACCTTGGCCTCAATTTTGTCGCCATGCAAACCATCCAAGCCTCTCTGGCTGCCATCATCGCCGCCACCATGCCGTTGCTGGTCGCTCTGGCGTCTTGGTTGCTGTTCAAGGAACGCCTGAAACCGCTGGGGATCGTCGGGTTGATTGCCGGAGTGCTTGGCGTATCTTTGATCATGGGCTCGCGGATCAGCGCCGGAGTGGATCTTTTTGGCATGGCTCTTTGTGGGCTTGGCGTGCTGGCACTGGCAATCGCCACACTGGCTCTGCGAGGGGCCACCTCGGGCGGTAATTTCATGATGGTAGTGGGACTTCAGATGCTGATCGGGTCCGCTCTGCTGTTTGTGGCAGCACCATTGTTCGAGGACATCTATATTAATCCAACCCTGCCGCTGGCGCTGGCCTTTGCTTACACCACGCTGGTGCCCGGATTGATCGCCACCTTTATTTGGGTGCTGCTACTGAACCGCATCGGACCGCTGCGCGCCGCCACCTTCCACTTTCTGAATCCGGTTTTTGGTGTTGCCATCGCCAGTTTTCTTCTGGGGGAACGACTGGGACCGCTGGATTTGATCGGCGTTTTGGTTGTCACCGTCGGCATTTTGGCTGTGCAAGTGTCTCGACAACCCGCAACACCAGTAAAGACAGATGCAGATCCCGCGCATTCAAGCTAAGATAGACCGCAGACAAAAAGGCGGAGACCACTATGAGTGACAAATTAGATCAGGTGCTACAGGCCATCGACACGGCAAACGCAGCAGACCCCAATCTTGAAGATGGTCAACCAACTGAACTGCTGTACGGACAGCGTATGACTGGTGAGCTAGCACGGCTGTTTCCCGACGCAACTGCGCCGTTGCAAATCGCTGCCCGCGGTCAACATGTAGAGCGCTGGAAGTTGAAGCGAAACGCATATCCTGAGGGCCGTGTAGGATATCTGAACTGGCGCAAGGATCAGGGTCGCCATCACGCCGATGTTGTGGCAGCCATGATGCAGAATGCAGGATTTGACGCATCAGATATCGAGGCCACTGGCCAGATGCTTCGCAAGGAAGGTCTAAAACGGGATGCAAATGTACAGGCGTTGGAAGACGTGATCTGTTTTGCCTTCATCAAATGGTATTTTGCCCCCTTTGCCGCCAAACACTCGCCCGAAAAGATTCAGGACATCGTGGAAAAAACCGCCCGAAAAATGTCAGCCGAGGGCCGTGCTCGTGTGCTGCTCGAGTTTGACCTGCCTGCTGAACTCGCCAGCGCTTTCGCCAGCTAGCACTCCCGCCGTCGGCCGGACCTACCGATCCGCCCTCCCGTTGGACATGGCCGCGCCTTTGGCGCGGCTAAGACATAAGATGCTGTCTCTCGGTTCAGATCAATTGAACCGGTTTCTTTTTGCCCAAAACACTCAAGCCCCAAGCTCCAACAATGTAACCGTCCGCCCATAAGATGCACAGTTTCGCGAGTGATCTGAAATACTACTTTGCATGCCCCGAAAAACTTCCCATGTAATGGTTTATCGTGAACAACCGGAGACCCCGATGTCGAAATATAGAAAAAACCCGGACGTCATCGCCACCCTGTCGCCCGAGGAATACCACGTCACCCAGAATTCAGGCACCGAACGGCCCGGTACGGGTAAACTGCTCGGCAACAAAGAACCGGGTCTTTATGTGGATATCGTGTCGGGTGAACCGCTGTTTACCTCCGCCGACAAATACGAAAGCGGTTGCGGCTGGCCCAGCTTCACCAAACCAGTCGAACCCGCACTGGTGCAGGAACTGCAGGACAGCACCCTTGGAATGATCCGCACCGAAGTTCGCTCAACCCATGGCGACAGCCACCTTGGCCATGTTTTTCCAGACGGCCCACAGGACCGCGGCGGATTGCGCTATTGCATCAACTCGGCCTCTCTGCGCTTTGTTCACCGCGACGACATGGCTGCCGAGGGCTATAGTGACTACATCAATCAAGTGGAGGACGTGACATGAGCAACATCGAACGCGCCGTTCTGGCTGGAGGCTGCTTCTGGGGCATGCAGGACTTGATTCGCAAGCGCCCCGGCGTGATCAGCACTCGGGTTGGCTATACTGGCGGCGACGTGCAAAACGCCACCTATCGCAACCACGGCACCCATGCCGAGGGCATTGAAATCGTCTTTGATCCGGCAGTGACCTCGTTCCGTCAGATGTTAGAGTTTTTCTTTCAGATCCACGATCCGACAACCGAAAACCGTCAAGGCAATGACATGGGGATGAGCTATCGGTCGGCCATCTACTTTACCAGTGACGCGCAAAGAACCGTCGCCACAGACACCATCGCCGATGTCGAGGCCTCGGGTCTGTGGCCCGGCAAAGTGGTTACCGAAGTCGAAGCCGTGTCAGCGTTCTGGGACGCCGAACCTGAACATCAAGATTATCTGGAAAACCGTCCCGACGGTTACACCTGCCATTTTGCCCGCCCTGATTGGGTGCTGCCCAAACGCGCCAAGGCCTCCTAGACCGGGTACATCCTATTCCAACTGCCGCGCCGCCCAGCGCGCGGCATCGGCAACCGTTGCATCAGCATCTTCCGTTAGTGTCTGTGCAACGGGCCGCAATCCAGCGTCCTGCGAGTTGCCAATCGCGTATAATACATTACGCACAAAACGATCACGGCCAATACGTTTGATCGGCGATCCTGAAAACATCGCCCGAAACCCGGCGTCATCCAATACGGCAAGCTCGGCCAGTTTCGGCGCCTTCAACTCTTCGCGCGCAGCATAACGCATATCGCTAGCCGCCACCGCAAACTTGTTCCATGGGCAAGCCGCCAGACAATCGTCACAACCATAAATTCGATTGCCCAGTTTGCCACGCAAGTCTTCGTCCACCGGTCCTTTGTATTCAATCGTCAAATAGGAAATGCATCGCCGCGCATCCAATCGGTATGGCGCGACAAAAGCATCGGTCGGGCAAGCATCCAAACAGGACCGGCAGGACCCACATCGATCGGGCTCGGCCTCATCAACCGGCAGCTCCACCGTTGTGAAAACAGAGCCTATAAAGGCCCAATTCCCCCAGTCTCGACTCACCAGATTGCTGTGCTTTCCCTGCCAGCCCAAACCCGACGCCTGGCCCAATGCCTTCTCCGGCACCGGCGCCGTATCAACAAACACCTTGACCCCGGCCTCAACATCCTGCGCCTTGGCGGCCGCGATCAGCCAACGCGCCAATCGCTTGAGCCGTTTCTTGACCAGATCATGATAATCCTTGTTCTGGGCATACACCGAGATCGCACCCCGGTCCCGATACTGCAGAATCTCAGTTGGATCATGTTCCGGAGCATAGCTTTCCGCCAGCATGATTACCGACCGCGCCTCGGGCCACAACAGTGCTGGATCACCGCGCCAATGGGTACGCTCTGCCATCCAGCCCATCTGCCCGTGATACTCAGCCTCAATAAATGCGGCGAGCCGATTGGGCACTTCAGGCACATCCCAGGGACGACAGACCCGGCACGACACAAACCCCTCTTCCAGGGCCCGCTTTACCAGAGCTTCCTTTAATTCAGTTCCCATGTTTCTTCTTGTCCCAAATACCTTCGGGGGGAGCCGACAGGCGATGGGGGCAGGCAGCCCCCAGTTATCTTAGCTTATCAAAAATCCAGATCAGCGTAATGCGCCGGAGGCCGGAACCCCGGTACCTGATCGGCCAAGATTGACCTGAACGCGGGCCGAGATTTAATCTTGGCGTACCAATCCTTGACCACGGCCGACCGGTTCCAATCCACATCCGAGATATAGTCCAACGACGACAGATGCGCGGCAGCGGCAAAATCAGCCAATGTCATCACATCGCCAGCCAGCCAGCGCCGCTGATCCAGCAGCCAAGCCATATAATCCAAATGGTACTTGATCGCCTTGGCGCCATCTTTGACATTGCGACTGTCCGGGTAGCCCTTTCCGGACATCTTCTTATTCACCCGTTCATACAGCAGCTTCGAGGTTACCTCGTGGTGAAACTTGTCGTCAAACCAAGATACCAACCTGCGCACCTCGTAGCGTCCCTCGGGATCTTTGGGCATCAGCGGCGGTTCGGGACGGGTTTCTTCCAGATATTCACAGATTGCCGCGCTTTCGGCCATCATCTTGCCATCCAGCCGGATCACCGGCACCTTGGCCGCAGGGTTGCGGCGCAGGAAATCAGGATCCGCCTCCCAATAGCGTTCCTCCACCAGATCTACTTCGATCTTCTTTTCCGCCAATGACAGGCGAACTTTGCGAGAAAAGGGAGAGAGCGGTACGTGATACAGGCGGGCCATGTGGGTCAGATGCGTCCAGAAACAAAAGAAAGGTGCACTTCAGCAATGCCCCGGCTCGCCGGAAAATTCAATCCTCGAAACACGCAGAACGACCATCTGCGCGGATGGTAGCCGCCCCATCGGCGATCTGAGTGGCACGACGCTTGACCCCTGCGCTGGGTTTCACAGCCGACCGGCTTTTAGGAGCAGGCAGTAGCGCCGCCAGCAATGCAGCCTGACGGGCGTTCAATTGACCTGGGGCAACATCGAAATAGCGCCGCGCCGCAGCCTCGACACCAAAAATGCCTTCCCCCATCTCAGCAACATTCAAATAGACTTCCAGGATCCGCCGCTTGCTCCAAACAGCCTCGACCGCAGGAGTAATGAGAGTTTCCAGCGCCTTACGCAGCCAACTGCGATCCTGCCACAGAAAAACATTCTTCACGACCTGCTGCGAAATGGTTGATCCGCCCCGCTGACTGCCTTCGTCCAACACCGCCCGGATCGCCTGCACATCAATGCCCCAGTGCTGGCAAAACCGGGCATCCTCGGCTGCCACAACCGACCGTGCCATGACCGGCGCGATATCCTCCAGCGCCACCCATTTCTGGTCAACTTTTCCCAGCCTACTGCCTTCGGTCCACATGGTATGCGTGGTCGGAGGATTCACCACAGTATACAACAAAATAATAAACCCAATTAGCGCCACCACTGCCAGCACTGCGCGCAACAGCCAGCGCCGCAGCCATTGCCTGGGCCCAAGTTTCTTTTTGGTTTTGGATTTCTTCTTTTTTGTCTTCGCCATTATGCCTCTATAGGGCACCAAATGGGTTGCTCAAACCCGAAATATACCCGACGACAGGAAACAATCATGGCCAGATCCCTGACCTGCCCTAAGTAAACCCAATCAGGGAGGGTCACTTATGTTTGCAATCCAACAATCACTTTTTGCCATTTCTATTTCTACTGGTTTGGTCTTGGCTCAGGTCACAGTAGCACAGGACATGCCCAAGGAAGGTCCAGTCGATTTTGAAGTGTCGAGCATAGGCGAGGCTTCCATTCTCGCAGCTGATCAAGGCACTCTGCAATTGAACTATGTCGTCAATGGTCTACGAAATTCACAAGGTGACGGGGTGAATGATCTCGCGAGCATGCACTGCGTTGGGGCGGCCACTGTAATTGGTGGCAAGTGGGACAATGAAAGCGGATTGTGCAAAACCACCTACCCAGATGGAAGCACCACCATGACCCGCTACGGCGGCTCTGGCACTCTGGGCGATCTTGCCGAAGGCACCTGGTCGTTTGTAAGCGGAACCGGATCTCTCGAAGGTATTACTGGAAGTGGGACGTATACACGGATCTCCGGGCCCAATGCCAGTGAGACCCGCTCAACGTCGCGCAGCACCGTCACAGGACATTATAAGCTTCCATAAACTCTCCCCCCGCAACATCAGTTGCGAGGGGATTTTCTGATTTCAATTCAGTTATTCGGCAGGAACCGCAGCGTCTTCGACTGTCAGCGGATGTGGTAAGTGCACTAACATCTCAATCGGACAGACCTGCAGGAAGTTGCCCTTCTCAGTGTCCCAATGCTGCAGAATATCTGCGGCCTTGCGGCTGCCAGTCTCTTCCAGATGACGTTCGATCAGGGCTTTGAGCTGACTTTCCCAATGCGCAACCGTCACAGGGTTGATCACCAAGGTCTCCATGTTCATCATGGTCTCGGCCTTGCCCTTCGGATCATAGAGAAAAGCCATGCCTCCGGTCATACCGGCACCAAAGTTTGCACCAATAGACCCCAGGATCACCGCCACACCGCCGGTCATATACTCACAGCCACAAGCGCCGCAGCCCTCGATCACCACCATGGCACCCGAATTACGCACCGCAAAACGCTCGCCAGCGCGACCAGCCGCAAACAGATGCCCAGCGGTAGCCCCGTACAGCACGGTATTACCAATGATGGTGTTCTCGGACGCAACCAACGGGCTGACCTGCGGTGGGCGCACCACAATCGTGCCACCGGACAGACCTTTTCCAACATAGTCGTTGGCATCTCCCGACACTTCCAGTCTCAACCCAGGTGCCGCAAAGGCCCCCAGCGATTGACCCGCCGATCCCTGCAGTTTAACCGTCAGGTGATCCGGCTGGAACGAGTTGCGCATTCCAAAGTTACGCACGATATGGCTTGAGGTGCGGGTGCCAACCGATCGATCGGTGTTCTGCACTGCGTAAGACAGCTGCATCTTCTCGCCATCCTGCAAGAACCGAGCCGCATCGCGGACAATCTCAGCGTCCAGTGTATCGGGCACCACGTTGCGCTCTTTGTTGCGATCATAGACGATGTCTGCGGCACCATCGACAGTGATCAGCAGCGGGTTCAAGTCCAGATCATCCAGATGTGCCGAGCCGCGGCTGACCTGGGCCAACAAATCGGCGCGACCAACCACGTCCCCCAGACTGCGAGCACCAAGAGAGGCCAGGATCTCGCGGACTTCCTGTGCATAGAAGGTGATCAAATTAACGACCTTATCTGCGTTCCCAGTGAACTTACCGCGCAGCGCTTCATCCTGGGTACAGACGCCAACCGGGCAAGTGTTGGACTGGCACTGGCGTACCATGATGCAGCCCATCGCAATCAGGGCAGCGGTGCCAATACCATATTCCTCGGCGCCAAGCATTGCCGCCATAACGATGTCGCGACCAGTGCGCAGACCACCATCAGTACGCAGAGTCACCCGTTCGCGCAGGTTGTTCATCGCAAGCACCTGATGTGCTTCGGTCAGGCCCATTTCCCACGGCAAGCCGCAGTATTTGATCGAGGTTCCGGGAGATGCTGCAGTGCCGCCGTTGTGACCCGAAATCAGGATCACATCGGCCTTGGCCTTGGCCACACCAGCGGCAATGGTACCAACGCCCGAAGAGGCCACCAGTTTCACAGTCACTTTACAACGCGGGTTGATCTGCTTGAGGTCATAGATCAGCTGCGCCAGATCCTCGATCGAATAGATATCGTGGTGCGGCGGCGGCGAGATCAGAGTCACACCTTTGATTGAGTGACGTAGACGCGCAATCAGGTCGGTGACCTTAATGCCGGGCAATTGGCCGCCCTCACCAGGCTTAGCACCCTGCGCTACCTTGATCTCCAGCTCTTCGCATTGGTTCAGGTACTCAGCGGTGACGCCAAAGCGCCCCGAGGCCACCTGTTTGATCTTGGCAGATGGGTTATCGCCATTGGGTTCCGGTACAAAATGGGCCGGATCTTCACCGCCCTCACCCGAATCCGATTTGGCACCGATCCGGTTCATCGCCACGTTCAAAGTCTTGTGTGCCTCAGGCGACAGCGCCCCCAGCGACATGCCCGGAGTGACAAACCGCTTGCGGATCGAGGTGATGCTTTCCACCTCTTCAATCGGCACGGCTTCACCCAGCGGCTTG
>Ga0209826_1002566_pt1 | contig 11831 bp, 11 predicted proteins | sample GOMGulsemesocosm_5_FD_184637 | JGI IMG/M metagenome (GOLD analysis project Ga0209826, IMG submission 184637) | Methane-oxidizing microbial communities from mesocosms in the Gulf of Mexico - GOM15C Gulf of Mexico (SPAdes) (version 2) | ecosystem: Environmental > Aquatic > Marine > Cold seeps...
GGTGCTGAAGCCTTATTAGGTAATGGAGATATGTTGTTTTTACCTTCAGGCACGAGTATTCCTATTCGCGCACACGGTGCGTTTGTTGGAGATGACGAAGTACATCATGTTGTTGAATATTTAAAAAAACAAAGGCCTGTTAAGTATTTAACTGACATTATTCAAGAGGAAGTGGATGAGGCTGCTAATGCGGCTTCTGCTCCTGTTGATGAAACAGACTCTTTATATAATGACGCGTTAGATTTTATTTATGATACAGATAAAGCATCTATATCAAGTTTGCAGCGCCGATTTAAAATTGGCTATAACCGAGCTGCAAGAATGATTGATCAAATGGAAGAAGAAAATATCGTGAGTCAGCCTGAAGGGAATGGTTCACGTAGTGTTATAAGAAGGGATTAAAATTTCATAATCCTATGTCTCTATATTTGTTATTTAAATAATATTAGTAAACTATTATGTTAAAAGATTATATTCAGCTTTGCTGGTTTAAAGGTTACCCAGAAGATTTACCTACAGATCGCCGTTTTTTATGGGTTAACTTAGGTATTTATATGTTGCTAGGGTTATTTATTCAGGCGAATATTACTGATCCAATTGAAGCCTTTATACAAATATTTGTAGAAATTTTTATCACCGCTATTTTCTTAGGTGCGCTTATATTAAAAGAAGGGAGTACTTATCATTTTGAGCGCTTTGTTACCGCAGTATTAGTCTGTGAAAATTTTGTTTATATTCTGGCGCTCCCTCTAGCATTTTGGTTTATATTTGCAAAAGGTACAGTAAGTGCGGCTTACCCTATTTATGTAGGTGTCGGATTAGTAGGATGGTCGATAGCGATTATTAGTTATTTGTTTAGAGGGCTCTTTAATTTTGATTGGCAGGTAAGTGCTGTTTTATCAGTGGCTTATTTCTTATTTACGTATTTTGGTTCTTTTGTATTGTTATTAATGATGTAACAAACATATGCGATGATAAATTTGATTTAAATCACAAAAAATAGCTATATATATATTCTGGAATTTTTTCAGGTATGATTAGCAAATAGACTAATCTTAAATACACATTTTGGAGAAAATAATGGCAAGTATACTTGCGGTTGATGATTCAGCATCGATGAGACAAATGGTTTCATTCACTTTAAAAGGCGCAGGATATACAGTGGTTGAAGCTGTAGATGGAGTGGATGCTTTAAATAAAGCACAACAGCAAAAATTCGATTGCGTTGTCACCGATGTTAATATGCCTAATAAAGATGGGATTACATTGATTAGAGATTTAAGAGCTTTGCCTAATTACAAATTTGTTCCTATGTTGATGTTAACAACTGAATCAGGAATGGATAAAAAGCAACAAGGAAAGGCAGCTGGTGCAACAGGGTGGATTGTTAAACCATTTAATCCAGAGCAGTTATTAAAAACAATTAAAAAAGTTTTAGGTTAAGTAATTTATTTAGCTGTGAATTACTTAAGTCATGTGTTTTTATGTTGAAAACTTAGTTTGTATGTTAGTTAGCTGCATGGGAATTTCTTTATTTAATTTTAAAGTGTACAGGGTATTCAATGTCTATTGATATGGCGCAGTTTCACCAAGTATTTTTTGAGGAAAGTTTCGAAGGCTTAGCCGTTATGGAGTCAGGGCTACTTAACCTAGATATGGGGGATGTAGACTCTGAGGAAATTAATACTATTTTTAGGGCTGCTCACTCCATTAAAGGGGGAAGTGGTACTTTTGGCTTTAATGCAGTAGCAGATTTTACTCATCTCATGGAAACCTTACTTGATGAGATGCGAGATGGTAGGCGTCAAGTCACTCAAACAGCTGTTGATGTGTTATTAGGTTCAGTTGATTGTTTAACTGAAATGCTAACAGCAATTCAGGCAGAGGATGAGCTTGATGAAGGCAGTGTCAATAATCATAAAAAAGCACTAGAAGTTGAACTTAATGGTGAAAGTGCTTCTGAATCGCCCGTGGCGGTTGCCTCTGTTGCTAGCGAACCAGTCACTATAGCAAGTACTGATGATTCAGAGCGAGGCTGGAAAATAGTTTTTTGCCCGCATACGGACTTATTAAAAACAGGTAATGATCCAGTCAGAATGTTCAGAGAACTTGCTGAGCTAGGAGATTTAGATGTTTTTGTTGATATGCAGGGCGTGCCTTCGTTATTAGATTTAGACCCAGAAGATTGTCATTTATCGTGGACCTTAATTTTAAAAGGTGAGATCGAACGTAGTGATATTGATGAAATTTTTGACTGGGTAGAAGATGAGTGTGATTTGGCTATTCAACCTTTAACAGAAGAGGTTAAGGTTGAAACGGTAACTGAAATTGCTGATGTAGTGCCAGTTGAAAGTGTTGAAGCAGTAACACCAGAAACAGTTAAAACTGAAACTCAAAGTAAAGAAACTAAACCTGCAGCCGAGAAAGCGAAAAAGCCTAAAGCAGCAACTTCGAGTTCAATTCGTGTTGATACAAGTAAAATTGATACTTTGATTAATATGGTTGGTGAGTTAGTTATTACTCAGTCTATGTTAAGCCTAGTCGGTGAACACTTTTCCATTGATAAAGTGGACCAGCTCAAAACAGGGTTAATTCAATTAGAAAGGCATACGCGAGAGCTACAAGAAAGTGTCATGAATATTCGTATGATGCCTATTAGCTTCGTATTTAGCCGGTTTCCTCGATTAGCACATGATTTAAGTAGTAAGTTAAATAAAAAAATCGAACTCAAATTAGTGGGTGAGCACACTGAAGTTGATAAAACAGTTGTTGAGTTAATTAGTGACCCATTAGTTCATTTGGTTCGTAATAGTTTAGATCATGGAATTGAAATGCCTGCTGACCGAGTGGCAGCAGGAAAGCCCGAAACAGGAACCGTTACGTTAGAAGCTTATCACCGTGGTGGTAATATCGTTATTGAGGTAAAAGATGATGGTAAAGGCCTAAATAAAGACTCACTTAGACAAAAAGCAATAGAAAAAGGTTTAATTGAGGAGTCAACAATTCTTACTGATAAGCAAACTTATGAGCTTATCTTTATGGCTGGGTTTTCTACTGCAGAACAATTGACAGATGTCTCTGGGCGTGGCGTAGGGATGGATGTAGTAAGGCGAAATATTCAAGCTTTAGGTGGAAGTATAGAAATTATTTCTGAACTAGGTGTTGGCTCTACCATGGCTATTCATTTACCTCTGACGCTTGCCATTTTAGATGGGCAATCTATTGCTGTGGGGGATGCTACTTATATTGTGCCATTAGGTTCTATCGTTGAGTCAGTTAAAATCACAGATGATATGGTCAACCGTGTTGCAGGTAAAGGGGAAACTTTCCGCTTACGTAATGAGTACCTTCCTATTGTACGTATGCATGAAATTTTTCATGTTGAATCTGCAAAAGCGACTAATTTAATGGATGGATTGCTCGTTGTTGTTGAAGGGCAAGGGGTTAGATGTGGATTATTTGTCGATGATTTATTGGGTCAACAACAAGTGGTTATTAAATCACTAGAAGCCAATTACCGTCGTGTCGAGGGTGTATCAAGTGCTACCATCTTAGGTGATGGCTCGGTTGCGCTTATTTTAGATATTCCAGGTTTAGTAAGATTATCAAACCAATAAGATAAATTAATTATGGAACAAAATGCATCGAGCGAAGAAATAGAAGCTAAAGTAGCTGAAAATTCAGTACAATTTTTAAGCTTTACTTTAGGGGATGAAGAGTACGGTGTCACTATTCTTAGTGTACAAGAAATACGTAGTTGGGAGCCCGTATCCAAAATACCTAATGTTCCAAACTATGAGAAAGGTGTTGTCAATTTAAGAGGAGCCATTGTTCCTATTATTGATTTAAGAGAGCGCTTTAATTTGGAGCACTCTGAATATACAAATTTAACGGTAGTTGTTGTATTGCAAGCGGTTTGTCGCGGAAGAAATCGAACTATGGGTGTTGTGGTTGATTCGGTTTCAAACGTAATGAATATTCAGAAAAACAATATCCAAAGTGCGCCGGACTTTGGAACTAAAGTAAGTACTGAGTTCATTAACGGGATTGCATCAGTTGATAATCGTATGGTTATGCTATTAGACGTAGAAAAGTTACTTAAACTGGACGGCCTTGAGGAAGATGAGGTTGAAGAGAGTGATGATTAAAATGAATACTAAAATTAAATCAGTTCGTAAGGGGAATACCTAATGAAAGTAAATATGCCAGTTACAGACAAAGAAGTCTTAATGAAGGACGGGACTATTTTAGTCACGCGGACTAATTTAAAGGGAATTATTACGTATGCTAATGATGCCTTTGTTGAGATTAGTGGCTTTAGTTACAATGAGCTAGTCGGGCATAATCATAATATGGTTCGTCATCCGGATATGCCTGCCATTGCTTTCCAAGATTTGTGGGAAACATCTCAAGCAGGTAAGCCATGGACAGCGCCTGTAAAAAACAGGACTAAAGCAGGCGATTATTATTGGGTTGAAGCGAATGTCACCCCCGTTTATAAAAATGGATCAGTTGTAGAATACTTGTCAGTTCGTTATGCACCGAGTCGTGAGCAAGTAGATGCTGCAGATAAGTTATATAGAGAACTGAATAACACTAAGCCAACCACAATTAGACCGACGGGCTTAGCGAAGTTGGTTAAAAATACTAAAGAAATGTCAGTTAATAAAAAAGCGCTGATTGCTGCTATTTTATTTTTGCTACCGAATGTTTGCTCAATGGTTGAATCTTACCAAACTCAAGATATGTTACATCTTGGTGGGGTTGCAGTGCTGACATTGATATCAGTTATATTTGGTTACTCTATCATTGCTGATTTATTAAAAACATTAGCGAATAGCTCCGCTATATTTAAAAATGTTGCTGATGAAAGGTTTCAAAATAAAATTGACTTAAACAGAAACGATCAAGTGGGAGATTTCTACCGTAACCTATATTCTATGCAGGTGAAACTTAATGCAGATTTAGCCTATTCAAAACAAGTCGGTGCTGAATCATTACGCATTAAACAAGCATTAGATAATGTTAATTCATGCGTTATGGTTTCAAATAATAATTTAGAAATTATTTATATGAATAACACTGTTCAAGAGATGTTTAATAATGCGGAGGCCGATATACGCACGCAAATACCTAACTTTGATAGTAGTAAGTTATTAGGCGCTAACATCGACCAGTTTCATAAAGACCCGAGTATGCAGCGTAGTATGCTTGCAACATTAAATACGACACATGAAGCAGAGCTTAAACTAGGTGGAAGAACAATTGCTTTTGCTGCAAATCCTGTATTAGATAATGATGGCGATAGAATTGGTATTGTTGTTGAATGGTTAGATAGAACCGCTGAAGTTAAAATTCAAAAAGAAATCGCTGGGTTAGTGAATGCAGTTAAAGCAGGTGATTTATCAAATCGTTTAGAATTAGCTGATAAATCAGGTTTCTTTGAAAGTTTAAGCGAGGGAATTAATGAGTTAACTGATGGTATCGATCAAGCATTTGCTGAAATTAATAATGCAATGCAAAACCTAGCAACAGGTAATTTATCCGCTAAAATCGAGTCTAAATATGATGGGGTTTATGCTGAATGTACAAACAACATAAATGCGACAGTCGATAAGTTGGCTGAGATTGTTGGTCAAGTACGTGAGTCAGCTGACTTTATCAATAATGCATCGAGAGAAATAGCCAGTGGGAATAATAATCTTTCAGAGCGTGTAGAAACTCAGGCATCTAGCTTAGAAGAAACTGCATCTAGTATGGAAGAGTTAACCAGTACCGTTAAAAATAATTCTGAGAATGCGCAAGAAGCGAACAAAGTTTCAACAAAAGCTCGCGGCTTAGCTGAAAAAGGTGGAGACATTGTTACTTCAGCCGTTAATGCGATGGCTGAAATTAATGAAAGTAGTAATAAAATTTCTGCAATTATTGGTGTTATTGATGAGATCGCCTTCCAAACGAATTTACTTGCATTAAACGCATCAGTTGAGGCTGCAAGAGCTGGTGAGCAAGGTCGAGGCTTCTCAGTGGTGGCAACGGAAGTAAGAAACCTTGCGCAACGAAGTGCAGCAGCGGCGCAAGAGAGTAAAACACTAATTCAAACAAGTATCCAAAAAGTAAGAGCGGGTACTGAATTTGTTAATGAAACAGGTTCCGCTTTAACCGAGATTGTTACCGGTGTTAAACAAGTAGGTGATATTATTGCTGAAATTGCAAGTGCGAGCATTGAGCAATCCCAAGGGATTGAGCAAGTTAACCAAGCAGTTTCTCAAATGGATGAAATTACACAGCAAAATGCGGCACTTGCTGAAGAAGCCTCTGCGGCCAGTGTTTCTATGAGTGATCAATCAGAAACCATGACCAGCTTGTTAGGTTTTTTTCAAACAACAGAATCCAACGTTGGAGTTAAAAAAGCGGTGCTAACACCAATATCACCTACAGCATCAGCTAAGCCCAAAACACTAGCACAACCTGCATCATCTTCTATTGAGAGTGCACGGATTGTAGCTAGTAGTGATGATAGTGATGATGAATGGGGTGAGTTCTAAATTACTAGTCGTCCTCGTGAAAGGTCTTAAATTGGTACTAGAGGTAATTTAGTACCAATTAATTTTTAAGAACGATAAAAAGCTTGAGTAAATTTGTAGGAAGTAATAATTATGTCAAATGGTGCTAATGTAAATGAATCTAACATGAAAGCTCAATATTTGACTTTTGATTTAGCAGGTGAAATGTACGGTGTTGAGATTCTACGCGTGCAAGAAATCAGAGGCTGGGAAACGGTACGTGAAATCCCTAATACCCCCGACTATATTAAAGGTGCGTTAAATCTTAGAGGTGAAATTGTACCGATTATCGATTTAAGAGTCCGTTTTTCTATGGAGAATATTGAATTTACACCGGTTACTGTGGTTATTGTTTTATGCGTTGAAACCGAGCAAGGCTCATCAATCATGGGGATCGTTGCAGATGCGGTATCTGATGTTTTAGATGTTAACCTTAATGATATAAAAGATAAGCCTAATTTGGGTGTGAAAATTGATACTCAATTTATACGCGGCATGTATGTTACAAAAGATAATATGATTATGCTTTTAAATGTAGATAAACTGCTAAACCCTGAACAATTTGAAGGGATTGCAGGCGCTTTATCTTAGGTGAATTAAGCATATGAGTACTCGAGTTGTCGCCATTATCAATCAAAAAGGTGGGGTTGGAAAAACAACCACCTCTTCAAACTTAACCCATGCACTTGCTAAAAAAGGTAAGAAAGTAACGGTTATTGATTTGGACCCACAAGGGCATCTTGCTGTCTCATTTGGTGTGGTTTCTGGGAAACTAAGCGGAATTGATGCCGTTTTATTAGGTGAGAAAAGCGTCTCTGAACAAATAACCCAAGTACGTGATAATTTACAATTAATCGTGGCAGGTCCACGGCTACAAGAGATTGAGCAACTAATAGAAGGTGGCGCGCAACGTGGGGATTTATTGCGCAAAGCATTGCATGAAAGTTTACAAGACCAAGATTTTGTTTTTGTTGATTGCCCACCCTCTTCAGGCGTATTAGTGGCAAATGCATTGTTCGCCGCAGATGAAATACTCGTTCCTATGACGAGTGATTTCTTAGCCTTGCAAGGCTTATCGCATTTAGTGGGTACAATAAAACGGTTTGAGTCAGCTTTAAAAAAACACTATAAAATTTCATTAGTTATGTCGCGATACTCCACGACTCGCCGCATTTCTAAACAAGTATTAACGACCATGCTAAAGCATTTTCCAAATCAAGTTTTAGATGCTGTTATTAGGGAAACTGCTCTGTTAGCAGAATGTCCAAGCTTTGGTAAGACTATTTTAGAATATCGTCCTGGAAGTCGGTCGGCACGAGATTTTCGTAATTTGGCAGATGCCTTTCTTGAAGGCAAGGTAATGAAATGACAACAGATAAAAATGAAAGTCTAATTGGATATGATCCACTTGCGTGGATGAATGAAGATGATGATGACAGTGAAGTTGAGGCAAAAGTAGAGACTGTTGCAATAAGCGAATCAGTTGCAGAAGTTACCCCATTAGAGCCGGAAACTAATGTGCTGCCTAACAGTGTAATTGAAACTGAGGTTGCTGAAATAGCTGCACTAGAGCCAGAGGCTCCTGCTATTGAAGAAGAGTTAGAGCTTACAAAACCCGAAATTAGATTAGATTCAACATTGAATATACAAAATGTGAGTGCGCTATATGACCTTTTGTTAAAAACCTTGGAAGATCACTCGACTATAGAGCTTGATGCATCAGCGGTTAAAGTGGTTGATACAGCTACGTTGCAACTATTTGTCGTTTTAAAACAAGAATCGATTAAATTACAAAAGGAAGTTAATTTTGAATTTCCATCCGATAATTTTATTGAGTCAGCAAAAATTTTAGGGGTTTACGAAATGCTTGGTTTAGACTCTGCTGCCGCTGGATTTTTTTAGTTAAAAATTAAATTTTTTGTCGATTTGAAATTGAAGCAAAAGGAAGTGTAATGTCAGAAAAGAAAAGAGAATTTGAATATACTCAAGAAGATTTCAATGTATTAAGAAAAATATCAAATAGTCACTCTGGAATAATTGTTACCGATGACAAGTTTGATATGTTTTATTCTCGCTTAGCAAAGCGAATAAGAATGCTAGGTTTAGCTAGCTTTAAAGAATATTGTGAATATCTTGAAGCAAATGAGGCCTCTGAATTTACAGAATTTATTAATGCTATTACGACTAATTTAACTGCTTTTTTTAGAGAAAATCATCATTTTGAATTTGTAAAAGACACCATTATTCCTGATTTAATTAAACGTAATCATCAAACTAAAAAAATCACTCTCTGGTCTGCGGGGTGCTCTACTGGCGAAGAGCCATATTCTCTAGCAATGACCCTATTGGAAAATCTACCTGCTGGTTGGGATGTTAAAATTTTAGCAACTGATCTAGATACTAATGTTTTGCAAACAGCGGCAAATGGCGTTTATGGCTCTGATCGCGTAAGTGGTTTGTCCGATTCACGCTTAAAGCGTTGGTTTAAAAAAGGAACTGGCGTTAACAATAATAAAGTAAAAGTAGACCCTGCATTACAATCATTAATTACGTTTAAACAACTTAATTTGATGCATGGATGGCCCATGCAAGGAAAATTTGACTTTATTTTTTGCCGAAATGTCATTATTTATTTTGATCAAGCAACGAAAGAAACATTAGTTAATCGATACAGTCAGTATTTAAATACGGGCAATCATCTTTTGATAGGGCATTCGGAATCTTTACATACGATAGAAACAGATTTTGATTTGATAGGTAATACTGTTTACCGTAAGGTTAAATAGCGATGCGTAGAGAATTGCAACCAATCTCCATTCCTGAATTTAGTAATATAAAACGTTACTGGGATAGTCAAAATGATATTTGTACAGCAAAATTATTGCCGGGTGAATATTATGTAACGAAAGATAACGAGCTTATTACTACCGTATTAGGTTCTTGTATTTCAGCTTGTATTCGTGATCCGATTGCAGGAATAGGAGGAATGAATCATTTCATGTTACCAGAAACTTCCAAATCACGGCTGCAACAAAGTGCTGAAGCAGTTGTAGGTAATGCAACTCGGTATGGAAACTATGCAATGGAGCACTTGATTAATACTATTTTATCTGAAGGGGGTAAGCGAAAAAACCTCGAAGTTAAATTGTTTGGTGGTGGGAAAATTATCCCCTCAATGAGTGATGTCGGTCTTAAAAATATTGAATTTGTTTTAGAGTATGTTGATGCAGAAGCACTGAAGCTTTTAGGGAAAGACTTAGGTGATATTTATCCTAGAAAAGTAAATTTTTATCCTAAAACGGGTCGTGTAAGAATGAAGAAAATACAAGATTTGCATAACGATACATTAGTTATGAGAGAAACAAGTTATAGGAAAAGTATTAAGGATATTCCTGTTGAGAGTGAAGTTGAAATTGAACTGTTTTAAGGTGATAGGATGAAAAAAATTCGTTTATTGATTGTGGATGATTCAGCTTTAATTCGTACTATGCTGACAAAAATATTTGATGCATCTGAAGAGATTGAAGTGGTTGGCACGGCTGCAGACCCTATTATTGCTCGTGAGAAGATTAAAAAACTACATCCTGATGTGTTGACCTTAGATATAGAAATGCCGAGAATGGATGGTTTAACTTTTTTGCGTAACTTAATGCGCTTAAGACCGATGCCAGTGGTGATGATTTCTACTTTGACAGAAAAAGGTGCTGAAGTTACTTTGGAAGCATTGAAAATTGGTGCAATTGATTTTGTTGCTAAACCTAAAGTGGATGTTTCTAATACTTTACAAGGCTATGCGGACGATTTAGTCGAAAAAGTTAAAGCGGCGGCGGCAGCGCATATTCAAGCAGAATCTAAAGCATCACTAAAAAATGGGGTAGGGGCTAAAGCGACACAAAGTATTAGTGTAGATTCGATTATTCAACCGGCTGTTGCAAATCCCCACTTTACTAAAACTGAGAAAATTATCGCTTTAGGTTCTTCTACAGGAGGGACAGAGGCAGTAAAAGAGTTAGTCAAAGGTTTGCCTGCAACAACGCCGGCTATTCTTATATCACAGCATTTACCGGTAGCTTTTAGTGCTTCATTTGCTAATCATGTAAATGAAGTGACAGATATGAATGCTTTTATTGCTGAAAATGGACAAGAAATTGTAGCGGGTAATATTTATATTTCTCCTGGTGATAGGCATTTACTACTTAAGCGGCAGGGTGATAAATATTTTTGTAAGTTAAGTGATGGCCCTTTAGTTAATCGGCATAAACCTTCTGTGGAAGTGATGTTTAGATCGTTTGCCCAAGTTGCTGGGAGTAATGCGTTGGGTGTTATGCTAACAGGGATGGGAGCAGATGGCGCTGTCGCTATGAAAGAGATGTGTGATTCGGGTTCAATTAATCTTATACAAGATGAAGAAACGAGTGTTGTTTGGGGCATGCCTGGCGCTGCTTTTCGGGAAGGGGCGGCGCATTATGTTTTGCCTTTAGATAAAATAGCAGCACAAATTACTAAATTGGCTAAATAAGCTAAGTATATACAAATATGAAAAAAACCTTATTCCCCTGCCTAATTACTATCGGTACTTTCTTTTTACCGCTGTATTTTTCTACAGATACATTGTATTGGGTCGTTAATCCCTCACTATTTATTATGTGGTTAATTGTTATCTATAGAGATAACAGTCATCATGCTGCAGAGGAGCAAGATGAGGTGCAAGATCATAATAAGGTTGATCTAGCGATTGATGGTTATAGTAATAGCTTAAGGAGCTGTACTCAATATGAAATTAATGAATTTCATATTGAGTTAGAACAAGTCAAAAAAATGATTTCTGATGCTGTTACGACTCTTTCAGAGAGTTTTAATGGTATGCATCAATTAACTGTGGCGCAGAGCCAAGCGATGGATGCTTTAGTTAATAATTTTAATGAAAATACTGAGGAATCGGATAGTAATATCAATTTTCAAAAATTTACTGAAGAAACGGATAATGTATTAGATTATTTTATTAATTATATTTTGGATGTGAGTCAGCAAAGCATGTCGATGGTAGGTATTATTAATGATGTTGAAGTTCATATGCATGAAATTGGTAGTTTACTCACTGATGTGCAAAGTATTGCTGACCAAACAAATTTATTAGCATTAAATGCTGCGATAGAAGCAGCAAGAGCGGGTGAGGCGGGGAGAGGGTTTGCTGTTGTTGCTGATGAAGTACGTAATTTATCTAAACATTCTGACCGGTTTAGTGAAGAGATTAAGGGAGTGGTCATT
>Ga0209826_1002569_pt1 | contig 11829 bp, 8 predicted proteins | sample GOMGulsemesocosm_5_FD_184637 | JGI IMG/M metagenome (GOLD analysis project Ga0209826, IMG submission 184637) | Methane-oxidizing microbial communities from mesocosms in the Gulf of Mexico - GOM15C Gulf of Mexico (SPAdes) (version 2) | ecosystem: Environmental > Aquatic > Marine > Cold seeps...
TTTTCTGAAATTTGATGACTATTCATATCAAGCAGCTGATCAATATCATCCACATACATTAATATAGATATATTGTTTGTTAGCTCAGACAACCTAATCCCTAGCAATAAATTAGCTTGGAGTAACTCATGATGACTATCTAAGTTTGAACGTTGTCGCAGCACATCATTTAATGCTATTTTTCCGCTAAAACCCTCCCTTAAAATAATTAATTGCTCTACAGCGACCTGCATTTCTTTTTTAAAGTGCTTCAGTTTTTCTTTATTTGCAAGGTAACTAACTTGTAAGGAGTAAATATCATTAATACTATTTATTAGTATGAGTGAAAGCCCATCAAGCCGTTCTTTGATAACAGATAACGACGGCTCACCCTGCACCAAGCGATCTAAAATCTGTAAATTATGAGTCGACTTGAAACTTAACCGCCGTATGGATTCATCATACACCTGAGCAGCCTCATCTTGCCTAATACTGGCTTCAAGCATTGCATAGTCAACAAGGTCAACTTCTATATCCCTTTGCACTGCAATAATGGGCAGAACTTCTTCTGTAAAAATTTTTTGGTAATGCGAAACAAGACGATTGGTTAGTATATATGTTGCCATAGTTAATACCGAACCAAGTAAGAGTAATTTAACAAAAAAAGAACTCAATTCATTTATTGAACGCCCACGTAAGCTACATCCTATTCGGCTTTTTAGACGTTTAAAACTGAATGTTTTCATCTAATACTGTTTAACACTAAGCTGTTGAAACTGCCCATTAACAAACTCATGCAACCATACTGTTTGACTCGCCTGCCGACTATCTTTATCAAGATAAAATTTATTCTCGCCAACGCCTGTTTGAAGCAAACCAATACGACCAATTGCGCCTAATACTGCTTCCCGAGTGATCTCTCCCTTAATTGACTCTAGTACCTCAATAAATATTTTTGATGCAATATAACCTTCTAGAGATGTCGCACTCAACGTATGTTCATTATGCGAGTTGCCATTAGCTAAGCGATAGGCTCTGACAACTGAATCATTAGAAGTAACTGAAGGAACCACTGATGAAATATAGACACCTTTAATATCGGTTGTTAATAAGCGGCTTAACGACTCATTACCTGTATATGAAATATGATAATACTTAAGATTTGGCACTTCACTTTTCAATAAATTAATAAATGCCTTTGATGCTCCATAAGTACTAATCATTATCATTGCCTTAGGAAGGGTTTCTGCCGTTAAAACATCAGCAACGGCTTGCTCCACATTAAACGTGTTATTTCTATAACGAACATGCAACAAATCACTCGCATTTTCTAAGCCATACTCATCAAGGTTTGCAATAGCCACTTTGTATGCGGCATCACCCGAGGCATCTTTTTGTGACAACAAAGCTATTTCCTTTAACTCGATGCCATTGTTTAAAATATGTTCAATCATAATACCAATTTCCTGTTTATAACTAGCTCTATAGTTATAAACACAGCAACCGTCATCATCTCGCCTGAGCATAGCTGCACCAGTAAAGGGAGCAAACAAAAGAGTACGACTTTTATTAACAATCGGCACCGTTAGTATTGCCATCGGGGTACCAACACTACCTAAAATGGCCAATACTTTTTCTTTATCTATAAGGTTACGTATATTTTTTGCAGCAAGCAAAGAGACATAACCATCATCAAGTGCAATTAAGCGAATTTTCCTACCTTGAACACCCCCATTAGCATTAATTTCTGCAAAACCCAGCTCTAGTCCGTGCTTCATTTCTAGACCAATATCAGCACTTTTCCCTGACATATCACCACTCATACCCACTAAAATATCACTTGGTTCAGCCAGCACTACAGAAAAGTGAAATATAAAAATAAGACACAGCATGCTTTTAAGCATGCTCGCTTTAACTTGCTGAACTAACGTAAGTCCAAACATTTAAATTATTCCCCTAAATTCTGTCAATTTTCTAATCTTCCACATAAATTCAACTTAAATACTAGCTCAAATCCCATGTTTTGCAAGCAAGACAAATTTGTTTCTAACGATCCATTGGCTACTTATTACACACGGGAAACAGATATAATAAAAAAAATCATTATCAGCACTATTAAAACAACCATGCAAAACACAATCACTGTTAAAGTTGGCTCTATATCAATTGGTCATCAACATCCTATTGTTATCCAATCGATGACCAATACTGACACAGCCGATATTGATAAGACTGTTGCTCAAGTTATTCAGCTCTCGAAAGCAGGCTCTGAGTTAGTACGTATTACTGTGAATTCCGATGAAGCTGCCGCAGCGGTAGCCATCATAAGAACAAAGCTTGATGAACTGGGTTGCGACACTCCCTTAGTAGGCGATTTCCACTTTAATGGTCATAAACTGCTTGAAAAGTACCCTTGTTGCGCACAAGCCTTAGCAAAATACAGAATAAACCCTGGCAATGTTGGACGTGGAAGCAAACGTGACCCTCAGTTTGCTCAAATGATTGAGTTTGCCATTAAATACGATAAGCCAGTGCGTATTGGTGTTAATTGGGGAAGCCTAGACCCTTCCGTATTAGCAAGGTTAATGGATGAAAATTCCCTTATAGAAACGCCGAAAGACCCTGTCGCCATTATGCATGATGCGGTTATCACCTCCGCCCTTGAAAGCGCAGAAAAGGCTATTGAGTTAGGCTTAGCCAGTAATAAAATTATTTTATCGTGCAAAATGAGTGGCGTCCAAGACCTTATTTCAGTCTATCAAGACCTTGCATCTCGCTGCCAATATCCTCTACATTTAGGGTTAACCGAAGCAGGCATGGGCAGCAAAGGAATCGTTTCATCAACCGCTGCCTTGGCCGTATTACTACAGCAAGGCATTGGTAATACTATTCGTATTTCATTAACACCAGAGCCTGGTGGCGATCGCTGCCAAGAAGTGGTTGTTGCTCAAGAAATATTGCAATCTATGTCGTTACGCGCATTTACCCCAGAAGTTATCTCTTGCCCAGGCTGCGGACGCACCACGAGTGATTATTTCCAGCAATTAGCACAAGATATACAATCCTATTTACGTCATCAAATGCCGCAATGGAAAAACCAATATCCAGGGGTAGAAAATATGAAGGTTGCCGTGATGGGCTGTGTTGTTAACGGCCCAGGGGAAAGTAAAAACGCTAATATAGGTATTAGCCTACCGGGCACTGGTGAAAAACCAGTTGCTCCCGTCTATGTTGATGGGTTAAAAGACGTGACTCTAAAAGGTGATAATATCGCGCAGCAGTTCCAAACAATTGTTGAAAATTACGTTATAAAAACCTACCAATAAAAGGGCCGCTTTAACCCTTTAACATATTAGCGGCTAGCTGCCACAGCAACTAGCCGCTAATAATCAATCTAAACCTGTTACTTCTTCAGCCTGCAAGCCTTTATCACCTTTAGTGATAGTAAACTCTACAACTTGGTTCTCTTTTAATGTGCGAAAACCATCGCCTTGTATTGCTCTAAAATGAACAAATACATCCTCTCCACCTGCATCTGGCTGAATAAATCCAAAACCTTTTGAATTATTGAACCATTTAACAATACCTTTCACTTTCTCTGACATCTCTCTTCCTTTAGTTAAATAAACAATATAAATCAGTAGGTTATCTGTTTTTATTAAAGCAAATACAGGTTGTGAACTTGCAGTATTTAACTCCACTGAACCTTGAGTATACTAAAAGCAATAAAAATATCCATATTTCTTTTTGTTTGCAAGCTATTGATTTTTAGACATCTAACTTTGAGTAATAATTTTTTGCCTGATCCCAGAGAGCATCGAGTTCAGCCAATGAGCACTCCTCCATAGACAAACCAGACATTTCAAGTTGCTGTTCAATATATGCAAAGCGGCGACTAAATCGCTGGTTAGTTTTTCGTAAACTACGTTCAGGATTAACTTGTAGATGCCTCGCTAAGTTAATGCAACTAAAAAGAACATCACCCAACTCATCTACTATTCTAGAGTGGTTATTACTTCTAATTTCATCCTTTAATTCGCTAATTTCTTCATCAAGCTTATCAATGACGGCTTGTAGATTATCCCAATCAAAACCAACCGATGACGCTTTTTTTTGTAATTTGTAGGCCTGATTAATGGCTGGCTGCTTAGATTCAACCGTACTTAAAACTGATTGCCCAGCAGGCAACTTCCTTTCTTCCCGCTTATGCTGCTCCCATGTTTTAGGTAAGTTTGTTGTCGTAATTACCCCCGTATCAAACACCTGCGGGTGCCGACGAACCATCTTTTCACATGCTGTAGCAACCACATCATTAAAATCAAACTCTTGTTTCTCTTCAGCAAGCCTTGCGTGATAAACCACTTGAAATAATAAGTCACCTAACTCATCACGTAATGCAGGCATATCACTCTTCTCAATTGCCTCAAGAACTTCATAGGCCTCTTCGATGGTATACGAGGCTATACTGCTAAAGTCTTGTGACAAATGCCATTGACAACCGGTATCTGGGTTACGCAAGCTTGCCACAATACTCAGTAATTCTTCAATTCGTGCCTTATGAGGTAATTTTTTATTGTGCATAAGCTGACTATGTGAAATTATTATTGGGTTCAAACCATATCTATTCTATGTTAAATATTATTTGGCTCAGTTTTTTCTTTATCGCCTTCCTGAGCGGGCTTTATCAATTCTTCATATTGGGTAACGGGAGTATCTTTAATGACATAACACTCGCTACCTTTACCTTATCAAAAACTGCTTTTGAAATATCTTTAGGACTCACTGGCGTATTGTGTTTTTGGATGGGTATTATGAAGATTGGTGAAAAAAGTGGTTTCATTGATTTATTAACACGCTTTTTAAATCCATTCTTAAAACGCTTAATGCCAGAAATACCCGACAAGCACCCCGCACTTGGTGCAATGGTAATGAACCTATCCGCCAACATGCTCGGCTTAGACAATGCCGCCACTCCACTTGGCATCAAAGCAATGCAACACCTACAAACACTCAACCCAGAGAAAGAAACAGCCAGCAATGCGCAAATTTTATTTCTGGTTATCAACACCTCTGCAGTCACCTTATTTCCCCTCAGTATTTTCACCTATCGAGCACAAATGGGAGCTGTCGATCCTACTGACGTTTTCATTCCAATACTAATAGCCACTTATGCATCAACACTGGCTGGGCTTATTGCCGTTGCTAGCGTGCAGAGAATTAAGCTTTACGACCCCGTAATTCTTACTTATCTCGCAGGTTTTACCGGTTTAATCGGCTGTATTCTTTGGTACTTTTCACAACTAGATCAAGCCAGCATGCAACAACAGTCGGCATTGGTCAGTAATTTCATTATTTTTAGCTTAATCATTCTATTTATGGCAGGTGCAGTAAAGCGACGCATCAATGTTTACGAGAGCTTTATTGAAGGTGCTAAAGACGGTTTTTCTACTGCAGTGATGATTATTCCTTATCTCGTGGCAATGCTGGTGGCCATTGGGGTATTCAGAGCCAGTGGTGCTATGGATATTATTTTGCAGGCTTTTCGTTCTGTCTTAAATATCTTAGCCATTGATGATCGCTTTGTTGATGCTCTACCAACCGCGTTAATGAAACCCCTTAGTGGTAGTGGTGCACGTGCAATGATGGTTGAAACAATGCAACTCCACGGTGCAGATTCATTTGCCGGTCGCCTTGCCTCTATTGTTCAAGGCAGCACTGAAACAACCTTTTACGTACTCGCTGTTTACTTTGGCGCTGTCGGTATAAAGAACGCTCGTTATGCCTTAGCCTGTGGTTTATTTGCCGACTTAATAGGTATAACCGTCGCTATCTTCATTGCTTATCTATTTTTCGCCTAATCTACGCAAGGCTACCGCCAAAACGTGTAGCTTTGTTAGAATAGACGCTTAATTTATTAACTTGAAGCAAGCAATATGGCTAAGAACCGCCAATCATTCGTTTCCAAACTCTATCCTACATTAGCAAAACTACCCATGCCTGTGCTCTATGCCTTGGCCTACCCTATTTATATATTGGGTTATTACCTTGTTGAAAAGCGACGTAATGTTATTTTTTCTAATATGCAAAATTCATTTCCTGAAAAGTCTAATGCGGAATTACACCGTATGGCAAAGCTATGCTTTAAGCGCTTGGTCTACGTCATGGTTGAAGCCATTAAGTGTGGAGAATTAACCGAGCAGGAAATAAAAAGCCACATAACCATTAAAAACCCTGAGTTAATACAGAAGTACGCTGATAATAACCAATCCATATTAATGCTAGCCGCTCACCACTGTAATTGGGAATGGTTACTTGCTGCTTGTAGCCTACAATTACCGTTTCCAATTGATGTTGTGTATAAACCCTTACACGACTTGGAAGTTGATGAGCATATGAAAAAATCACGCTCGCGTTTTAATGCTCGCCCAATTCCCAACAAAAATGCATTAATGGAAATTATGCAGCGCCGTAAAGAAGTACGGGGGTTTGCTATGGTAGCTGATCAATCTCCTGTGCGAAAAGAAGAGAAATATTGGACGACTTTTCTAAACCAAGACAGCTCATTTGCCGTAGGTGCGCAAAAAATAGCCCAGCTGACAAAGTACCCCGCTATTTTTGTGGGCATGCGTCGTTTAGGCTTAGGTAAATATGAAGTGTACTTTGAAGAACTCGCACAAGCACCTTATAAAAAGGAAGGTTATGAGTTAACCGAGAAATATGCTCGGGCACTCGAGAAAATGATTCTCGAACAACCCGAAGATTGGATGTGGTCTAACCGTAAGTGGAAACGTAAACGTGGTATATACGAATAAAAACCTCTTACTCGCTTACTTTCCCGGCAATAAAATTTGCTAACTCATCTATGGTTGGGTAATCAAAGAAATCACCTAGTTCGACCATATCAGGGTATAGCTCATCAATTCTTTCGTGAATTTGTGCCAGCTTTAATGAGCTAGTCCCAATATCAAAAATATTGTCTGTGACATTTATTTTCTGATCAGCAACAACCTCATGGCAAATTTCTAATAATAGTCGCTCAATCGGGCTACCTGCTGCACTTGAAACCGTAGAGTCCTGATGAGCCAAAGCATGTAAAGCAGCCAGTGTTTCAGCAAACTCGCCATTAATAAATTCCTCAGCCAGTTTAAAGCGCTGCACTTTACCGCTGGTTGTTTTCGGAACTTTTTTAATCGGCAACACATGCGCCACGTCTAAACCCGATTGCTCACTTAACTGACGACGAACATCAATAATCACCCGTTGAAACTCTTCCAACTGTCCACGATACAAGACGAAAACAATCAGTTCATCCACCGCTTCTTGCTGATCGCGCACACCACAAACAACGACTTTACCTAATTCAATACCATCAACCTGTTCACAAACAGACTCTAAGTCAGGTGCATAGTAATTCTGCCCATTAACAATAATAAGGTCTTTTGTTCGCCCAGTTAGTACCAACTGCCCTTCATTAATGAGACCTTGGTCGCCAGTATCTAGCCAACCCTCTGCATCAATAATTTTTTTATTTAATTCCGGCTCATAGTAATAACCTGCCGTTACGTTATCACCTTGAATGAGCACCCTGCCAACTACATTCTCATCAACAGCTTGCCCATTTGAGTTAACAATTTTTAACTCCGTACCGGTAATTGCATAACCTAAACGAACCAGTTCTATACTTTGCTCATTCGCTTGTTCAACCGTTTGCGCTGGCGTATCTTCACTCAACGAGCTTCTTATCATATGTACGCTCGATAAGGGCTGTTGCAGCCTAGGAAAGCTCACCACCAAACATGCTTCAGCTAAACCATATACGGTAAACATCGCTGTATCCGACAAACCGAAAGGTTTCATCACCGTATTAAATTCGCGGCATAAATCTGCTGAAATTGGCTCTGCACCATTAAAAATTAAGCGAACCGGCGATAAATCTAAACCTTGTTGATTCTCTGGCTTAAAACGTTTAAGTACGTGTTTATAACCAAAATTAGGCGAAGCAATAATGGTCGTTTTCTTTTCGCTAACCTTTTCCAGCCAAAGGTTTGGTCTACGCACAAACAATTCAGTTGGCATAATATATTGGTCAATATTGACAAAGAGAGGCGTCAAATGAAAACCAATGATGCCCATATCATGAGTCAGTGGCATCCAACCAAAGAAACTATCTGTTTCATCGAATGCACTACATTCAATAATGCCATTCAAGTTGGTTACTAGGTTTTTATGCGTCAATACGACGCCTTTTGGATCACCGGTAGAACCTGATGAGAACTGAATAAACGAGGTTTGCTCTGGCTTAACGTCAGCACATACACCTAACTGATTAAACTCTTCAATACGATCAAGCCTAATTGCTTTTTTCTCGATGGCTTCATAAATATGCTCTTTACCGTGTTCTTCGGCATAGACCTTTAAACGCTGCAAAGCCTTTCTAGAGGTTGCCATATAGGGCGTTGATAGTTTTTCAAAAACATTAAAAACTTTTTGTCGATGCCCATCACTCGTACCAATAGCTAATGGTACAGCAACAATACCACCGTACTGACAAGCCCAAAATGTATCAATAAACTGCTCATTCTCAGCCAAATGAATAATCAGCTCATCGCCCACTGCCGCACCCTTTTGTTGAAAATGGTGCAGTAAACCTAGCGCTCTTTGTTTTAGGGCGGGGTAATTGACCTCGCGCTCATCATCTTGACCACTGATGTAAGTAATCTTCTTACTGGCGTCTTGGTTACGATCTAATGCTTCAACTAAGGTTTGGGGGAATACGCTCATAATTTATTAGCTATTTATCTATAGTTTTTTTGTAAGTGATATTTTATCAGTGATTAAACAATCTGCGGAGGGAATTGCGGGTCAAAGGAATACATTGAGGCATGACAATCGTCGGCTTTTAAAATAAGTGCGCCACTAAGTCGCTCACCCAACGATAGCGGGACACAACACCATTGCGATGCATCACCGTATTCTATTGGGCAATCCTCTACTTGATAATTATCTCGTAGATTAAAACCACAACGAGACAAACCCATTCCTAATCCCCTACCGGTAGCTTTTATAAAGGCTTCTTTACAAGTCCAAATATTGAAAAAAACGCTCTCATATTGAGCTGGGCTCAATAACTGCCAAGCCTTTTTCTCTGAAACCGAATAATGCCTATTAACGATAGCCTGCATTTGTTCCACAACTCGCCAGTGCTCAATATCTACACCCATTTGATCATTATGGCTTATAGCCACTAAAGCCGTATTTTGTGAATGGCTGATATTAAAAAATAGGGGGGTATTTTTTAATTGTGGCTTGCCAAATTGATCGTAAGTAAACTGAATATTGCTCGCTGATTGATTTAAATATGCGGCCAATAAAAGACGTAATTGGGTGCGCATGGAGAACGCTCGCTGCCTGTGTTTAAGCTGATGTAAGCGATTAATTTTAACCAGCTCATCTTGTGTGAGCATCGTACGCTCTACCGAATCTTGCTCTGTCATTTGATTTAAATCGATTTGCCAAAGGTGAACTTGGTTACCCTTCAGCGCTTGAATACTCTGCATTAAACCCACCCTAATTAACGTTCTTGCCATGAATTGTTCTAGCCATTCAACAAGTCGGTCTATTATACTCAATTACCTAGCCCCTCATTAAGGAAGAACAGGTGAGTTTATGAGCGATATTGATTTAACTGATGACGAGTCACTTGTTCACGACGACAAAAAAAATAGTAGCTACCCCATTGACCCGGATGTTTTTAAATGGACTTACCAAGCACTAAACGTACTTTTTAAATTCCTTAAATTAAATATTGTTAGCCACGCTGACGATACAGCTTGGCATGATGGGCAGATTTTTTTGTTCAACCATTTTGCTCGCTTCGAGGCAGTTATTCCTCAATATATTATTTACCAAAAAACCAATCACTTATCCCGCTCCATAGCTTCTAAAGAGCTTTTCTCCGATGACAAACTCATTAGCCGCTACCTGCTTAATTTAGGTGGCATTCCTAATGATACCAATAACTTAATGTACGTCGTATCGAAGGATATTCTTAATGATTACAAACTCATTGCCTTTCCTGAAGGGGGAATAGTTAAAGACAGACGCATACTGGATGATGAGGGCCATTACCGCATATATTCAAGATCTGATGATAAGAGACGCAAACTCCACACAGGACCAGCCGTTATTGCACTCACGATTGCTATTTTCAAGTCATCGGTACGTCAGCTAGTAGCCGATAATAAATTAGAACAAATTTCAGTGTGGGCTAATGAACTTGGCTTCATTAATGCTCAACAATTGATAGATGCTAGTCAGAAAAAAACCCTAATCACCCCCTGTAATATTACCTTTTACCCCTTACGCATTAAGCCTAATACAGTCACTAAAGTATTAGATTTTCTACAAACTGATTTAAAGGAGCGCGTATCGGAAGAATTACTCATTGAAGGAAATTTATTGCTTAAAGAGTCTGATATGGATATTCAGCTTTGCCAGCCTATTATTGTCGAAGATTATTGGTCACGATGGGATGATGCTGTCGCCTCATTATTGGTTAAACACTCAAGCCTTTCATTAGCCGAGCTTTTTAATACCGTACGTAAAGAGACCAACTGGGGGCAGCAGTTATTTAATATGGCACACCGCCGAAATGCTCTAAAAATTCGTGATCGTTATATGCACGATATTTACGCTGCCGTCACCATTAATATTGCACATATTGCAGCAAGCCTATTAATGCATTTTGTACAACAAAAAAAGTGCCACGTAAATCGTAAAAAACTACACCAACTACTTTATGTTTGCTGCAAATTACTGCAAAAAACACAGTCACTAAACTTTCATAAAACACTGATAAATCCCAATATTTATCGCAATATTTTATTCAAAGACAGTGAGAGTTTCGAGCAATTTTTAAGAAGTATGTACACCGCTGAATTAATCAGTAAACAAGGTGCCTACTATCAATTTACAGGCATACTGGACCCAGAAACGGAGTTTGATTCAATTCGCCATAAAAACCCACTGGCTGTTTATGCCAATGAAGTGGCACCTATCAACGCAGTACAACAAGCCATTAAGGATAGCTTATCGTTTAAGCTGAATAGGCGCTTAGATGACTTTGCAGACATGTTGTTTGAAGATGACTTACTGGAACATCAATGGGATTTAAAAGCTTTCCAAGAAGAAAAACACCAAGAAATTAACCAGCAACAGTCTATTGTTACATCGGGTCGCCCTTTTATTATCAAGCCCGAGTCACTAAATGGGCAGTGTGCGGTTCTTATTCATGGCTTACTATCCACTCCCGCTGAGGTGCGAACACTTGCCGAAAAGCTTTCAAAACAAGGCTATATTGTTATCGCACCACGCCTTAAAGGGCACGGCACATCCCCTTGGGACCTGCACCAACGTTGCTGGCAAGACTGGCAACAATCCGTTCAGCAGTCCTTAAAAATTGCTCGCTGCTATTCTAAAAAAGTTCATTTAGTTGGATTTTCCAGCGGAGCTTTACTCGCATTAATGCTGGCGGCTAATAAAGCCAATAAAATAGCCTCAATAACAGCCTGCTCTCCACCTATTAACTTTAAAGACCCTCTCATTAATCTTGTTAAAACAACACACTCAACCAATAAACTTATTAAGTCCCTTATGGGCATTGAGGGCATCTTTCCATTCCAAGAAAACACACCTGAGCACCCACATATTAACTACAGGCATGTGCCAATTGCATCGGTTAATCAACTATTGCAGCTTATTCAAAAAACCAAACCACGGTTGAAAAAAATTCAATGTCCTGTACTCATCATTCAAGCCGATAATGACCCCATTATTGATTCCTCGAGTATG
>Ga0209826_1002575_pt1 | contig 11807 bp, 8 predicted proteins | sample GOMGulsemesocosm_5_FD_184637 | JGI IMG/M metagenome (GOLD analysis project Ga0209826, IMG submission 184637) | Methane-oxidizing microbial communities from mesocosms in the Gulf of Mexico - GOM15C Gulf of Mexico (SPAdes) (version 2) | ecosystem: Environmental > Aquatic > Marine > Cold seeps...
TAAATAGTAAAGCTATATTTCAGCTAAACTCATGCAAAAAAACTTATAACTATCTACTCTGTTATTTATAATTCTTGTGTATTTTGTGGCAAAACTAATAACATAGATAATTGGTTAAGCTTCTAAAAAATAATAATCTCAGCTTGTGAAGTAAATTATTTATGGACGTACATTGATCACTTAATGTTAAGGCTAATATAAATTCATATCACGAATCAAACAATAATAAAGTAAACTTAATACATAGCAGCCCTTATAGTTTTCAGACTCCACTTTTGATAGATATTTTTAAAAATGAATGATGCTCACCCCACTTTACTATTAACTGAAGCTGTAAATGACTTTCTGATTAAGAGTGATTTGCCTGCAACTTTAACCATAGAAGAATGTGCCTCTTTATTGGCGATGAGCATGACTTCTTTTCGTCGTAAGCTTGCCAAAGAAGAAACCAGCTTTAAACTTATTCAAAGTAAATTTCTCAATGAACTTTGCGTTAATGCTTTATTAACAAAACATATGAACATCGATGGCTTAGCAATTAAATTAGGTTACTCTGAAAGAGCAACTTTTGAACGTAGATTTCGACAAAAATTTGGTGTGACGCCATCACAATTTAGAAAACTTTCTCAAGTAGGAGAAGTTAAAAGCAGCTACCAAAAACTAACCGAAATTGCTGAAAACATGCCTCCTATGTCTGGTAGTTGCCGTCAGTTACTTGATGAAAAAGAGCGAGGAAGTCTTGATTTACAAAGAGTTGTAAACGTAATTAGTAAAGACGCTATTTTTTCAGCCCGGATTATGGGGCAAGCGAGTAAAGCAATTTATGGTAGAACACCAACGAATCTAAAAGAAGCCATAAGCCGGAACTTAGGTATTGGTACTGTTATTAATTTTGCCATTATTTATGCGATGAAAGATGCACTGCAAGAGCATGTAGAACAAGTAATTATTGATCAGTACAGTGCCGCATTTTTAATTGCGCCAAAACTTTTTCAACAAATTAGAAAGTCTTTAGGTTCAAGTGTTAAATTCGATATTACGTTAACTGAGCAAGTACTTGTTTTTGCATTGCTCGGGGTCTTTTTATTAAGCCATAAAAGCGCATATAAACATGAACTAATGTTATATTCGTTACGCGGTATCGGTGACCTAAACTCTTTGAACCATTATATTAGAAAATCGATGGCTATCAGCATATATTCATCTTCATCACTTATGCTATCGTTATGGCATATAGATGCAAGTTTAATTAAGCAACTTAATCATCTAGAGAAAGTAAGTCAGTCAGGGGGGAAAGGCAGTGAGCAAGACGAACTAGTGCTCTTCATGTTATCGTGTTTATACTATTCTGCCGCTGGACATGATGATTTTAGTGAGATAAAGCAAAAAGCAGAACTTTTGAATATAAATAATTTTGATGATATTAGAGCGCTAGTATTTCAATCATGATATTTGCTTTTAAAGTAACTTTCTCAAGCATTAGTAAAGGCCTGCTATTAACTAAAAATTTAAGAAATTTTATAGTTTTACTTGTTTACGCTGACGTACATATAACAAAGTTATTGCCGTTAATAACAATATAAACATTGGTGGTTCAGGTACAATAGCTACCTGCTCTAAAGATACATTATCAACTAAACCGCCTAAAGTATTTTGCTTACCAAATGAGCCAAAGCTTAAATTCATAGTTTGTTTTATCGCTGTAAATGAAACTGATTGTAAAGCCCAATCAGCTGTTAAACTTCGAGTGCTATCAGCTACAAAGGCAGCGTTCATATCTAAATCAAAATCAACCGCTGCGTCATACCAAAAAACATTAATGCCATTATCGTTATTGCTTTTGGTTCTAGGCTTGTAATAAAATTCTAATAAATAGTCTGTCCCCACTTTTAATGAATTCAATGTTTGTGTCATGACTGCATTCGAAGCACCACGAGGATGCGAATCTAATTCAACATGATGAGAACCATTTTGAGAGCGAGAAACTACGTTTTTTTGCAGCTCTATGCCATTGCCATATGTTGTTTCCCAACCTGGTAAAGCATAAAAAACATCCCATACTCGATGCTTATTTTCATATGCTTGCAAGTCAGTATTAAAAACAGTACCAATTGACGTTGAAGAATCTGCAAAAGTTAATTCTTCAAAGCTACCGTTAGTGATTAAAGATGCGCTTACAAATGGGCTTAAGCTCATTAAACAAAACGATAATAAAATTGTATTAATTAATTTTAGCATTGAAAAGTAATCACTTATTTATTTACTTAGATAAGTGAAGTGTACGTATGGTTAGAAATGAAAAATATGGCTAAACTGTCCAGTTTTTGTAATGGACTTCATAAAATAAAATAGCTGTAGTTATTTGATATTATCAATACACCATCTGCTTTAGTTTATGATCTGGTTACAATAAAAAAATGGCACTAAGCCTATTTATGTCTTGGCTTTATTTTATTAATTGAATTCAGTAACCAAATTAACGTTCAACCTGACGGTATAGCTGATATTATCTATCTACTTGTTGCCCCGATTTAGCCCCATATTATGCAATTTAACTATCGAATAGTTTTCATTATTACAGCCTTGCTATTTACCTTATCAGTTAGCCTTACAGGCATGAACTATTATGTCTCAATGAATATAACCCACTCCCAGCTAAAGAACAGCTCTATTCCCCTTACCGTAGACAATATTTATACTGAAATTCAAAAACTGATCATAGAGCCAAACCTTATAGCATCAATGATGGCACACGATACATTTATGAAAGATTGGCTAGCCAATCAAGAAAGCGATAACAAGCAAGTTGTGAACTACTTGGATACAATTCAAAATAAATACCAAATGTTTGCCACTTTTTTAGTATCGGAAAAAACTCAAAATTATTACTCCGCAGCGGGTTTATTAGAAAAGGTTGAGGAAGATAACCCAAACAATGACTGGTACTTTGCATTTAAGAAGAGTCCTGAAATACACGAAATAAATATAGATAAAAATGAGCATATGGGCTCTTTATTGGTGATGTTTATTAACCATAAGATTTTTGATAATGATTTCCATATGATTGGTGCAACTGGAGTCGGTATAAAGACATCGTATATCAACGATATGCTTAAACAGTTCCGTTTGAAATACAATTTTAGAGTGTATTTTATTAATGACGAAGGTGAAGTGATTATTTCGGAGCTAGACACTAATATTATTAGTAATATTAACGAAGTGCCTGAGCTAAGTGAGATAAAATCTGATTTAATCAGTAAAGGTTCTCAATTATTTGAATATATTCGTAACGATGAAACGGTGTTGTTAAATAGAAAATATATCCCTGAACTTGATTTGTATTTGCTTGTTGAAGCTAAAATGAATGACTTTACCAATGAAGTTAAAGAGACTTTCTATTTCAATATTGTAATCTCACTACTGTTAACTGTTGCTATAACACTGATTGTACTGGTTTATGTTAGAAATATTCATGTAAGGCTTAATCAATTAGCCGATAATGATCCGTTAACCGGATTGCCAAATCGTCGGTTTTTTAACAGAAGTTTAGAGCATGCTCTACTTCTTAAAAAACGTAATAATACTAACTTGTCAGTGCTGTTTCTTGATTTAGACAACTTCAAAAAAATTAATGATACCAAAGGACATGATGTTGGCGACAAAGTATTAAAACGCATAGCTAAAATACTAACTATTACAATTAGAGCAACTGATTTTACATCTCGCTGGGGGGGCGAAGAGTTTATTGTCCTAATGCTTGATAGTGACATAGATGGTGCGATATCTAGTGCAGCAAAGCTTTGTAAAGCCATAGAACAAGATAAATCACTAGTTGGCCTAGTTGATCATAAGGTAACAGCTAGTTTAGGCGTGACTGAAGTTAAAAATGATGACGATATAGATGCTATATTAAAGCGTGTGGATAGTGCGTTATATAAAGCAAAAGATTCGGGTAAAAATCAATATATTGTTGGATGACCTGTTTATAATAGGAAATATAAGTGATTTTCAAACCAAATTATGGGATAGAGTCGTTGATACTAAACCGTCGAATTCGCTTCCTATTAGCTTAACTCATTTATCTACAATGATGAGTTAAGCGTAATGTTTTCTTCTCGATTTAAACTAACATTAAGCATTTCAGTTTATTGAGTCAGCCAAACAAGAGCATCATCTCTATTGGTAAATACTTGAATATTTAATACAGCGGAGCTTGGAATATCAGCCGCAAAATCAGCACTAAGTTTTGCCATTTTATTTGGTGCGAATACAGCTATTTTATTAAGACCTTTTAATGTTCCAAATTTTATCAAGGCATCCAGTTGAGTGGAATAAGAGTTTGTTTTATTTATTAGCAATGAAAATGAATGAGTGAAAATAGATAATAAACATTTATGGATTTCATTGACCATTTTCATGTCGATATTAACGCCTTCATCTACAATGACTTCAGCAAGATTACTCCTTAAAACACCAATTACTCCAAATGATAATTTATGCAATTCCATATGACAGAGATCCCTTAAATTCTATTAATGACGAATATTTTTCAGATTGTTTTTTGCACAGTTTCGCACTTGACTCTACAGTGCGTAAACGTTCATTTAACCTTCTTAACCAACCTTAATCTTTTCAAAATGTTACGTCAACTTTGTTCTAAAAATGGGCGTGTGATCATTTGTTTTCAGCTAGAGTTCTAAGATATCCATTCAGTTGACTAATTCTAAAGAGCTTGTTATTCCTTCAGACAAGTAACTCCCTTTAAATTAGCACCTTGGCACTTTTATAATACGTAACGGTAGTATTTCTACCAAAAAAAGCGAGTGACTTTCAATCCTTGATGCATTTTTTTCATTACTGTTATATGTTAACTGTTGGGATTTATATCAATCTAAAGGTATTATTGTAGGTACTAATAATAATAATGAAGCTGTGGAAAAACATAGGAAATACGGTGAGTATAAATTTCTTTTTAAAAAAGTTAATGACAAAAAATGAACTCTCGAAACATCTATTCAGAATACATACGACTTCGTAATGAAAATAGTCAAAGAAAGCTAATATCGAGATTTCAAAAATAAACCAATTATTTTTATTGATAGTACAAACAAGGAATAAACCATGAATAAATTTAGATTATCATTAGCTGCTTTTGCTGTTATTTCAGTATCAGCTTGTTGTCAACAAAAAATTGATGATGAACACGAATCAAAGGTAGCTGTAAGTAGTGTTTTATTAGAGCAAAGAGCTGCTCTTGCTAGTAACACTAAGGATCAAGGCTTTGGTCCACAATCGCCAAGAGATATCGATTTAAAGCAAGGTACGAACACTCGTGATTTTAGTACGGCTCCTGCTCATACTGAAATGAATTTGTGTAACATTCATTTCCATAAAAATGCTGAGCATAAAGGCGGAGAGTTTACCTTATTTGCAGGTGAAGGTGATGGCCATGGTTATGACAGTGGCTATAAATACTCTGGTAAATTAAATAAAAAAGAATTGATGCCCGTAAATGATAATATATGCAAAAATAAACACGGTAGCCTTTCTTCTGGTGATACCATTGAAGTTCATTATGTTCATTCAACAGCAAAAGTTAAACCTGGCCCCACATTAGGCTCTTGTTTGAGTGATTCAATCAAAAACCCTGAACTTCGTGTTGAAACGCAAGTCTTTGTTTTAGTAAATGACGAAAATGCCCTCGACTTTAATGACTTATCAAAACATGAAATGAAAAACGGTTTAGCTCAAGCATTAAATATCCCTAGTAATACTGGAGTTCCAATTCAATACGCTGGCTCAACCACTGGACCTAGTTATAACGAAAAAGGATCTCCCTTTCAGGTTTCTTGGAGTATAAGGCCGAAAGTTGCTAAAGTGAATATAGTATCAGTTGGAAAATGGTGTGAAGGAAATATCTTCAATGAAGATCATGCTCATGGCGTTAGAAATTTAGTTATAAATCAAGATTTATTGTCTAATATGTAGTCCCTAATATATTAGCTTCTATCGAGGGATTTATACAAAACTCGGCCATGAATGGTCGAGTTTAAAAATAAGCAAAGTTGTCTCGCAGATATTATTAATAATATTTAACCTTATCCGGATAGTGCAGTGGCCAACTAATTTGTATTCAGACTAACCGGATTATATAGCGAAAGGACATATACCATAGTTATATATTATTTGAATGTTGTACTCAACGTATCGATTACTTCTGCATTTTTATTGACTTCAATACCACTAGAGTTAACTTTCTGCGCTAATTCAGCATTGCTTTTAGAAATATCATCAACGGTAATAATACTTTGATTAATTTGATTAGCAACGACACTTTGTTCTTCTGCTGCCGTTGCTATTTGTGCAGTCATATCACTGACATCATTAACATTAATAATGATATTATTCATCGCCTGTTTTATTTTTATCGTATCTTCTGAGCATTCCTCAGCATTTTCTTTACTAGCGAGCATTACTTGACTCCATGCTTTTAAAGTCGTTTGTAACTCATGAACTGAAGCCTGAATTTGTACCGTAGCACCTTGGGTTCTGCTTGCCAGTGTTCTTACTTCATCAGCGACAACAGCAAAACCACGTCCTTGCTCCCCTGCTCTTGCTGCTTCAATAGCTGCATTTAACGCTAATAAATTTGTTTGATCTGCAATACCTTGAATCTCAGACATAATAGTAGAAATTTTATCTACATCAGTCACTAAATCAATGGCATTAGTCGCCGCATTTTCAACGTCTTTGGCTAAGCTGGTGATTTTGTTTTGACTTAAGTCAATGATTTTAATGTTCTGCTGACATTCATCTTGAATGCTAACAACTTTGTCATGAGTTAATGTTGTATTTGAACTTACTTCATCAATCGTAGCGCTCATTTCAGTGATAGCTGTGGCGAATTGTGCTAAATGATCATTTTCCTCTTGTATGCCTTCAAGCATTTCACTCGATAGTTGCTCTAATTCAGTAGCAACTTTCACTAAAGTACGCCCAGAATCACGGCTTCTACCTAATATTGCTCTAATTCTGGCTTTATATAGTTCAATCGGGTAATTCATAATATTTGTCAGCCCTTTTCCTGAATAAATCAATCGAGACGGGCTATCAAATGACCTTTTTGTTTTTGCAACAGCGTTGGGGAAAAATACCAGCTCCTCTGAAAAAATAGCTAAAATGAAACCAATACATGTCAATAAAATGATCGTTGAAATAAAAGAGTCAACATACACCCAGTTAGCAAGCAAAGCTAAGGTAACCACAATAGACATAATAAAGCGTTTTAAGCGAGTATTGCCATTAAAGTCAACATTTGAATTGCTCTTGTTTAATTTATCATACAAATGTTGAGCTTTATTCTTTTGCTGTTCCGATGGACGTGTTCTAACCGATTGATAGCCTGTAATTCTATCATTTTCATATAAAGGAGTTACATAAGCATCTACCCAATAAAACTCACCATTTTTACAGCGGTTTTTCACCATACCACGCCATGAATCACCACGTTTTAGCTTTTCCCATAGGTCGCCAAAAGCCGCCTTAGGCATGTTAGAGTGACGAACTATATTGTGATGTTGTCCGATTAACTCATCTAAAGAATAACCGGAGACTGAGCAAAACTCATCATTTGCATACGTTATCCTACCGTCTAGATCTGTAATTGAGACTAATTGTTCAGACTCAAGGTAGGTTCTTTCATTATTTGAAGCGTAATTCATTAATATATCCATACAATAATTGGTAAAAGTAATTTTAAAAGTAAAAATTACTTTTACTTTTAAAATTACTTTAGTGAAAAATCAGGCAAAACATTAAGACATATTTAAAGTCAATAAAGCACACATCATATTTTGGTATGACTTTATGCGTTATCAATAATGTCCCAAGCTCATCTTTCTTGTTCTATTTAATGCTGCTTAATTTTTCAGCTGCGCAGACTTATAGGCTGATATGATTAGTAGTCATATCAGCATTTTTATATAAGTTACTAAGGGCGAATCAACTGCCTGTACCAAAAAGCAGCCTATATTCATAAATTAAAAGCTTAGGGCACTCTAGACATAATCATCATGACATCATCGAATGAGCTTTTAATTTTTTCCATATTTGAAATGGTATTATCAGTATTACTGTTTAACTGATGTTGATATAGGGCCTCGGCACTGTGATGCATCAATTGATAGGCATTTTCAAGTTCAGTTAACCAATCTTTACTAAATACCTTTTTTTGTTTGTTTCTGTTAAGCCATCCCGAACATACGCTATTATTACCTCGCTTAACCTGCTCTCCTTCTTGAGTTGAAGCTGAGGAAATACGTTTTGAAAGTGCCGTGAATTCGTGCTGTAACGCGATATCAAAAACTTTGAGTTTACTTTCTTTTTGATGGTGTGTTTCGTTTGCCCAAGCTATCCAATCTTCATTCGGTCGGTACAATGCTAACCAGTTGTTAAAGTCATTGACTGGCATAGGACGTGCGATACCATACCCTTGTGCTTTTTCACATCCCATCATTAAAAGCATTAACCCGTGTGCCGTTGATTCTACTCCCTCAGCAATGACATCTCTGGAAAAAGACTTAGCCAGACCAAGCACACCATTAATGATGCTGTAATTATTGGCATCATTGAGCATCTCAATAACAAAAGATTGGTCTATTTTTATAACATTAGCCGGTAGTGATTTAATGTGTGTTAACGATGAGTAGCCAGTACCAAAATCATCTAAAGCGATTTGTAATCCGAACGCATCACGACAAATATTGAGCGTATTACTGATGGCGTTTAGATCACCCAGCACGCTACTTTCTAAAATTTCAAGTTGAATAAAACGCGAGTCCAAATCCTCATATTTACTCAATATATCTTTCAAATCATCGATAAAAGTAGCTGATTGAAGGTGATAAGAAGAGATATTAATACTGACTTCAATCATTAAACCTTCTCGCTGCCACTGGGTGAGTTGTTTAATCGCATTATTAATCACCCATTGACCAAATTGGATTTCCACCTCTGTACCTTCTAATACGGGTAAGAAGTTCATGGGAGAAATAATGCCATTTTCTGGAGAAATCCACCTAACCAATGCCTCTACACCATACACTTCGCCTGTTTTCATATTCACTTTAGGTTGATAATAAAGTGTGAATTCTTCATTTTGGATAGCGTTAATAATTTTATTTAACTCATGTTGTTTTTTAATGATTTGTTGGTCTTTTTCTTCATTAAATAAATGGTAACCATCTCCCCCTGACAGTTTTACCTGGTACATTGCTTGATCTGCATGACGAATTAACGTATCTATTTCACCTTTACCATTAGGGTATAATGTAACTCCAACAGACGCAGTGATGGCGTGGCAAATACCGTCCAATACTAAAGGTTGTGCCAATGAATGACGTATTCGCTTAAGAATGTCTTCACAATCAGCAAAAGTTTGTATATCACTTAATAATAAAGCAAATTCATCACCGCCTTGTCTTGATATTGAGTCCTCACCTCTTAAATTGGATTTGAATCGCTCTGCAACCTCGATTAAAACTTTATCGCCAACATTGTGTCCATAGTTATCATTAATTAGCTTAAAATTATCCAAGTCAATAAAGCACACTGCTAATGATCTTTTTGTACGGTCTGCATGGGCAATAGCTTGGTTGAATCGATCAATAAATAACGTTCTATTGGGCAATAATGTCAAGGCATCATAATGGGCCATTTGCTCTAGGGTGCGTTGTTGATTCTTGATTTGAGTAATATCAGCAAATAACCCCATATAGTGGAGTGTTTTTCCACTATTGTTCTTTAACGAAGAAATGGTTAATATTTCAGCATAGAGCTCACCATTTTTTTTCCGATTCCACACTTCTCCTTTCCAGTAACCATGGGCAATTAGACAATCCCACATATCAGTATAAAACGCCTTACTTTGTTTTTTGGAGTTCAATATTCTTGGATTTTTACCCAATACCTCTTTGGGGTTATAACCGGTAATTTGACAAAAAGCGGGGTTTACATCAATGATAGTGCCGTCAGTTTGTGTGATAAAAATACCATCATGGGCTTCAATAAAAACCTGCGCTGCTAACTTTAATTGCTCTTCATTTGCCGAGCGCTCAATCATTAATTGATTAAACTCATTTGTCATCACCGTAATTTCATCTTGTCCTGATATTTCTAGCAGTTTATTGTTTTGATTACTGATACGCGATTCTTTCATGAAACAAGCGATATACTTAATTCGTTCAACTAATCGACCTTTAAGTATTTGGCTTAAGAAACTTGCAATTGCCAACACCATCAAAACAGTAAGCGTGTAGAAAACTAGTGGCGTTTTTAACTGTTTATTCGTCGTTTTTTCTAAGTCTATTATATCGTTAATAATGGTTGAACTGACGCTTTGTAATGCGCTAAGGCGCTTTGTAGCTACATTCCACCACTGTTCAGGGTCCATTAAATCTGTTGTATATTTTAACTTTGAAAGGGCTTTTAAGGCGGGACCTGCATCAACTTTTACTTTTTCTTCGATAATTACTGCGGGAACCTTTTGTTGCTTTAATTTTGTTACTATATCAATGTTAGATTCATATTGATGAATGATATTAAACAAAACAAGTAAATATTTCTGACCCTCAAGATTCAACGGGAATAGCTTTTTATAATCTTCTATTCGTTTACGAAGAAAAGAGAAACTTACCTTCATTTGAGTAGCGTTGTCTTCATCTCCGTGGATAATATAATTATTATAATCATGAACTAAGCCGTTAAAATTAAACACTGAAATTATATTATTAAAACTATTACGCTGCTCAATAGTTTTAATGGTTAATTCTCTGTATTGATGAAATTTTTGTATCTTTTTATTGTTAATTGCTTCAAACATCATAATAGAGTGCTTGGGAGAGGCTACATTATAATAACGGCTCAGTTCTGCTTGTTGTCTTGCAACATGATTAACAACACTTAAAGGTATGTGATTTTCTGTATGTTCATTACTACTTCGCTGAACATTAAGCATTCCGTGTAATAATCCGCGTTCTATCGCAGCGTATTCTTCAAGCCCTAAAGCATAAATGAGAGATGACACCATATAATTTGTTTCTTGGCTTGTTGCCATCGCGTGTAAAGCATTAACCTCTTGAAGTAATTCAGAAATTAATAAACTGTAGAAGTCAAAAAATTTGTTATCGATAAGATTATCAATGTCTGTGCGAATAAAGTTAAGTAGCTTAAATTTTTGATCAATTCGTTGTAAGTTTAAAATTGTTTTATTAGGAAGGTAAGACGGAGTATTAGTAAAAATATGGGTTATTCTTGAATACGCCTCCATTGTTATCTTTCGTTGTTTAGCTAATTGAAGTTTATAATCATTACTTTTGGCTGAAAGAACTCCTGCACTTAGGCCTCTTTCCTCTTGAAGGTTGTATACCAGTATAGTAAAGTGTTGGACTACTTGTGAAAACTGTACAGCCTCTTGGGTTTGCTTAAGTTTTTGATATTTATCAAATATGGCAATACTGGAAAAAAAAAGCAAGGTGACAATAGGCAAAACTAAAAATGCATTCAGTTTTGTACTGATATCACTCTTATGAAAGAAATTTAACACTGTCTTATCCTTAAATAATGAATAAACTTAGTGCGTTTTGGCAGTCAATTTATTCATACAACATCTATAAAAACGTAGTCATGGGTCGATAAAAGAGAACAATTATTACTTAGATAAGTAATACGCTTGGGGACGAAAATGATGGTACTACAAAAGAAAACTGATTTTATTTATCAATATTGACAAATACCGATCCAGATCAAAG
>Ga0209826_1002579_pt1 | contig 11806 bp, 10 predicted proteins | sample GOMGulsemesocosm_5_FD_184637 | JGI IMG/M metagenome (GOLD analysis project Ga0209826, IMG submission 184637) | Methane-oxidizing microbial communities from mesocosms in the Gulf of Mexico - GOM15C Gulf of Mexico (SPAdes) (version 2) | ecosystem: Environmental > Aquatic > Marine > Cold seeps...
CCAGGCCCTGGGAACGGGTGGCGATAAACCATATCGGCAGGCAAGCCAAGTTCAACACCAATTTGGCGAACTTCATCTTTGAATAATTCGCGTAAGGGTTCAACCAATTTCAGTTTCATGTCCTTTGGCAAACCACCCACATTATGATGTGATTTGATTAAATGTGCCTTACCCGTTTTAGAGCCAGCAGACTCGATAACATCAGGGTAAATAGTACCTTGAGCTAACCATTTCGCGCTACTTAGTTTGTTTGATTCTTCATCAAATATTTCGATAAATAAGTTACCGATAATTTTACGTTTTTTCTCTGGGTCAGACACGCCTTCAAGTGCATCCAAATAACGCTGTTCAGCATTAACACGAATAACCTTAACGCCCATATGTTCGGCAAACATCGACATTACTTGATCACCTTCATTAAGACGAAGCAAACCAGTGTCAACAAAAACACAAATAAGCTGGTCACCAATCGCCTTATGCAGCATAGCCGCAACCACTGAAGAATCGACACCGCCTGATAAGCCTAGAATCACTTGCTCATCACCCACCTGCTTTTGTACCGCAGCAATACTGCTATCAATAATGTTTTTTGATGTCCATAGCGCTTCACACTGACAAATATCAAGAACAAAACGACCCAAGATTCGACCGCCTTGTTTAGTGTGGGTCACTTCAGGGTGGAACTGTAACCCATAAAAGTGCTTTTCTTCATTTGCCATGCCAGCAATGGGGGCACTATCGGTACTTGCCATAAGCTTAAAGCCTTCAGGCAACTCAACGACTTTATCTCCATGGCTCATCCATACATCTAAAAGTCCAAAGCCTTCAGCCGTTACATGGTCTTCAATATCTTTTAATAGTTCACAATGCCCACGGGCTCGAATGCTGGCAGAACCAAATTCTTTATGTTCAGATGCTTCGACACGGCCGCCCATTTGAGCTGCCATCGTTTGCATACCGTAGCAAATACCTAGTACTGGAACGCCTAATTCAAAAACAACGTTAGCCGCCTTAGGTGCGTTACCATCAGTCACTGTTTCTGGGCCGCCCGATAAAATAATACCGTTGGCGTTAAAATCACTGATCGCTTGATCATCGACATCGTATGGGTAAATTTCGCAATAAACTCCAATTTCCCGTACACGTCGAGCAATAAGCTGCGTGTACTGTGAACCAAAATCTAAAATAAGAATTTTATGAGAATGGATATCCCCAGTATTTTGTGTATTCAAACTAAACCTCTTTGCTAGGATTCAATGCGGTAATTAGGCGCTTCTTTGGTAATCGTCACGTCATGCACATGGCTTTCTCGCATACCGGCACTACTCACACGTACAAATTTTGCTTTATGCTGCATCACTTCAATGCTTTCGCAACCTGTGTAGCCCATGCTGGCACGTAAACCACCAACAATTTGATGAACGATACCCACCATTGTTCCTTTGTAAGCAACACGGCCTTCAATGCCTTCTGGTACTAATTTTTCAGTGTCACTACTTTCTTGAAAGTAACGATCGCTAGAGCCTTCTTGCTGAGACATGGCGCCTAAAGAACCCATGCCACGGTAACTTTTATAAGAACGCCCTTGGAATAATTCAACCTCACCCGGCGCTTCTTCAGTACCGGCTAATAGGCTGCCCAACATAACCGAGCTAGCACCTGCCGCAATCACTTTAGCAACATCACCTGAGAAGCGAACACCGCCATCAGAAATAACGGGGACACCTGAGCCTTTCAGCGCTTGCACGGCATTATCTACCGCAGTAATTTGTGGCACACCAACACCAGCAACAATGCGTGTTGTACAAATTGAACCTGGGCCAATCCCCACTTTAACGGCATCAGCACCCGCCTCAACCAAGGCTAAAGCCGCTTCACCCGTTGCAATGTTCCCACCAATGACTTGTAAATCAGGATACGTTTTTTTCACCCAGCTAACACGGTCAAGAACACCTTGAGAGTGTCCATGAGCGGTATCTACAATCACCACATCAACTCCAGCTGCAACCAAGGCAGCAACACGATCCTCTGTTCCCGCGCCAGTACCTACCGCTGCGCCTACACGAAGGCGGCCTTGGTCATCTTTACAAGCTTGCGGGTAATCTTTTGCTTTTTGAATGTCTTTAACCGTAATCATCCCACGAAGTTTAAATTGATCATCAACCACAAGGACTTTCTCAATACGGTGCTTATGCAGTAAGCCAGTGACTTCCTCTTTACTTGCGCCTTCTAATACGGTCACCAATTTTTCTTTAGATGTCATCGCTGATTCAATCAAGGCATCCATATGCGTTTCAAAACGTAAATCACGGCTAGTAACAATACCCACTAGATCATCACCCTTAACGACTGGAACCCCTGAAATTTTATGCTTACGAGTTAAGGCAATCACGTCACGTATGGTTGTATTCGGTGACACTGTGATAGGATCTTTAACCACACCACTTTCAAAGCGTTTTACTTTTGAAACTTCAAAAGCTTGCTGCTCTGCAGTCATGTTTTTGTGAATAATACCAATACCACCTTCTTGCGCTAAGGCAATCGCTAAGCGAGCTTCAGTAACGGTGTCCATTGCCGCAGATAGCACAGGAATATTAAGGGAAATCCCGCGTGTAAGCTGGGTTTTGAGGCTGACGTCTCTAGGCAGTACCGTTGAGTGAGCCGGCACTAACAAAACATCATCAAATGTTAAGGCTTCTTGTTCGAATCTCATATTATCTGGGCTTGTCGTAGAAAAAGCAGGTCATTATAAGGTATGCTCCGCTATTTATCATCTAAATAGATACTGTTCTCTACTATATGCTCGATAACCAACATATTTATAGCGTTTCTCAGTTATGCCGTGAAACCCGTTTGATACTTGAAGGGCACTTTCTCACCATTCAAATAGAAGGTGAAATATCGAACCTTTCACGCCCCGCATCAGGTCATATCTACTTCACACTGAAGGATGAGAAAGCTCAGGTTCAGTGCGCTATGTTTCGTGCCCAACTAAGGAAAATTGGTTTCACACCCAGTAATGGCATCCGCGTGTTGCTTAAAGCACGTGTTAGCCTTTATGAAGCTAGAGGCAACTTTCAGCTTATCGCCGAACATATGGAGGCCGCGGGTGAAGGTGCTCTACGTCTACAGTTTGAGCGTTTAAAACGTAAACTTGCTGATCAAGGTCTATACGACCCTCAACATAAAAAGCCACTCCCCTCTTTAGTCAAAAAAGTAGGCTTAATTACCTCTGCAAGCGGGGCTGCCGTGCACGACATAATAAGCGTCTTAAACAAGCGTTTTCCAGCCTTAGAGATTTTAATTTACCCCGTAAGCGTGCAGGGTGAAATGGCTAAACATGAGATTGTAGAGGCCTTAACTTTAGCCAACCAACGCCAAGATTGTGACGTACTTATTTTAGCGAGGGGCGGAGGCTCCTTAGAAGACTTATGGGCCTTTAATGAAGAAATAGTCGCTAATGCCATACACCAATCAGCACTACCTATTATCAGCGCCATTGGTCACGAAGTTGATTTTACCATTGCCGACCTTGTGGCGGATTTGCGCGCACCCACACCTTCTGCGGCTGCGGAGTTAATAAGCCCAGAACAACAACATTGGCTGAATAATTTTGAACACCTAGCAAAAAAACTGCATGAAAGACTAAGAATTCAACTAAACGATAATAGCCAACGCTTAAATACTCTACAGCACCGTTTAAACCGTGCTCACCCTGGTGCTCAGTTACAAACACATGCACAGCGCCTTGACGATTGCCATACGCGTCTACTGCAAACACCTAAGCGTTTTTTACCACAACAACAATTGCGCGTATCCCAGCTTAGCAATCAGCTGCTAAACAATAGCCCCCAACAAAAAATACACTTCAGCCAACAGTCTATTGCCGCCATTCAGCATCAACTTAATCAAAGTATTCAGCATAAACTGCAGCAAGCACGACTTCGCTTCAGTAAAAACCATCAAGCGCTAGAAACTCTTAGTCCGTTAGCCACCTTATCGCGTGGTTATAGCATCAGTAAGAATGCGACTAGCGACCGTATTATCAACAGTATTAAGCATGTTAATATCGGTGATGAAATCAATATTCAAATTAACGATGGCGAACTACTCGCCCGCGTAGAAGGTATTCATGAAAACACTTAAACTCAGCACCCTAATGACAGGGCTTTTATTTGTTGCCAGCGTTCAAGCATTCCCCCAACAGCACCTTGTTCCCGGTGGTATTGCCATTATCCCACTCGATACAAAACAAGCGCCTAAAGCCTACTACAATAAACGACGCGTACTCAGTGTAAAGAAAGACCAGCAGTGGCTTGCCATTGTAGGTATTCCCTTATCTGCAAAACCCGGAAACCACCTTCTCAAACAAACAAATAAACCAGAAGACATTAGCTTTAAGGTGCAAGCTAAAGATTACCCTGCACAATATATTACGCTGAAAAAAACAGCTAAAAACAAACGAATGGTTAACCCCAACCCCTTAGATATGGAACGAATTACGCGGGAAAAAAGAACCTTATCAAATGCTCTTGCTACATGGAGTGAACAAGCCCCCTCGGTGGACTTTATTTTGCCTGCACAAGGTCGCTTAAGCAGCCCTTTTGGCTTAAAGCGTTTCTTCAACAATCAAGCAAGAAAACCTCATAGCGGCTTAGACATTGCTGCGCCAACAGGTACCGATGTGGTTGCTCCTGCTAATGCTACGGTTATTGATGTGGGCAATTACTTTTTTAATGGGAACACGGTATTACTCGATCACGGGCAAGGGCTAATTAGCGGCTACTTCCACTTAAGTAAGACACATGTAAAAACCGGTGATGTACTAAAACAAGGACAAAAAGTGGCTGAAATTGGCGCAACAGGTCGAGTAACAGGGCCGCATTTACATTGGAACGTTTATTTAAATCGAAGCAAAGTTGACCCAAGCTTTTTTATTAGCGACTATATGCAACAAATAAAACATAATAATAAATAATACTATGCAACTAAAAGACTTATGCACAAACTGTGACTGCTGGACAATTACTCAGGTAGAACACGATGAAACGACCGCAGTATTCACCTGCACACACTGCCAAAATAAGTTTGAGTTACCTTGGAACGGCGACACACGCTTTTTAATACGCTCTATCCGTAATAGCCTCAAGAAACGCACTAAGAAATATCCTGAGTTACAGGAAGTTAAAGTGCCAGGTGACTTTGTTAAGCTACAAGAAAGAGCAGAGCCTGAAAAAAAAGGTTGCGGTCAATAAGCAACTAACGATGCTTATTGGGCTTACGCTTCTTTTTCTCGGAGCCTAAGCCCTTAGATTCTTTGCCCTTTGCAATATTAGTCGCAGATTTTCTAGACTTCTTATTATAAGGATTATCAGGCGACTTAAATTCAAGCCTAACCGGTGTTCCAACCAAGCCCAGTTTTTCTCTGAACGCATTCATTAAGTAACGCTTATAACTACCCGGCACCGCAACTGTCTGGTTACCATGAATCACAACAACAGGTGGGTTCTGACCACCTTGATGTGCAAATTTAAGCTTAATTCTGCGACCACTCACTAATGGAGGTTGATGCGCTCTAATGGCATGTTCCAAAATTTCTGTCAGTCGTGGTGTCGCCATATCAATCATCGCAGATCGATACAAGGCACCAATAGATTCAAATAGTTTACCAACGCCGCTACCGTGTAAAGCTGAGATAAAGTAGCGTTCAGCATATTCTAAAAAACCCAGTTTCACATCAATCTGACGCTTCACTTTTTCACGCTGATCTTCGCTTAAACCATCCCACTTGTTTAGACCGATGACCAATGCACGGCCTGTTTCAAGCACCATACCCAAAAGACTAGCATCTTGGTCGGTAACCCCTTCGCTAGCATCTATCATATAAATAACAACGTGAGTCTCATCAATAGCACGTAGCGTTTTAACAATACTAAACTTTTCCACCGCTTCAGATACTTTAGAACGACGGCGTACACCTGCCGTGTCAATCAGCGTATATTCCTGCCCACCTCGTTCAAATGGAATAAAAACACTGTCTCGCGTTGTACCAGGTTCGTCAAAAACAACCACTCGTTCTTCGCCAAGCAGGCGATTAATCAAGGTTGATTTACCAACATTCGGTCGACCAATAATAGCCACACGTATACCACCACCTGCCAATACATCATCAAATGATTCTATTTTTGGCAGAATCGTAAACACATGTTTCAATAATTCCATCACCCCACGCCCATGCGTTGCCGCAATTGGCCATGGTTTTTCAAAACCCATTCTATGGAAATCTGCAATATGGGTATTTGCATCCAAACCATCAACCTTATTTGCAACCAACACCACGTTCTTGCCTTGCTTACGTAAGCTAGCTGCAATTTCTTCATCAATAGTGTGAATACCATGACGTGTATCCACCATAAAGAGCACAACATCAGCTTCTTCTAAGGCGCGCTGAACTTGCTCAACAGCTACGCCATCAATCCCTTCAGATGTTGCGGTAATACCACCCGTATCAACAACAAGCGCTTTAATATCACCACGCTTTACCAAACCATATTGTCGATCACGAGTTAAACCCGGGTAATCGGCAACCAACGCATCTCGGGTACGCGTTAAGTAGTTAAATAAAGTAGACTTTCCAACATTGGGTCTGCCAACCAAGGCAATTACAGGTAACATATTTTATTCTTTAATATCCGTTAAGGTTGTGCCGCTAAACGTAGGGCAGTAATGACACCTTGATTATCTTTTAGGTAAATCAATTCATCATCAATAATAGGTGCTGAGCTAATAGCACTTTCACTCACTTTTAAACGCCCTAATAAGCGCCCATCTGCTGCTGATAGCACATGTAAATAACCTTCATAATCACCGGTTAACAAATACTGATCCATTTTAACCAGCGCTGTTAAACGTCTATTTTCAAGGTTATCTTGCTGCCAATTAATAGAGCCATTAGCTTGGTCTGCCGACCAGATATGATTGTTCACATCAACAACAAATAATGACACCCAATCCGCTGCCATTGACTTGTATGAAGATAATTCAGAGCGGCGCCAAGCAATTTGCCCTGAACGAATATCAACAGCAGCGACACCACCGTTGTAAGTTGCCGCATAAATAAAGCGTTCACCCGCTAAAGGATCGGCATCCACATCAACCATACGCGTCAAAGCACCACGCCCACGAGGAACAGCAACACTGGTTTCCCAAATTTGCATTCCATCTTTTAAGCGTAAAACCACCAATTTACCATTCGCATAACCGCTAATGACACCACCACTTTTAATCACAGGAGAGCTGGTACCACGCAGACTCAGTGCAGGGACATCACGAATATACGACCAAAGTTCTTGCCCTGTTGTTGTATCCAAGGTGTTAATTGCCCCGTCAATACTGCGGACTACAAGTGAGCCATCAGAAAAACGTGGCACAGACAACACCTCACTCGACACCTGAGCCGTCCAAGAAGTATCACCATTATTTAGTTTAAGCGCGACCACATCAGCATCGCTGGTAGCAAAAAATAGGTTCTCATAGCCCAATTCAAGACCACCTGAGATAGGCAAACCCGTTTGAACTTCCCAGCGTGACTCGCCACTTGCTTGATCTAAAGCCAGCACAGTTCCTTGGTGGTTAGCGACATAAAGAGTCCCGTCTGATAACGCCATGTTTAACTTAGAAAAGCGCTGAGCTTTATCTGAAGGAACTTTACGCTGCCATACTTTAGTTAGTAGAACTTCACTATTAATCTCTTCTAGAGCACGTGGAGGTGACGATTCATCCTCATCAGAATATGTCATCATTTCAATAACATTGGCTTCCAACGATTTACCAACAGATTTTGTCGTTTCAACCACGCTCGCACAAGCGGTTAATGCCAGCATTAATAGTATTAAAAGAAAGCGTTTCATTTTGCAGGCTCTGCTTTAACTTCAGTTGAGGTTTCGCCCGCAAAGCTAGCGGCTGGCGGTGGCCCAAGATCATCCAGCTTTAATTGCAGTAGTCGCTGTTCAAGTGTTGCTGACCTTAAGGCAGTAATATAAGCATTTCTCGCTTTTTCAACATTCCCAAGTAGACGATACGCGTCACCTTTTAATGCCTCATACTGACCGACAAATTCACCCGGGTTAACACCACCCTCTTCGTTAATCACCGCATCAATATCAACGATAACTTTCTTCATCTCACCGTCTGCAATCCGAATTCTAAATGAGCGAATACGGGCAATATGTTGTAAAGAACTATTAACCGCTTCATTGGCTACTTTTTCTAAACTTGCAACAGCGGCTTTACGGTCTGACGTTTTAAGCTGAGCCTTTGCTTTTTGCAAACCTGCGAGTGCAGCATAAGGCGTATCGCTGTACGACGTATCAATTTGATTTGCCAAAACAATCGCTGTATCAAACTTATCTTGCTCGATAGTCTTCGTTAATTCCTGGTAAACATCCGACGCTTCTAAAGCATGCGTACGTTTATTCTCATTCCAAGTCTGCCAAGAAAAAATAGCTAACATACCAGCACCAACACCAAGCATTACTGCATTAGCATTCTTTGCCCACCATTTCTTTATGCTCTCAACTTGCTCGTCTTCTGTTTGATATACATCCATTATCTTGTCCGTTTTTAACTATTATTTTTTAAGAAACTATCTAGTTCATTTTGTGGGCACTGCTGCTGGTCTCTACGCTCACGTAAATACTTAATACCCACTTCATCACGTTCAACTTCTTGCTCTCCGATAACGAGCGCAAACTTAGCTCCCGTTTTATCCGCCTTCTTAAACTGACTTTTCAAGCCACCCTCACCACAGTGCATAATAATACCCTGATCTGGCAATTGATCGCGTAGCTTTTCTGCTAACACGATGGCCTTTTGTCTAGCCTCATCACCTTGATAAACAATATAAGCTAATGGATTATCAACAGGCCACTCGCGCTGCTCTAACAATAAGACCAAACGCTCAATCCCCATTGCCAAGCCAACAGCTGGCGTTTTCTTACCACCTAATTGGTCAATTAGCCCATCATAACGTCCACCCGCACAAACTGTACCCTGCGCTCCTAATGAACTGGTTACCCACTCAAATACTGTATGCGAGTAATAATCCAAGCCTCGTACTAATCGAGGGTTATGAGTAAAACTAACACCCGCATCCTGAAGGTATTTCTGTAATTGTTCAAAATGTTGACGAGATTCTTCACCGATTGAATCAATCAAACGTGGAGCTGCTTCGATCAATTCTTGCATAGCTGGGTTCTTACTATCCAAAATCCGCAAAGGATTGCTTTGCAATCGACGCTTACTGTCGTCATCAAGCAACTCTGGTTGCTGCTCAAAATACTCAACTAAAACCTGCTTATAACTGGCTCGTTCCTCGCTGGTTCCTAAGGAATTTATCTCTAAACTTAATTCATCAACCAAGCCCAGTTTCTTCCACAGCCGATAAGACATCAGAATAATCTCTGCCTCAATCTCAGCACCTGACATGCCAAAACACTCAATACCTATCTGATGAAACTGTCTATAACGCCCTTTTTGTGGACGTTCATGCCTAAACATAGGCCCTTGATACCACAAGCGTTGAATTTGATTATAAAACAAACCATGTTCAAGACCAGCTCGAACACAACTCGCGGTGCCCTCAGGCCTTAGACTTAAGGAGTCGCCATTACGATCTTCAAAAGTGTACATTTCTTTTTCAACAATATCGGTCACTTCACCAATAGAGCGGCAAAACAAATCACTACTTTCTACCAACGGCATCCTGATTTCACGATAACCATACTGCTGACAGACTTCAAACATCGTCTTTTCCAACATCTGCCAAAGAGGCGTCTTATCTGGCAAAATATCGTGCATACCACGAATTGCCTGTAACTTTTTACTCATAAAATTTTAACGATTTAACTTACTTTTTTCTAATAACCCCAACTCATGAGAGTCAGGATACAACTGTTTTAACTGTAAAATATAACTAGCAACACCATCATTATTCGCTAATTTAGCTTCAGCTTGAATACCCAACCACAATGACCCTGGCGTATGTTTTCCCGCTGCCCTAAAACGCTGCAGGTACGCTCGAACAGAAAGATAGTTTTGCTGTTCAAACTTCATCTTTGCCATTTGCAATAATGCCATACGAAATGTTTTATTTTGCTGTAAAACAGATCGGTAGTATGCTTCTGCTTGGTCTAAGCGCCCTGCACTCCAAGCACAAGTCCCCGCATTGGTTAACGCCAATAACCGAGACTTATAAAGCGGGTTTTTAAGTGCCAAGTTAAAGTGCTTATCAGCTAAGTCAAATTTCTTAACACTGCATAAGTAACGCGCATAATTGTTTTGTGCGCTAGAATTCGCTGGGCGTAAGCTAACTGCTTTTGCATAATGCTTTCCGGCCAACGCCTGCTCACCTAGTCGATCATATAGCACCGCAATAACATTATGAGCATCACTGTATGAACCATCAATGGCCAATGCCTTCCTTAACTTCTCTAACGCTACCTCATACATCCCTCGATTCATATACTCCACACCGAGTGAAACATACACGTCTGCTGGGCTTCTTTCCGCCCCTTGAATAGAAGACTGTTCTTCTTTAATTTGTTGTGATTGACAGGCGACAAGAGTTAGCATACTCAACGCCATACTTAAACGAAAAATCCATTTATTCATTATCGACTGCCCTGTTGTGACTTTAACTGTCGCTTCGTTTTATCTTTCACCTTACCAACCAATTGGCCACAAGCCGCATCAATATCATCCCCGCGGGTTTTACGAGTTGTGGTTATTAAGCCAGCCTCTTTTAATACATCAGTAAAACGATGAATAGCATTATTGCTAGAACGCTTATATTGTGTATTTGGAAATGGGTTAAAGGGTATTAAATTAACTTTAGACGGAATATCCTTTAGCAATATAGCTAATTCATGCGCCTGCTCAACCGAGTCATTTATTCCACTCAGCATCACATATTCAAAAGTGATTTTTCGGCGTTTTTCGTCTTTTATATAATACTTACAAGCATCCAACAGTTTGGCAATAGGATACTTTTTATTGATTGGTACCAATTCGTCACGCAAGGTATCGTTCGTTGCATGCAGTGAAATAGCTAAACTTGCATCTGTTACATCAGCCAAACGTAATAAGGCGGGAACAACCCCCGATGTACTCACAGTGACCCGACGCTTCGCTAGACCATACGCAAAGTCATCCATCATTAAATTTAATGATGCCACTGTATTGTTGAAATTGAGTAATGGCTCACCCATTCCCATCATCACCACATTGGTGACTCTAGCCTTACCTTCAAGCGCCCTAACCGCCACCCATACCTGACCAATAATTTCAGCCGTTGATAAATTACGATTAAAACCTTGTTGCGCCGTTGAACAAAACGTACATTCAAGCGCACAACCAACTTGTGATGAAACGCATAACGTTCCCCGGCCTTCCTCAGGAATAAAAACCGTTTCAATACGGTTTTGACCATCTAGCTCTAGCACCCATTTATAAGTGCCATCATCTGATTTCTGTTCAAATACAATTTCTGGTACTCGCACTTCAGACATCTCAGCAAGGCGTAATCGTAATGCCTTGCTGAGATTAGTCATTTGCTCAAAATCAGACACACCCATTTGGTGAATCCATTTTAAAACCTGTGTCGCACGGAATGGCTTTTCACCTATCTCTTTAAAAAAAGACTCCAAGCCATCACGATCAAGGTCTAACAGGTTTTGTTTTGAGCTCATACGTTTATCTTAGCGTGTACGCTTGCAAAGCTCAGCGTCGCTAAAGAAGAATTTAATTT
>Ga0209826_1002581_pt1 | contig 11797 bp, 5 predicted proteins | sample GOMGulsemesocosm_5_FD_184637 | JGI IMG/M metagenome (GOLD analysis project Ga0209826, IMG submission 184637) | Methane-oxidizing microbial communities from mesocosms in the Gulf of Mexico - GOM15C Gulf of Mexico (SPAdes) (version 2) | ecosystem: Environmental > Aquatic > Marine > Cold seeps...
TGCTAATACACTTGGTATCGCTTGTGTTTGAATGGGCGTTGGCTGCTGATACTCCAGCTCAGTTAATCGAGTTAACAAGGGTGGAATAAGGCCAAGTTCTGTAAAATTGGCAGGTGTTTCGATAGTGTTCATTATTTAATTCAAATTAGTGTTTAAAAGGGACATTAGCTTTTATTTGGTAAGCAATAGTAAAGAGATCGCTAGGCTAATGGTTCCAGCCGAATAGTGGAATATTCACTTCCTCACAGTAAGACTCTTTCTATATATCTATTGTTCAACCAAATCCGTTGCTAGCTAGCAACGGCAGTCCGCCTGATTATACATCAGGGGAACCAACTTAATACTGATGAGGCAACGCTGATAGTAACCTGCTTCAACAAGTCCACACTGATAAGCAGCAGTATTTCACTGTGCTAGCTAACGCACTAATTGCCGTTAAGTTTAGATTAAAGGGTAATGCTTAAATTCAACGAGCAAGTGCAACAAGGTTGAACTTTCTAATTAAAGCATCCGTAACCATTTATTGATGATTCTTAAATGTAAGTCATTTTCGATTTAGCTAGCATCAATAAATAAAAACAATGCAACCCAAATAAACGCATCCATAATTACCCTTAGCTTAAAAACACATCAATTTTGAACTATAAAGCACGTTAGGTTTAAAACCTAACGTGCTAATAAACAAAGAGAATTAAATACTAAACATAAAACCTATAAATAATTTAAGGTATAAATATATTGAACTTACTATCCACGAACAAATAATATCTAATCAAAAGCACAGCCCGCTTTAAAACCGAATTTTTTAAGAATAATGGCTAAAGGACAGAAACTAGTAAAAGATGACTGTAATAAGTTAGCCCCTACAAAAACTGTCAGCCACATCCAACTTGGTGAGTGCAATTGAGTCAGCAACACACTTAATAGAATAAATGTGCCCGCAAATGCAAACACCATTTTATCAATTGTCACTTTCTATTCTCCCTTTATGCGATTAAGGCCCATTAATTTCAAAATGTTCTTTTCATAAAATGGCTCACTAATCCCTTTTTTTACCTTACGAATAAAGTATTTTTCAAAAGCAATTTTAGCTAAATGAACCCATTTTCCTTTTTTAGCCCAAATAAGATTTCTTGGCGGCATCTGAGGAACCGCTGCAAATGCAATACCGGTATCACCCAAATCAGCTAAACACAGTGCACTCCAAGTACCTTCGTGACTAGGCTCTTTACCATCAAGTTCTTCTCTAATATTCTCAGCTGTGGCCGTAACCATAGATTCAATCATATACCCTGTTTTTGGAGCCCCAACCGGTACCGGTGTTGCTTCAACAGGAGGAATAGCTATACAAACACCCACTGAATACACATTTTTAAAAGCTGGGTTTCGTTGATGTTTATCAACCATAATAAAGCCACGTGGGTTAATAAAACCTTCCGCTTTACTGTGACGAATAGCATCAATTCCAGTAAAGGCAGGCAGCATCATTGAATAGCCAAATTCAATCTCATGATTCTTCTTATCACTGCCATCATCATTAACTTCAGTAACAAACATCATACCGTCTTCAATGCGGTCCACTTTAGCGTTCGTAACCCAATTAATATGGTGATTACGGAGTTCACTTTCAAGCATCCCCTTCGTGTCACCAACACCGCCTAAACCAAGGTGTCCAATATAAGGTTCTGCCGTCACAAACGTCATTTTCACTTTATCGCGAATTTTACGCTTACGTAATTCAGCATCAATAATCATTGCATATTCATACGCAGGGCCATAACAAGAAGCACCTTGAACAGCACCAATAATAATAGGCTTAGGGTTCTTTTGAAACTCATCCCACATATCTGCAGAGTCAACCGCATGATCTACATGACAAATTGAATTAGTGAAACCATCAGGCCCAAGACCTTCAACCTCATCAAATGCTAACCTAGGTCCTGTTGCAATGACTAAATAGTCATACTCAACTTTAGTTCCATCAGCCACTTCAATACAATTATTTTCAGGGTCAACATTTGTTGCTGCCTGTTGAATAAAGGTAATTCCTTTTTTCTTGAAAACTGGTGCTAATTCAACTTTTATATCGTCTGGAGTTCGCCATTTAACGGCTATCCATGGGTTTGATGGTACAAAATGAAAAGTTGGGCTATCAGAAATAACAATAACCTCATCTTCAGGTCGTGCATTTTCTTTCATTTCGAAGGCCATAGGAACGCCCCCTATACCAGCACCTAAAATTACTATACGAGCCATCTTCGAATCTCCTCTGAGTTTTATATTTTTTATAATGCGCCGATACCAGCTAGCGTGAACATCCTTATATTACTGACGATATTACAAATTTTGTTAAGTATTTTCTTTATCGTTTGCTAATACTATTAGCAACTGCTAAATTAAGCAACAGGAAATTATATTCTTATTCTCTTTAATTATAAGAAACCCTATTTATAAGAATTACTGCGGAAAAAATGATTCCATATGAAAAAATCTACTAATAATAAACAGGTTAACCCTTTAATCAGTTTAGCTCTTAATAAGCCAACTCTGATTAGTCGCGCTATGTGGATGTCCACATTACTAGTCGTACTGTTAGCTGTACTGCCATCAATTTGGCCAACAACATTTAGTTCACTCGAACCCATCAGCGTTGATACAGACCCAGAAAACATGCTGGCTGCTGATGAACCTGTTCGACTTTTTCATAACCGAATGAAAAAAGAGTTTTCCCTCAATGATATTGTTGTTGTGGGGGTCGTTAATGACAAAACAGAAAATGGTGTTTACACACCTGAAACACTCAAAAGGGTTTATGAATTAACCGAGTTTGCTAAAACGCTTAGCTGGCCAGACCCTGAAAACCCCGGTCAACAAGCGGGCGTTGTAGAAGTAGATATGATCGCACCATCTACCGTTGAAAATATTGAGCAAGGCGGCCTTGGCTCCGTTAACTTTAGCTGGTTAATGCCAACCCCACCAAAAACCATAGATGAAGCACTCGCCGTACGCGACCGTGCGATGAATATCCCTTTCCTAAAGGGCACACTCGTCAGTGAAGATGGCAAAGCCATTGCTCTTTATTTACCTCTCACAGATAAACATTTAAGTTACGAGGTTCGTGATGCCTTACTTAAGAAAATTGATGAATGGGGTGTAACAGAGGAATCTTATTACATTACAGGACTACCCGTTGCTGAGGATACATTTGGTGTAGAAATGTTTTACCAAATGGCCATTTCTGCTCCCCTTGCTATGCTGGTTATTTTTCTTTTACTTTGGTGGTTCTTCAAAAAAATTGTTTTTGTAATCTCTCCAATGATTGTTGCAATGGTTTGTGCCCTATCGACTATGGGTTTATTAATCATTACAGGCAATACCATTCATATTATGAGCTCGATGATTCCCATTTTCATCATGCCCATTGCCGTGCTAGATGCCATTCATATTCTCTCTGACTTTTTTGACCGTTACGCGGTAATAAAAGATCGTCGCAAAACCTTAATAGAGGTGATGAAAACACTCTTTTCACCCATGCTATTTACTACGCTAACAACCATTGCTGGTTTCGCTTCACTTGCGATAACCCCAATTCCTCCTGTACAAGTTTTTGGTATATTTGTAGCCATTGGTGTGTTCTTCGCCTGGTTTTGGACCATTACATTTATCCCAGCATTTATCATGTTTATTCCAGAAGAGAAGTTAGCTGCTTTTGCAAACCATGAAGGCCCTGAAGATGAAGAACGTACCGCTATGGGTAAATTCTTGAAATTTGCAGGTAACGGAATCTACAAAAAGTTTCGCCTGATTCTAATTTTAACGTTAGTCGCTGCTGGGGTTGCAGCCTACGGTATTGGCAAAATTAACATTAATGATAACCCTATAAAATGGTTTGGTCCTGATCACTCCATCCGCGTTGCCGACAAAGTAATGAACGAGCACTTTGCGGGTACTTATATGGCTTACCTTGAATTGGAACAATCCAGTGAATATGCCGCAAGTCATGACCAGTCGGCTGAACTAACTTCTCGCATGAATGAGGAGCTTGCAGCCTTATCGCAAGAAGAAATCCCTAATGTTGCTAAGGTTTTTGAACAGCTATCTAAAAAGATACAGCAAATTAAAGATTCTAAAGCTCACTCAACAGAAGAACAGGATGAGTTAATAAATAATTACCTTAATGACCAGCTCGATAATGCGTCTGATGAAGACTTCGATGCTTGGGATAGGGCTCAATTATTTATAGACACGGAAAGACAACGCAGCGAACTATTCAAACAGCCCGAACTCTTAGAATACATCGCGAAAATGCAAGCCTATTTAACTACCCTCGATACTGTTGGTAAAGCTAACTCCTTATCTGATGTCGTTAAAACAGTGCATCGTGAATTGCTATTAGGTGACCAAAAAGAATTCCGTATTCCTGATACATCGAATGCTGTTGCGCAAACATTAATTACTTATCAAAATAGTCATCGTCCACAAGATCTCTGGCATTTTGTAACCCCTGACTACCGTAAAACCAGCCTCTGGCTACAGCTTAAAAGTGGTGATAACCAAGACATGTCTGCCGTTGAAGAAGCATTAGCTGTTTGGATTGATAACAATCCGCCCCCTATGGGTCTTGAAGCTAACTGGTTTGGCTTAACTCATATTAATGTTGCTTGGCAGGAAAAAATGGTGACAGGAATGATTGAATCCTTTGCCGGTAGCTTTATCGTTGTACTTACTATGATGGTGATTCTTTTCCGCTCATTACTTTGGGGCACGCTGGCGATGATTCCTCTCACCGTCACCGTTGGTTTAATTTATGGAGTTATTGGTTTAATCGGCAAAGATTACGATATGCCTGTTGCCATTCTAAGTGCTCTCAGCTTAGGGCTTGCGGTTGATTACGCCATTCACTTCCTTGCTCGCTCACGTGAGACAGTTAAAGAAATGGGGTCCTGGAAAGCATCTATTGCACCCATGTTTGGCGAACCAGCACGTGCTATTAGCCGTAACGTTATCGTTGTTGGTTTCGGCTTCCTTCCCTTATTAGCTGCCCCATTAGTTCCATACCAAACTGTTGGTATCTTTATTGCGGCTATTCTCTTTTTAGCTGGGGTCGCTTCCTTAATGATCCTACCTGCTATGATTACTTTACTTGAACGATTTCTTTTTCCTGAGCTACAAAACAAAGAAATAACAAAGGATAAATAATGAAAAAAACCATCAAAAACACGGTAAGCTCCCTTCTTCTAAGTGTTGGCATACTCGGAACCAGCACCTTATTGGCAACGCCTACCGTTGATGAAATTGTCAATAGAACAAACTTTGTTGCTTATTACCAAGGGCAAGATGGCAAGGCCAAAGTAAAAATGACCATTACTGATGAGCAAGGTCGTGAACGTACTCGTCAATTCGTTATTTTAAGAAGTGATGAACCAGAAACAGACTCATTAGATAATAATGCCTATAAAGGTGATCAGAAAATGTACGTTTATTTCAGCCGCCCTGCTGATGTAAACAAAATGGTTTTCATGGTTTGGAAACATCCCGGCGGCAATGATGATCGCTGGCTTTACCTTCCAGCATTAGACCTTGTTAAACGCATTGCTTCATCTGATAAGCGTACCAGTTTCGTTGGCTCAGACTTCTATTATGAAGACGTTTCAGGACGTAACCTTGAAGATGATAAACATGAACTAATAAGTACTGATGATAACTATTACGTTATAAAAAACACTCCGGTGAACCCTGAGCTTGTTGAGTTTTCTTATTACACCATGTACATCCATAAGGAAACATTCTTGCCTATTCAAACTGAATATTACGATAAGAACGGCAGCTTATACCGAACTAATAAAACCCTTAAAGTTGATACTATTGCAGGCTTTCCAACGGTAACAAAATCGAGCATGGAAAACTTAAAAACCAACAGTAAAACGCTAATGGAATATAGCAAAGTTTCTTATAATTTAGAGATTCCTAAAGAAATTTATACGGAACGTTTTTTACGTAAAGCTCCTCGTAAGCTCCTACGTTAATCACATAACACAACTAAAACAGCCTTATGATGCGAAAAAGTGCGCTCTTATCCTTTCTGATTACCACGCAGCTATTGCCAGTAACTTATGCTGCACCGCCTGCTCTACCTTCAGGCATATCAGCGGATAAACCCTCATTACCCAGTGGACTAACAGCATCTCCCGCTTTACCTAGCGGTTTGGATTTTAGTCATTCAGCTGATTCCACTTTTGAAAATAGTGACGACAGCAATGAACCTCTCTCTATTAATGGGTTTTGGGAAGCTCGTGCAGGTTTTCGTACACAGTCGGATTCACATGAGCGAGGCACATCAATTGGAGAAAGTCGGCTTCAGCTTGAATTCCAAAAAGAGTTTGAACTATTTACTGCCAACCTCACCACAGACCTTCTTTACGATACTGTCGATCAACAGCGTCATATCAACCTTGAGCAAGGCAAAGGCTGGTTTGACCTGCGCGAAGCCAATATAGAATTCAGTCCTACTGATTTTATGGATGTTAAGTTAGGCCGACAAATCTTAACGTGGGGCACTGGCGACTTGCTGTTCATTAACGATATGTTTTCAAAAGATTGGAACTCATTTTTTAATGGTCGTGATGAAGAATATTTAAAAGCACCTTCCGATGCGATAAAAACCTCATTTTTTAGCCCCATGGCTAATGTTGATCTCATTATCAACCCTCACTTTGATGCCGACCGTTATATCGATGGACGAAGAATTTCTTTCTTCAACCCAATGTTAGGTGAAATATCCGGACAAAATTCCATTATAAAAACTGATCAACCACATGGATCAGAAGTATCACTTCGTATTTATCAAACGGTGGGAACTTATGAGCTAGCACTGTACGGCTACGATGGTTACTGGAAAAGCCCAGCAGGTTTTGATGTAAGCAATGGCTTATCAACCTTCCCTAAATTACGTGTTTATGGTGCCAGTGCACGTGGCCCTATGGCAAAAGGTATTGCTAACCTAGAAATTGGTTACTACGACTCAAGAGATGATAGCCAAGGTGAAGATCCCTTTGTTGCTAACAGTGAATTTAGAATACTCGCAGGTTATGAACAAGAGCTAGTAAAAAACCTAACCTTAGGTGTTCAATACTATCTAGAGTGGCTAATGGATTATGACGAATACCGAGATAGTTTATCCTCAGCAAGTCGCCCTCGTGATGAATACCGTCATTTACTCACAACAAGGCTTACTTGGTTAACATATAATCAAAACCTGCAATGGTCGTTATTTGCTTACTATTCGCCTTCCGATGGTGATGCCTACTTAAGACCTAAAATGCATTACAAAATTGATGATCAATGGTCAGCCGAAGTTGGCGGAAATATTTTCCTTGGTGAACGCACTCATACGTTCTTTGGGCAGTTTCGTCATAATAACAACCTATTCACCGCTGTTCGCTATGGTTTCTAAATCGTAGTTGTTTTCTATGACTCACATCGTTACCTAAAAAGCTAAACGCCAAGCACTATGCTTGGCGTGCTTTTGTATAGCACCAATCCCCTATAAGAAAAGCAATAAGTGATGCGCCTAATAATGGCATAAATACGGCGAAGCTAAAGGTTGTCCATAATAACCATTGTGGCTCTTCATACCCTCTAGGGCGTTTTGGTGCACCAATCTTCCCATTGGGGCGTCTTTTCAACCAAAGGACAATGCCGGAAACACACATAAAAACCAATATTAACGTTGTCACCAAAACCAACACTAAGTTCCAAACACCAAAGTACTCCCCACGATGCAGCTTAATTCCATAGGTTACGGCTTTTGCCATTAAAGGAACTTCATCCCATTTTGTGTCTCCAAGCATCTTTCCTGAGTACTGGTCAAAATGCATTGTTAAACGTTCTGCGGGATCATCTGAGTCTTGTAAAACTGCAAAAGTATCTTTGTTATCACGAGGTATTTTTACCTTAATTTCACCTTGGTAGCCCTTCTTTGCAGCTTCGGCAATTACATAATCCACACTAATAGGGTGCTGATGTGTACCCTCAGTTAATGTAGATTTTAATGTACGTGAATGAAACCCTCCGGGAGCATTCATTCCTAAATCTCGCTGAATAGAGTGAAAAGCATCGCCCCATGTTTGAGTCCACGGCAAGCCACTAATCACAAGAAAAATAATGAAGAATGAAAAGTAAAAAGCAGGCACGGCATGTAGATCGCGCCAAAAAATACGTTTACTCTCCTTTAAACGCAAGGTCAATGTTCCACGTATGCCCACTTTTCCTCGTGGCCACCACATAACTAAACCTGTTGCCATCAACATAATGACCCAACACGATGTTAACTCAACGAAGTAACTACCAAATTTACCGCCCAGTAAATTACCGTGCAAATCTTTCATGAAGGACATTAGCGTTTCACCCCTGCCCAATTTACCAAGCACCTCGCCTGTATAAGGGTTTAAGTATGCTGTTGTTCTCTGCCTATTAATAACAACCGGAACTTTTACAGGGCCATCGCCAGCCCACTCCATGCTAACCACCTCAGGCTTTGCTGGTTTACCGTGGTGCGGCATACTTGGGCTATTCCTTAGCGTAACTTGAGCACTTCGTGTGGGGTCTGTAAAAAACTTAAAGCCACTGACTCTCATGTTTGGATAGGCTTTCTTAGCACTCTCAATAAGTGCTGTCGCGGGTAACCTTTCGGCACTCGGTTCTACAAAAAGAATATCCTCGAACACGTATTCTTCGTATTCATCTTCAAATAAATAAACAATCCCACTAATGCTGATGACAATAGTTAGCGGAATAAAAAGTAAGCCACAAAAAAAGTGCCAACGAATAATTAATTGATAAAACTTTCGACTTAATGCTTTTTTTTCTTTTTCTGAAGCCGTTAATGAAACCGTAGACATATTTGAACCTAATAGGGAGTTATTAATGAAGGTTAAGCAAACTCATAAGCGTATTACGAGGCTTCGGTATATTTTATAAAAAATACAATACGATAAGAATGTGACAAATTGTCGCACTTAGGGTTTATTGGGTTAGTACAAGGTACTTGTTACGATATTTACTAACACTAAGAGCGAGTGCTAGCGACTTTAGACTTCTAAGAGAAACTCCTCATTAGACGTAACAAACTAGCTCAGTCACCTTTGCTGATAGACCCTTTCTACCAAAAATTTAGCCCTTGAAAAAAGGGCTAAACCGTTTAATTTATTCCGCTAAAAAGGTAAATGCTATGAGTTATTACGCAATAAACGTGATGCGGTGAAATCTCGCATACGTTCCACTAGCAAATAAAAGCAAGGGGTTAATAATAAAGTAATAAATGTGGCAAATAGCACACCAAAACCTAATGATACCGCCATCGGTATTAAGAATTTTGCTTGTGTATTATCACTAAACATTAATGGAAGCAGTCCAATAAAGGTTGTAAGAGAGGTCAGTAATATTGCTCTAAAGCGTACTTTACCTGCCTTTTTAACAGCCTCTAGCAGTGGCAAACCTTTCTTTCTAAGCATGTTGCTATAGTCCACCATCACCAAGCTGTCATTCACCACCACGCCCGTTAGCGCCAGCATACCTAAAATACTTTGTATGGATAAATCCATGCCCATCAATAAATGCCCTGCAATCGCACCTAAAAGCCCAAATGGAATAGCCGACATAACAACCAACGGTTGCACATAAGAATGTAAAGGAATTGCCAACATAACGTACATTAAAAACAACACTAGTAAAAATCCTAGCATAAGACTGCTAAAGGTTTCTTGCTGCTCCTTCGCTTCACCCGCTTGATCATACGAAACACCGGGGTGCATCAATAAAATCTCTCTCACTTGCTTACTCACCGATTGTCTAAGCTGAGGCAGACGAACTTCTTGTCTATTAGCTTCAGCGGTAACATGTAAGGTTCTAAATCTATCCGTATGTTGAATAGCTGCAGGGCCACGATCAAACTGAATAGTGGCAATATCTTCTAGTGGAATATTGCCTCCATTGCTGGTTCTTATAAGCATTGATTTAAGCTTATCAAGCGAATTACGTTCACCTTTTGGGTAGCGTACAAACACTCTAACCTCATCACGCCCGCGTTGGAAACGCTGCACTTCTTGCCCATGAAACGCCCAACGAACTTGGTGAGCTAAATCAGCAAGGCTAATACCTAATAACTCAGCTGAAGGTTTCAAAGATAATTGCACCTGCTCATTACCTGTTTCAAAATTATCACTAATGTCGTATAAACCTGAGTAAGTCGCCAATTGCTGCTTAATTTCATCGGCAATTTGTTTAAGCTCAGTAAAATCATCGCCATATAAAACAAGGTCAATTGCCGCACCCGCTGAATGAATATGCGAACCAATGCTTAATGACTCCGCGCCGGGTAAATCGCCCACCATTCGTCGCCATTCACTCGCCACTTTCATACTACTTATTTTATTTTCACGCAGCTCTGGCGGTAGTAATTCCAACATAACTCTACCCGTATTGGATGCCTGCCCCATTCTTGAACTTGCCCGAGTCCCGACACTTGAATAAAGGTCTGTAATAACTTCGCCACCCTCATTTTTGTATTTTTCTTTTAAACGTAATGCCGCTTGTTCAATTTTCTCAACATATAATTTGGTCACATCAAAAGGCGTACCAACGGGCATAGTTAGCGTTGCTCGTGCTACTTCGCTTTGCACTCGTGGGAAAAAATTAAAGCGCAACCAGCCAGCAGAAATAGTACTGGCTATAATAATAAATACCGCAAAAAACACTGAAATAGTCAACACGGGGCGGTTTGTGCAACGTCGTAATACGGGCTGATACAAACAATTAATAAAGTAATCTGTTGCCGTCGATACCTTCTGCTGAAGCGGGGTGAGTATAGGAATATAACGAGAACTGAGTGGGTGGTTAAGGTGTGATGGCAAAATAAGCTTAGATTCAACCAACGATAACAATAAAACGGGAATAACAATCGCCGGAATCATCGTAAACATCGCGCTACGCTCACCTTCCATTAATAATAAAGCACCAAAGGCTAATATGGTGGTTAGCACACCAAATGTTACCGCTACTCCCACTTCACGTGTACCTTCTATAGCGGCGGCTGTTGGGTCGTCATTTTTCTCTAAGTGTTGAAAAATATTTTCACCGGTAACAATCGCATCATCAACAACAATACCTAGCACTAATATAAAAGCAAAAATACTGGTGTAGTTAATGGTTATATCCAACATTGGCATAAAGGCAAATGCACCAATGATTGAAACAGGCAAACCCATAAGCACCCAAAATGCTAACTGCACTCGTAAAAACAAACTCAGCATAATAAAAACTAGCAAACCACCTTGTACCGCATTGGTGATGAGTGAGCTTATTCGTTTATTAATATACTTAGAGCGATCACGCCAATAACTAATCCCAATTTCGTCAGGGTACAAATTAGATGCTTGGTCGACATAACCTTTAACCTTATCTGCAATAGTAATAGCATCTTGCTCACCTACACGGTAAACCTCAATGGTGATGCATTTCTTACCATTAAATTTATTTAGAATAGGTTGCTCAGAAAAGTCATCTTGCACCTCGGCAATATCTCGTACACGCAACAAGGTTCCATCGTTATTTGTTTTAACAATAATGTCGGCAAAATCATTTCCACTATAAGCTTGCCTCGTTGTTCTAATCGATATTTCTCGTTCTTCGGATTGTATTGAACCGGCAGGCAAATCCATTGACGAGCGACGAATGGAAGTCGCCACATCAGCCAAAGTTAAACCATATTCACGCATGGTTTGTTCAGAGATATTAATCG
>Ga0209826_1002583_pt1 | contig 11793 bp, 9 predicted proteins | sample GOMGulsemesocosm_5_FD_184637 | JGI IMG/M metagenome (GOLD analysis project Ga0209826, IMG submission 184637) | Methane-oxidizing microbial communities from mesocosms in the Gulf of Mexico - GOM15C Gulf of Mexico (SPAdes) (version 2) | ecosystem: Environmental > Aquatic > Marine > Cold seeps...
CAGATCCTCGATCAGACAATTCGAGGATGACGCAATAGAGGCTAGCTGAATAGTTACAAATTATCTTAAAGCTTGTAACATGTCGCACAATAAAGGTGCAACACATAGTATGCAGTGCAACAATTGAATTATCATCACCAATAGAAAGCTTCAACCCGATGATATAAAAGAAAAAAACTATTGGCACCCCTTTTGCTATCCTCTTAAATAATTAAATACAATTTTCTTATTTTGGAGGTTACTTATGAGTGGTCAAGCTGGTATTAAATTATTTTCATTTACGGGTAAAATGAAAGTTTTACATTTAAGTTGGATGGCATTTTTCATTACCTTTGCTGTTTGGTTTAATCACGCCCCTTTATTGGCTGTTATCGCAAAAAGCCTAGGGTTAACTAATAGTGAAATTAAAACATTACTTATTCTCAATGTGGCTTTAACGATACCTGCACGTATCATTATCGGTATGCTTACCGATAAATATGGCCCTAAAATAACCTATTCTTTACTACTAGCCATTTGTAGTATTCCTTGTTTTATGTTTGCGTTAGCAGATAACTTTCAACAAGCAGCATTAGCTCGGTTTTTATTAGGTTTTATCGGTGCGGGCTTCGTTATTGGTATTCGCCTAGTGAGTGAGTGGTTCCCTGCCAATGAACTCGGTACTGCTGAAGGTATTTATGGTGGTTGGGGTAACTTTGGTTCTGCAGCCGCTGCAATGTCATTACCTATCATTGCTATTTTTATTAGTGAACATTTTGGTGTGGAAGATGGCTGGCGCTACGCTGTTGCTTTAACGGGCTTACTTAGCTTACTGTTTAGTGTGATTTTCTACATGAATATTACCGATACACCTAAAGGCTCTACTTACTTCAAACCTAAAAAAGGTGGCGCAATGGAAGTCACCAGTAAAAGTGATTTCTTTTTACTTATACTGATGAAGTTACCTATGTACGGTGCTTTAGCACTACTAACTTGGAAGTTATCACCATCGGGAGTGTCATTACTTTCTGAACAAACGTCACTTATTGCTTATGTTTCATTAATTATATTGCTTGTGTTAGAAATTAAACAAACCTATAAAGTAAATGGACATTTATTTGTTGAAGATGTACCAGAAATTCATCAATATAAATTTAAACAAGTAGCGGTATTAAATATTCTTTATTTTGCTACCTTTGGCTCTGAGTTAGCGGTTATCTCAATGCTACCACTATTTTTTGCTGACGTATTCAGCCTAGATATGGTTTATGCTGGTATGCTAGCGTCGTTATACGCCTTTATGAATTTAATGTCTCGTCCTGGCGGTGGTTGGTTAAGTGATAAATTTGGTCGTAAGAAAACCTTATTAATATTAACGGCAGGACTAGCTGCTGGTTATTTCACTATGTCGTCAATCGATAGTAGCTGGCCGTTAGCCTTAGCTGTAATCGCAGCCATGGCATGCTCGTTTTTCGTACAAGCTGGTGAAGGTGCCGTATTTGCTGCCGTACCTTTAATTAAGCGCCGCCTAACAGGGCAAATTGCAGGTATGACTGGTGCTTACGGTAATGTTGGAGCAGTTGTCTATTTAACGGTACTGTCGATGGTAAGCTATCAAGAATTCTTTTTAGTCATTGCCGCAACCGCTGTTGTTGGTTTTATTACGCTACTTTTCATGGAAGAGCCACGAGGCACTATTACTGAAGTACGTGAAGATGGTACTGTTGAGTTAATTCAAGTATCACATTAATCAGGTTGTTGGCTCATGGTAAAAACGAGTAACGGTAACACAGGTAATAATAACGCGATCAAAGTAAAGCGCCAAAACTCAGCAAACTTACAAATTTGTTTTGGCGGTTATTCTTGTGCGGGCATTAAAGAAGAAAACCAAGATGCCTTTGCAGCATTAACACCTAGTAATAGTGAGTTAAGCTCAAAAGGCGCTATTGCTTGTATTGCTGATGGTGTATCCACTGCTAGTAAAGCAGCCGAAGCCTCGCAACTTGCTGTTACTCAGTTTATTAGTGATTATTACGCCACACCTGAAACATGGTCAACACGAAAATCTGCTGCCAAAGTAATGACCAGTTTGAACCAGTGGTTATTTTCACAAAATAGCAGCCTTGACAGTCACCATTATATATCAGAGCAACAACAGCAGTGGTTAACTACTTTTTCTGCCCTTATAGTGAAGTCTGCTACGGGGTATATTTTTCATGTTGGTGACACGCGTATTAGCAAATATCGACATCAACAATTAGAAGCGATAACTCAAGATCATAATTGCAAGCAGGCGGGTAATTCTATTGTACTTACTCGTGCTTTAGGCGCTGATTCTCGATTACAGGTAGATGTGCATCAAGTTGCTTTACAGGCGGGAGATATTTATCTTCTTACTTGTGATGGTGTTCATGAGTTTTTATCTCCAAAGCAGCTAAAGGCCGCGCTTGCAACATTGCCAAACTCACCAGATAACAAGGCGCTTGAAACATTAAGCCAAACCATTGTTAAGCAAGCCTTAGCGGCAGGGAGTGATGACAATGTTAGTTGTTTATTGGTATTCATCAACAGTATACCTAATAAACAACTTGCCGAAATTGAGCGGGAGTTAAGAGAAAAAACAATTCCGCCTGTTTTATCTATTGGTCAATCTATTGATAACTATCAGGTCAAAAAAATCATTTATGCTAGCACTCGTTCTCATTTATATTTAGTTGAAGACAAAAAAACGTCCAAACAATTTGCTTTAAAGGCACCTTCTGAGAACTTTGTTGAAAATGCATTATATTTGCAGGCTTTTATGCGTGAAGCTTGGCTAGGAGAGCGAGTAAAACACGATAATATTATGGCGATAACTGCGCTAGGTGACAGTAGCCAGTTTATGTATCACATTAGTGAATATATAGAAGGGCAAACATTAAGTCAGTGGATGTACGACAACCCTAAACCAAATATTGCACTGGTAAGGGATATCATTAAACAAGTTATCGCTGCTTTACGGGTTTTTCAACGTCTCGATGTAATACATCGCGATTTAAAACCTGATAATATAATGATAGATAAATATGGCCAAGTTAAGCTTATTGACTACGGTGCTGTTTTTGTTGCCTCCCTAGATGAAAACCAAGATACTCTGACTGAAAGTATACCTCAAGGTTCAGTGAATTATGTCGCGCCTGAAACTCAGCTAAGTATGCAAGCGGATCATTTAAGTGATCTTTTTTCTCTTGGTGTTATTTGCTATGAAATGCTAACAGGACAATTGCCCTATAAACCACAATCACAATCAACAAATTACACTCACTATCAACAATGGCATTATCGCAGTATCAAACAATATCGTCATGATTTACCTTTATGGTTAGATGTTACCTTACAACAAGCAACTCAGGCTAACCCCACATTGCGAAGCCAAACATTTTCTGAGTTTTTAAGTAACTTAAATAAACCTAATATAGATGCCTTTAATGATTATAAAAGCCAACCATTAATAGAAAGAAACCCTGTACAATTTTGGAAAGGTGTTTCATTGGTACTACTTATTAGCTTAATCGCTTCTTTAGTGATCTAATGAGTGATCTAATGAATGGTCTAAGTTTTTTGCAATATCTATTTGTGAATAAAGTTCAAACTAAAATCACATAAAGCTTGACCCAAATCAATATTCTGTCGCAATTTAAAAAGTTAATTTCAGAAGTTGATTTAAATCAACTTCTGAAAACAAACAGGGTGTAAGAATTAGCGTGAAAAGTATATAAAATAATAAAAATAAAGGTACTTACACGCATTTTAAAACATATTTAAACATATTTAAAACATAAAACTGGAATAACACTTATGACAACAAATAAATTTACCCTCTCGTTAATAACTGCTGCTATTTTATCAGCGCCATCAGCTTTTGCTGCTGATACATTTGCTAGCGGTATCACTGAGGCTTTAGGTGAAAGTAAAGCTAACTTATCATTTCGCGCTCGTTACGAAGGCGTTGATCAAGACGGTACTGATAAAGATGCTAATGCGTTAACGGTAAAAAGTCGTTTTACCATTAACACAGGTAGCTACCAAAACTTCTCACTCGGTTTAGAAGTAGATGGTGTTAGTGCCTTAGTTGATGACTATAACAGCGTAGTTAATGGTAAAGATCAATATCCTATAGTAGCCGATCCTACAGGTACTGACGTAAACCAAGGCTATATAAAATATGCCAATAATGGTTTTAGCGCTGTTGCGGGTCGTCAACGAATTTTGCACAATAATCAACGTTTTGTTGGTGGTGTAGGCTGGCGTCAAAATGAGCAAACTTATGATGGTATTCGTGCTCAATACAACGCAGGCGCTTTATCAGTTGATTATAGTTACATTCACAATATAAATAATATTGTTGACAAGAATGTTTCGGGTGAATTTCATTTAGCTAATCTTGGCTACAAAATTGACAAAAATAATAAAATATCTGCTTTTACTTATATTTTAGACTTTGATAATAACGCAGCAGCATCAACAAGCACTTATGGTGCACTTTATAATGGTAAATTTGGCCCTGTTATAGTTAATGCTAGCGCAGCAACACAAAGTGACAATGGTGATAATACGGCAAACTTTGACGCAACCTACTTAAATGCAGAGATTGGCTATAAAGCTGATGCTGTTACCGTGTTAGCGGGTTATGAATTATTAGGTAGTGATAATGGTGTTGGTTTTAGTACACCATTAGCAACTAAGCATAAATTCCAAGGTTTTGCTGATAAATTTTTAGGGACTCCTAATGAAGGTATTGAAGATATTTATTTAACGGTTAAAGGTGCTGTTTCTGGCGTTAAATTATCAGCGACTTACCATGATCTCAGTTCAGATGTTGACGGTATTGATTACGGTACTGAGCTTGATTTAGTTGCCGCCTATAAAATCAATAAAAGCTATGGTGTGCTAGCTAAATTTGCTGCATACGATGCCGATGAGCATAAAACTGACACCAATAAACTTTGGATACAAGCTACCGCTAAGTTTTAAAGTTTAGTGATAACATTAGTCTAAAATACAAAAAGTAAGAAATTAGGATACAACCTTAGTTTCTTGCTTTTTTTTCTTGTTTTTGATTCATTGAAGGTTACATTATGCAAGTGTTTATCGAAAAACTTAACGCTATACTGAGGATTAACCACCTAAAAGTCAGCAAGAAACTTCTGCTTTTAACGTTGTTATTTTTAAGTGTTATTAGCGCTATGGTTATCTATACCATGCTAACGTTAGATGCACAAAAAGATGATGCTACTGTTATTAATATTGCAGGGCGTCAGCGAATGTTAACGCAAAAATTTACTAAAGAGTTCTTCCTTAGTCTGCAACACTCAAATCAGCAAAAAACTCAACAACAACTAACTAATACTAACCTTTTATTTGAACAATCATTAACTGCATTAACTCACGGTGGTTTCACTTACCTTGATCTGAAAATGGAGCAAAAAATAAAGTTACCAGCAACAACTAATGAAAAAATTAAAAGTAAACTAGGTGAAGTGTCATTTTTATGGCAAAAACTACAAACAACTATCGAAAAAATTGATGTTCATCATTTCAAACAAGCACAACTAAACAGTGTTAATCAGCTAAGCATAGAAGTATTAATTAAGATGAATCAAGCCGTTTTTCTTTTTGCTGATGCATCAGATAGTAAAGTACAAAACATGGTAAAGAATCAAATCTGGATTTGGCTTATTGCTTCTTTAGCCGCCAGTTTATGTGCTTTGGTTATTACACAAAACATTACCACACCATTAAGTTATATTGTTAATGCGACACAAAGAATCAGTGATGGTGATTTAAAGGCATTTCCAAAAGAGCAAGCTCATCGTGATGAGCTGGGCAAACTAATTGAACAAATTGAAAACATGCGCTCGGTATTAAGTAGTATTATTCATACTGTACAACAAAACTCTAAGCAAATGACTCATTCATCATTACGTATTGCCACCATATCTAATGAAATATCATCAATAAGCGCACAAGAAAAAGAAGGCTCTGCAAAAGTACTCTCCGCGACAGATTCTCTACAACATATAACAAGCACCGTTAGTGAGCATATTTCTCATACCCATAAAACGGCTGATAAAAACCAGCAAACAGCTGCTAATGGCATTCAAGTTGTACAACAAAGTATTGATGAGTTAACAAGTGCAGTGACAAGCGTTAATAGTACGGCTAAACAAATGGCCTCGGTACAAGCAGCAACAGATAAAATAAATTCAATTATTGAATCTATTGACAACCTTGCTTCACAAACTAATTTATTAGCCTTAAATGCCGCGATTGAAGCCGCTCGAGCAGGAGAACATGGCAGAGGTTTTGCCGTTGTCGCTGATGAAGTAGGTAACTTGGCATCACGCACAGCTGAATCTACCACAGAAATAACGAGTTTAATTTCAGAGCTAACTGCCTCAGTCGAAAATTCAGTACAATCAATGAAACTCGTTACCAAACAAGTAAATCAATCTCAACAGCAATCACAAAAAACTTTAAATGCTTTTGAGGATATGGCTAATGGCATTAATGAGAATAGTAATAGCTTTGCTCAAGTCGCTGAATTAAATGATGAGCAACGGCAAAAACTGAGTTCATTGCAAGTAGAGTTAAGTCAATTATTTGATGTGTTAAGTGTTAGCACTGAAAAAGCAGATTCAACTTCATTGGTTGCTAACGATTTACATATTAGTTCAGATAAACTAGACAAATTATTAAGTGATTTTGAAACTGATGATGTTACTTTTGAACAACGCAAACAAGAAGAAAAACGCGCTTATCCAAGAATAGATAATCAAATTAAAGTCATAATTAGCCAAGGAGATAGGGACGTAGAAGGTTTAAGCCAAGATATAAGTATGACTGGTTTACAAATAAAATGTCTTAATTCTTTACTTAGCAAATCAGAACAAACACAAAACAAACAAGTAACAGTTTGCTTACACATTCCTCAACAAGGCATTAATGACAAAGTTGAATCCATCATTGTCGACAGTCATATTATTCGTGAAACAAAAAAACCAGATGGCTACTATTATGGAATTGCTTTTAATCAAATGAACAATAGTCAACAAGAAAAAATTAAAAAGCTTTTTAAATATTTTTCTAAAGCATCACATTACGCTTAAGCTTTACGATTTTCAGTGGTTATAATACCTACAAGCTATGTACTATTTACTATGGTCATTGCCTCGATACATCAAAAATATTAGAATAACCTCGATTTCATTCATTTAGGTTTCTTCACTTTGTTATTAATGATCGACAATTATGACTCTTTTACTTTTAATCTGGTACATTACTTTCAATCGCTAGGACAAACGGTCAAAGTGTTTCGCCATGATGAAATAAGTATTACCACCATTGAAATGTTAAATCCTGAGTTTATTGTTATCTCACCAGGGCCATCCGATCCCGACAAAGCAGGCATATCTTTAGCCGTCGTTGCTCATTTTTCAGGAAAAATCCCCTTACTTGGTGTTTGCTTAGGGCATCAATGCATAGCTCAGCATTTTGGTGCAACAATAAAAAAAGCAAAAAAATTAATGCATGGCAAAACCAGTACCATAACGCACAATGGCAAAGGTTTATTTCAACAGTTAAAGCAATCTTTACAGGTCACCCGTTATCATTCACTGATCGTTGATGAAAGTACATTACCAAATAGCTTTGAAATTAGTGCATGGAGTTTAGATCCAGATGGAAATAAAGAAGAAATAATGGCAATGCAACATAAAGAACTTCCTATTTACAGTGTACAGTTTCATCCTGAATCAATTTTAACTGAGCAAGGTCATGCTCTATTACAGAATTTTTTATCCAACAGCACTACAAATATCCATAATGCAGTTAAAATAAATTTATAAAAACAATACTTTATTAACATAAGACGATAAACTTAATTTATCACTATTATTAATTTCCTGACTCATTTATCTCTTTAACTAAATACTATGCAAATTTTTGATACTAACGACACCATTTCAGCTATACATCAGCGTGCGCTAAGCTTATGCATTAGTAAAGACTTTGCTAAACAGCAGCACGGTAAAATGGATATTATCCATTTTCAAGGAAGTGAACAAGAAAACCGTCGTCGAGAGTTACTAGCGGTTGAAATTAAAACACAACAAGATAAAATTATTGCCGCCCATGGTGAAGGTCACTTTCGCACTCAAGTCATGGCGCTATTTTATTCGCAAGTACGTAACCAAGTGAATAAAGAATTTGATAACAAAACTAATTTATATAACAAAGTACTGCGCATTGAAGATGCGGCCCCCACTATACTTGAATTACTATCGCTTAGAGCTACCTCAATTAATAGAATAAAGCCGCTAGCCGCTTCTCTTCCTTGGTTATCAATAGATCTAGTAAGCTTAGTTAATAAACCTCAATACAGAAAGCGAGCGGATGTGCAGGTTAATGACGCTAAGCTAGCACTAAGCTATATAGGTTTAGATAATTTAAAACTGGTTATGCCTACCTTTATACTGAAACATTGGTTACCCACCAACACTGCTCCTTACGGTCTGATGAAACGAAAATTATGGAATGACAGCTTATCTATTGGGCTTGCTTCAAGCGTTTTAGCACAAAAAGCAGGTTTGGATCATTATACCGCCTTTACTACTGGTATATTATCTAATATCGGCCTACTGGTTATATCACGTTGTTTTTTAACTACTTACAATGAAATGTATGAAAAAGAGTTGCATCAAGCCATTGAAGCAAAAGATAAACGTTTACATAATATATTAGTTAAAATAGATAGTTCACCCGAATTATTGTTAGAACAATTACTTTTACGCAGTAGTCAGTTGTCAGCAGATTTAATAGAATTAATGCAATTTGATCGGTTACAAATCACCGAAGCCATGTTTGATTTAGCCTATAGTGATAGTATTACGAAAATGTGCCCCATAGCTCAACTCGTTGCTAAAGCTAAAGCTTATGTAAACAACCGCAGTTTAATCAAAGCCGACTTAATTAATGATGATGAAAGTAAGCAATTATTAGACTGTGTAAAACTTGATGATGCTGAGATATCCTTATTAAACAAAAGTGATATTGATCATATCAAACTCAAATTTAACTAATTTTTTGTCGTGCCTTGATCATTCTTCATTCAGACCAAAACAGTTATCTTGCAGTCTTTAGGGAATACAACCAACCACTTTTAGGAGTTTACAATGTCAGAACAACTTTCAGTAAATCGTAAATTATTTGATGACGTTATGGTACCAAACTATGCACCTTCAACTGTTATTCCAGTACGCGGTAAAGGCTCTAAAGTATGGGATCAACAAGACAAAGAATATATTGATTTTGCTGGGGGTATTGCTGTTAGCTCTTTAGGGCATTGTCATCCAGCACTAGTCGGCGCCTTAAAAGAACAGTGTGATAAAATCTGGCACGTGTCAAATATAATGACTAATGAACCGGCACTACGTTTAGCTAAAAAATTAGTAGATAATACCTTTGCTGAAAAAGTTTATTTTGCCAATTCTGGTGCCGAAGTAAACGAAGCGGCTCTGAAATTAGCACGTCGCTGGGCATTGAATGAATATAATGTAGAAAAAACACAAATAATAGCCTTTAAGCAAGGCTTTCACGGTCGTACATTCTTTACGGTAACGGTTGGTGGTCAAGAGTCTTATTCTGCTGGTTTTGGCCCTCGTCCTGCAGATATAGACCACGCGGAATATAATAACTTAGACAGTGTCAAAGCGCTTATTTCTGATAAAACCTGCGCTATTATAGTAGAGCCACTGCAAGGTGAAGGCGGCATTATTTCACCTACAATAGAGTTTATTCAAGGTTTACGTGATTTATGCGATGAACACAAAGCATTATTAATTTTTGACGAAGTACAAACCGGTGCTGGTCGTTTAGGACCTCTATATGCTTATATGGACTTAGCTGTAACACCCGATATTTTAACTTCAGCTAAAGGCTTAGGTGGCGGTATCCCCATTGGTGCGATGTTAACCACTACTGATATTGCCAAGCATTTAGCTATCGGAACCCATGGAAGTACTTATGGAGGAAACCCATTAGCTTGTGCTGTTAGTGAAGCTGTTATTGATGTGATCAATACCCCAGAAGTACAAGCTGGCGTGAAAGCTAAAGCACAACGGTATGTTGATGGACTAACAGCTATTAATGCTAAATACGATGTCTTTAAAGAAATACGCGGTAAAGGTTTATTAATTGGCGCAGTATTGAATGATAAGTATCAAGGCAAAGCAGGTGATTTTTTAGCTACGGCTATGGCTGAAGGTGTAATGACCTTAATTGCTGGTGCAGACGTTATTCGCTTTGCCCCATCATTAGTTATTCCTGATGAAGATATTATAGAAGGATTAACCCGCTTTGAAAGAGCGGTTGCTATAATAACGACTATATAACTTAAAATATACCGACCTGCTGATCACGATGATTTGGTATACATACCCAATCTACTTTTAAGAGATTATGTCAGAAATTAACAAACCAATAATACCCCTTATTGTATAGTTACTGCTATAATCTACTTATTCTATTTAAAGATTATTTATAATATCTCTTAAATTCAGGTATTAATATGGTTACAGATACAGAAGGCTACACTCATATAATAGAGTATTTAGCTGAACATTTAAGTTTATTCGAAAATTCTATTGCTGTTAATAAAAATGCCAACTCAGTTATGGCTATTATTGAAATAGAATTGAGTGAGCAAATTATCTCTGTTTGTAGCCAAAACGAAATGCTGACATTTAACCAACGTAATACCATTATTCGTGAAATAGACGCTATTGTTTATGATCTCGCTGAAGTTTTATCTGGCGTTATAAATAATCCAGCAACAGATCAACAAAGTACCTTTATTAAAGAGTTTGCCTCATTAATCAAAAATTTATTCGACACCGAAATTAACAACCTACTCAAGTAATAGAATCATTCAATGAGTAAAATTACGCTATATGGCTTTAATAACTTAACAAAAAGTTTAAGTTTTTCATTATACAAGTTACATTATCTAGATGGTAATCAAGCTATCAATAATTACAATACCTATATAAATGAAACTTTTTCTGCTGCTAAGCTAAATGCTATATTGGTTAAAATATGTCAGACCATTGGTGGTAATATTTTGAATATTGCTAAACAGGATTATCAGCCCCAAGGGGCAAGTGTAACCTTAATGATCTCTGAAGAAGCACAACCTCTGCTTTATACTGAAACTTTAGTCGCACATTTAGATAAAAGCCACCTTTGTATTCATACCTACCCTGAAGATGCATTACCAAAAAGTGGTATAGCCATTTTTCGAGCTGACATTGAATTATCAACTTGTGGGGTGATCTCTCCGCTAAAAGTGCTTGATTATGTGATTGAGGAATTCAATGCTGATATTATCGATATTGATTATCGAGTACGCGGTATGACAAGAGCAACTAATAGGAAAATGCTATTTAATGACAACAAAATCAATAACATTAGTGATCACCTTAGTGATAAGTTGCAGAATAAATACATAATTAAAAATTATAACCTGCAATCAAGGAACTTATTTCACACTAAATTACATAAAAGACAAGTTTCATTTAAAGATTACCTATTTAAGGGGAATCAAAGTAACTTACCCACAGATCAACAAAAGAAAATAAAAACTCAACTAGAACAAGAACTACATCTATTATTTACTAACTCAATATGACTCTTCACTAGAAACTCATCACTAGAAACCATCACTAGAAACCATCACTAGAAACCATCACTAGAAACCATCACTAGAAACCATCACTA
>Ga0209826_1002584_pt1 | contig 11784 bp, 10 predicted proteins | sample GOMGulsemesocosm_5_FD_184637 | JGI IMG/M metagenome (GOLD analysis project Ga0209826, IMG submission 184637) | Methane-oxidizing microbial communities from mesocosms in the Gulf of Mexico - GOM15C Gulf of Mexico (SPAdes) (version 2) | ecosystem: Environmental > Aquatic > Marine > Cold seeps...
AGGTATCAACACGCTCGCGCCTTCGCTAACAACGCTTACAGAACCTCTTCTGATTCATTAAACCTTGTCACAGCCGGACTCAACAACACAGATACCGGAAACTACCAACACACCGGCACAATAGTCGATGGTCTTGAAAGCTCTAAACCCCTGACATGCCAACATATAGTTGAATCCGGCTACCCCTGCTCTAATTATAGAAAATTCATGAAAAGATGTGCTCACGGTTATTCAATAAGAACACCCTACTCTCTCGCCTTAAAACTTCACAAAGGAGGCAAATAAAATGACAAGCAACATACTAGAACTAGTTAGGAAAGGCTCCTTTGTTTCAGATAACTTAGAAACGCACCCCTTAGAAGAGAGCGAACATATCAGTTGGGTCAATCAAGTGATATCCATTGAGGACGCTTTTAATGATTTAGGCCAAACCTATAACCCAGAAGAGCATAAAGGCTCATCATCCTACGAAGTACTCATGATGCAGGATCTATCAAGCGATACGAGAAAAATGTATGTTATTAACATGGCACTTAAAAAAGAAATCAACAAAATTAACGACGATTACGCATCTGTAAATTACGGCGGGAAACCCACTGTACTCAATGAAATAAAATGCCCAACCTTTGAGCACCAAACGCATGAGATCAGAAAGATAAATGATGTCAAAACATGGTTTGAAAATAAGCCTGCTTATAAAGCCACAATCAACGGAAGCGGCAAACTGAACATTAAAAAAGTTAATATTATTGATGAATGGTGGAAGTCATCAGATAGGAAAGAGTACCCCAAAGGTATTGTCATGGCGCCTAATCAACAAACACCAGGCGCTTACAACACCTACCAAGGCTTACCGATAGAACCTGTAGAAGGCGACTGGAGTCTTTTCAAGAAACTAATTCTTGAAGCTCTGTGTGATAACGATGAAGTCTTATATGAATGGGTACTAGATTGGATGGCTTCTGCAATTCAACACCCAGAAACCCGTTACGGTGTTGCTTTAGTATTGAAAGGTGGGAAAGGCATCGGTAAAGGTAAATTTGCAGAATGGTTCGGTAAGTTATTCGGAAAACATTACTTGCATATAACCCAAGAAAAGCATCTAACGGGGAACTTTAATGCCCATCAAATACAGGCAATTCTTATGTTTGCAGATGAACTTATCTGGGGCGGACAAAAGCAACAAGAAGGTGTCCTAAAAGCTTTAATTACTGAGGACTCTTTTATGGTTGAACGGAAGGGATATGACGCTACACGAGCTAAAAATTATATTCGTCTTCTAGTCGCATCAAATAATGAATGGCCAGTCCCTGCTAGTGCTGGTGAACGTCGATGGTGCGTTTGTGCATGTTCTGATAAATTCAAAGGTGACCATAGCTTTTTCAATAGCATTGATCAACAAATGCAGGATAGTGGACTAGAAGCAATGATGTTCGAACTCAAGTTCCGAAAAATCACGACTCAACAGCGCCAAGCTCCAAAAACTAAAGCGTTAGGTGAGATTGCCATCAAGGGATTTACACACCTTGAACAATGGGTACATCACTTGCTCGAGCCAAGCACTCCTAACCTTTCATTCGCCCCACATAATATATGGTCTGTTAAATGGGGCGCAGATGTAACCGTTGACGTATTATACGAAAGTTATAAAGTATATTGCACGAACAACAACCTACGAGATATTGGATCAAAGTCTTCTATGTCAAAAGCCTTTAAAAAATTACTTTATTTACCAAAAGCACAAAGGAAAAGAGCAAATGGAGCATCAAGACCAAGCAGTTATGAATTACCAACTCTTAAATTAGCAAGAAAGAACTTTGAGAAAGCGGTAGATGTACCCCTAGACTGGATCGACTAGATCTGGCTAGCGAAGAAGAATGGTCAGGGATATGACCAGCCTTCTTTATCTCTATCTCATTGTTTTAAAAAGGTTTTAGTTGTCCGTCCAGGCTAGACTGGCAAATACCTATTATTTACAAAAACATTATAAAAACTTAATATCATCAAGTAGGTTTTTATTTTTTTAATAAATAACAAATAAGAAAAAGACCTGTACCACCTGTACCAACTCTCTGCACTCCTTGCAATCAAAGGCGTAGAGCTGGCCAAGCAACATAACTACAGCCTGCTCTGGAACAAGTTAGCAAGCACCACAGCAACAACAAGCTGCTAAGTGTTCAGAGCAAAGCTCTCAACTCCCTATCAGACATCACCTCAAACTGCCTTTTTAGTGAATCACTATCAGTTTCAGTCGTTTTTTTACAAGGCTTAGAAGCATAAAACCCCATCATCTTCGACACCTCACTCATAGCAGCAATCATAGAAGCAGGGTCTTTATTCAAACGTGCCTGCTCAGCCGCTATAAGCAACCCTTGAATGACATTATCACGGGTAACTTGCAAACGCTTCTCTGTAGCCTTCTGACGACGCTCTATACTCAGCTTAACGTTAACATTGGTTAGCAAACGAGAACCTTGAACCTTAGCTGATCTAGAACTAAAACCCGCAGCAGTCGCAGCCCTTGACGCATTGAAATCAATTAGGTATTCATCAATAAAACGGTCTTGCTTAAGAGTTAACGCCATTCACTTATTATACTCTCAGATCAATTAATCATCATTTCATTCTCGGTAGCTTACTTAACAATTTAAAAGTGGCCATCCCTTAATGTCTTATACATGTTAAAAAAGCCATTAACAACTACATTACTCTTGCTTACTAACTTAGTATCCAAAGCAACTCCTAATTCACGCTATTTAATAAAAGCTAGCAAAGTGGCAACAATAAAGCCAATAACAATTGATACGAAACTACCTCTATCGTCGCTTCGAACTATACCAATCTTATAAAACAAGTCTCCGAACAACCCAGGCAAAGCAATCATAGAAACACTAAGCATACCTAATGCTCCTAGGGGCTTACCAAGCAATAAAGGCCCAACAATCAGCAGCCCTATATATAACCAACAGTACCTTATTATTTTTTGACCAAACGTAATTTGTTTTTTAGCACTTTTAGAAACGACAAATGATGAACTTGCATCACTAAGCTTTTCTACTGAACTAGAATGCTCTAATACCTCAATAGGCTTGTCTAAAAAAGTCGCATCAATTTCTGACATTTTGTCAGGTAAAGAAATGTTTTTTGTTTGTTTATTAGTGTCAACTTCCACCCGCTTAGGCCGCATTATTACAATTACCAAAGTAACCAGAAATATTATTAATAATGCAACGCCTACTCCCATACCTAGGCCACCAGGAACAGTATCGTAGCTAGATGCTCTAGATGGTATCGAGTGAGACGATTGTTGTGATTCAATACTTTCAGCACGAACATTCATTTCATTAATTTTTTCATTTAATGAAGACAGCACAGATAATAAAATTTCTTTCGTCAATGGGGCAGGGATTTCGTAATTGTTATCGCTTGCAAACCGATGAAGAGCCTTCATTGATTTTGCTCCCATAGCACCATCAACAGGCCCAATTGAGTAATCAAGATCACTAAGTGCACTTTGCACTTCCTTAACTATAGATTTATCTAAATAAATTGATGAAACCTTTTCAATGGCTATTAGTGAAGGGTTAGCTACCAACTCATCTTGAAGTGAGTGAATAAGACCTAATAGCACATCATTTGTAACTTGGACTGGAATCACATAATTGAAGTCCTTAGCAAAAAATTGTGCAGCCGATAATGTACCAACGCCCCACACTCCATCAACCTTACCAACTTCATAACCAATCTTTTTTAACAGAGTTTGAATATTAGTAACTAGCTTTACATCTAAGTACGGGCGTGCATAACTGCTTATAATGCTGCCTTGTTGCGTCCTTGCGGCATTACCATTAACTTCAAGTACCTTGAAATTTTCCGCATTTTGCCTTTCTATAACTCTATCAACTCCTAACGCATGATTGATCGACTCGTACAAAAGTTTTGCGTGCTCTAGATCAACACCTACGCCTCTACCCTCTTCTAAAGCCTCAGCATATTTTAATATACCTCTACGCAGCCCATTAGCAGCAGCCATCCCGTACCACTTAGCCGCCTCAGACAAGTTCTTATCAACACCTTTTTTACCTTCTTCATAAGCCCAGCCTAAATTGAATTGAGCACGAGCACTACCATCTAATGCAAGCGGCAGCCACTCCTCAGGCGTTGTCGGAACCTTAGCTGCTTTATCATAAAAACCTGCTGTAGCTGGTGATGTTACAAAAGTTGCTACACAAAGCAGCAGCCATGTTAAAGCACCTATGCAACGACACCAGCTAACAACTGAACCGGTATTATCAAATGCCAAGCAACATACTCCTTAAGTAGTTATCACAAACCGGAGTGCTGTTTTCTATTTGCTTCATTCAGATCTACCGAAAAAAAATACAATGTACACAGCCACAAGGCTAAAAATAACCAACCCAAATTTTGCCTCAGGAGGTGTACTGTTACTCATCTGCCATTCAGCGTTAACTAAAGCGGGAGGCACCGAAAGTATAAATAAAAGGCAAACCTTCCAGAAATCTGATGAAACCTTCCTTTAGAATGGAGCACCATCAAGGTCTTCATCACTTAAGCCAGAAGTGACCGATGAATCAAACGGTAAATCAAGATCAAAAACACTAACTGCATTAGCTTTAGGTTGCGCTACTAATGGCTGTGAAGCTCGATCCTCCCTACCACCTAACATCTGCATTTCACTAGCTTTGATCTCTGTTGTATAACGGTCTTGACCACTCTTATCTTGCCATTTACGCGTATGTAACGAGCCTTCTATATAAACCTTTGCCCCTTTCTTTAGATACTGGCCTGAAATTTCAGCTAAACGATTATAAAAAACAATACGGTGCCATTCTGTCTGCTCCTTCTGCTCCCCAGTATTTTTATCTTTCCATGTTTCTGACGTAGCAACCGTTATATTTGTAACTGCTCCGCCATTTGGCATCTGACGTGACTCAGGGTCTTTACCTAAGTTACCAACCAAAATCACTTTATTAATCCCTTTTCTCATTATTAATCCTTGTATGTTGAACCATTAAGTAGGTCGCTTTGTACTTAATGTAAACCCATCGTTATATTTAGCATCACCAAAAATTTGTTTACGGTTCGCCCTTTCTTCTAACTCAAGAAGTAATGGAACCCTGTCTTTAATGAATTCCTGATTATATTTATTCAAATCAGGGCAATCCCCCCTACATTGATCACAGTAGGTTGGGGCCATCTCTACAATACATTCTAAATCATCGCCCTCAACATCTGAATTTAGTGTTAATACCTTCTCCGCATCAAAAACCACAACATCACAAGTTGCACGAATATCTTCTGACGGAGAATTAAATACCTCACCCATAGTTTGATTAGCATCAATAAACTCAATAACTCCTCCACAAGGACGCACAATAGCGCAGATTATTTTGTTCGATTTCTTCTTGTCCATTCTCGCTCTACTACCGCAGTTTAATTTATATAAGCCTACTCATTGTTCAAACCTTCTTTAGGCTAAGTTACTTCTGATGCTGATCAATCAACTCTTGAACGCCATATACTGTCCACCCACCCTCTATTAACAACTTTTTATCACTTATATTGCCTGAAATCAGAACGCACACTTTATTCTTCTCCCAAGCTAAATCTAGCACAACAACTACACTACTAGTTGCATTGGTATATTCGTATCCCACATCTGGAATACCAAGCGAATTTTCTTTATAAATAGATAAAAGTCCGTGTGTCGCTTCATCAGCAAGCGCAAAGACTCTGTCCCAGGACTGCCCTGGTGAAAGCCCTTGATCTCGTCTCAAATGAGTTATCAAAGCCATTTCTTCATGTCTAACAAACATATGACTGTGGTCAACTTGTTTACGATGACAATCCTTACATAAAGGCTCTAGATTACTTATTGCATTGTCACTTTTTACGCCATTTTTATGGTGTACATGTAGCAAAGTTTTTTTTGTTTCCAAAACTACTCCACATGAACTGCATTTATACCCACAGTCATACCGTATCTTTTTACTTAACTCATTCCAGTCTGCTGAGTAACTAGATGATGCGCTCTCCGCCATACGTTTAGGCATATAGGAAAAAAATGAACTATAAGTTGTAAAAAACTTTGTTAATGAAAATGAAGAAAAAACCTCATTCTTAATAGTCCAGTTGCCTCTCGACGAGTATCCTTGATACCTTATATTTGCCAAACAGTTTTTACAAACAGATAACTCAGCCTCTCTATCTATATTCTCACGAGTATCTTTATCTACACCGTGAATCTTAAAAAGACCGGTAATGTTATGTGTTGCAACATAGCGTTCGAATCGGTTTTTTTGCCGCATTTCAGTTAATGTTTTGCACTCTGATATATGAAATCTCTTACCTAAAGAACCATCTTTAGATGCTTCATTACAGCGCCAACCATGGTCTTGAATATACAACAAAATTTGCCTACCTTTATACTCCAGCAAACCATTGTTAGTAACAACATCAGCTAGTGAAAGCTCATAACCTTCATCCAAGGCAATATCAATCGGATCGATAGGCTCCATAAAGGTAGATTCTAAATCAACCAGCTCAGCACCCATTCTTTTACGTGCCGCTTCTAGCCCAGAAAGGTCAATTTCTAAACGCATCCCTAGAGTTTAAGAATCTTGCCAATCTGTATTTCGGCGTTTGTTTGCACTCTAAAGCTCACACGCCGTGATCTTTTTACATCCTCTACGTCAGATTTATTTTTTATTACTCGAGAAGAAGAATACCCAACAGCAGCCAAATGCCTTTTTGTCCATTTTTTATCGTTAGCTATTTCTGGTAGCCCATATACATACCTTAATACCGAACGCGTACGTCCTTGTGATAAACGCATATTTTTAAAATAAGCCTCATCTGAACTAGTCCCTTTATTCCACACACTACTAGTATGCCCTTCAATAACAACCTCATTAATACTGGTCTTAAAACCGATAATAATTTTATGGTAACGCGGGTAAAAATTACTCAGTATGTCTTTAAACCTCGGCTTCACGTCCACCTTCCCTCTGTCAAACAACACATCTGGAGATTGAAAATTAAAAGACAGCGTCTTTTTATCAATTGTCGCATCCCACTTAGCTAGCTCATCTTTAAACTCATTATTCAAGGCATCATAAATAGCCACTTGGGTTTTTTCATAGGCAACAGCAACTTCTTTTATATGATTTTTATCATTCATAGCATCACGCATTAAAGCTATAGAAATAAATAAAAAAACCATCATTAAGCCCGCCATCAAATCTGATACAGACATCCACTGAGATTCGTCATGACCGCTTTGGTCGCTAGACTTACTTCTCAGGAAATTTGGCTTGGTGCTCAACTATCAAACCTTCTAGATTCAGCAACAACTTGATGCATATTATCAGTCAACACTTTGTAATCTGCAGTGAATTTCTGAGTAATGGATGTTAAATTCTGCCCCATAACACTCAAAACTTGACCTAGCTCTTTTTCAAGCGCTTCATCCATTGCGCTAAGCTGCTTATTAATCTGGTCCTCTGTTCTTTGTAAAGAGGTAGTCATCTGATCCGCCATCCCTTGAACAACTGACTCAGTAACACCAGCTTGCTGGCCTAATGTATTTTCAATACTCGATTGAAGCTGCTTTCTCATCTCTTCAATGCCTTGCGTGGTATCTTGAAGCACTAAACTATTTTGTTGTAATAAGCTCCTACCTGTTTCTTCAAAGTTCCCTATAATTGACTTGGAACGCTCATCCATATCAGACAAGGTAACGCTCAGTTTTGATTGAATCTCACCTGCACTTTCGCTCAAAGTGATTCTTATACCTTCACTGTTCGAAGCCAAATGATCAGAGGCTGAAACTAAATCAGCGTGAACACGCGATACTTTATTTTCAAATTCAGTCGCTCCCTCTTGAATCACCTTTAGCACTGAGTCTGCACCGTCAGCAAGTCCAGATGCGACATTATTGGCCCCTTCATCGAATCCTTCTTTAAGTCTATCCAAACCTTGCTCTGATGTAACAGTGAGTTTTTTCAGAAGATCCTCTGATCTCTCATTATGCGAATTCAAATAATCACTAGACTTATCTAACATCACTTTATAATGCTCACTCGCTCCTTCTACTGCGCTATTCAAATCAGTAACTGTCTTATCAATTTGCGCATGGATTTGAGGAACGGCTTCGACAGCTTTATCACGCACATCCTTAAAAGCTTCTAAGTGATTCGACAGCTCATTCAATTGATGCTGATTAACTTCCATTATTGTTTTTAACTGGGCCATATTCGCTGGAATGGTTTCAGACTCTTTGCTTATATGCTCAATTGAAACTTCAGTTTTAGTGATCGCTTCCACTCCTTGCGCATATTGTGCCGCCATTTGCTCAAGCTGAATTCTATATTCCTCCTGCCAAGCGACTAACTTTAGAACAGCACTGTTTAGCTCCTTAAAGTTTTCACCGAATTGCTCTGTTAAGTTTCTATTAAAATCAGAAATCACTTCTTTCAAAGCCTGAATAACAGTTTCAGTCGCACTTCTAGACAACATATCTGCAAAATCTTGCATTTGAATCCAGAGCTTTTCGCTGAAACCCTTAAATGAATCCTGCTGCTCTTTTGAGATCCCCTCAATATTAGATAGGACCTGCACCATGCTTTGCTGCCCAATCAACAAGTTTTGCGAATTCTCATTCGAGTCCGATCTAAGAAGTTTCATTTGACCTGTCAAGCTTGAAGTTTCATCTCCAGCAATTGCAGCATGTAAGCTGACTAAGTGTTCACTTTGTGCATTTATTGCTCTTAGCAAATCAGAAGCATCTACATCTTCCATACCTTCACTGAGATCAAGTGACTTAAATGGGTGAGTTAGTATCACTTTTACGATCAAAGCTGAGCCAATGCCGACAAGACTGGTCATAAAGGCTGTTTTTAAGCCATTCAAAAGTAGTGGTATGCTTTCATCAATGTCTGCTGGATCAAAGTGATACAACCCAATAACAATACCTGTGAAGGTTCCCAATATCCCTAACGAAGTAAGTAAGCTTGGAGCATATTTCACAAAAGCTTCAGAAACTTTCTTATAGGCCAATATAATGGTAGTAACAGCAAAAGCAATTATTACCACTATAAAAGAATCAGTTATTTGCTCTGCGCTAAATCCAATTAAAAAACTAGTTAATGACTCTGACACCCTATGTCTCCAAAATTATTTTAGATTGATTTTTAAATGATAAAAAGGCTAAGAGAATCCAATGTTTTTAAACTTACCAGACAGATTCCAAGCCGCTTTATAAACAGCTTCTCTAGCCTTCTTTGTAACAGAGCTACTAGCACTGCTTACAAGCCCTGGCCCATAAACCTTAACAACAACAAACAAGGTTTTAGCTACAAGCCATGTTGTAAGAATAGGTGCTAAGCCTGATACTTGTAGGGCTGTAATAAACGCAGTCGTTCTAACAGTTGACCATTTAGCAGTAGAAGCAATCTCTTCTTTAATTTTCTCTTTCTCAGCTTCTTCGGTTGCTGCAAAGTACTGTTTTAACAATGGTGTAATGTTAATCGCAAGACTGATTATCACAGCTAATGTTCCACTAACAACGTACTCGTTGTACGTATGCTCAGAAAGCTCACCTAGGGACTGCTCAACAACTTGTCGCAACTCTTCATTGTCAAACCCAGATGATGTCACATGCTCATTATTCATAGCGCTAGCCACTTCCTCAGTAGCTATCACATCAATACCAGGATTGTTATTAAGATGCTCGTTTATGTAACTAATTGAATCCGTCGCTTTTAGCTGAACTTCTTTTGCAACACCATCAGAACCAATAATCAAAATATCTGCAACGGGATGATTTGTTGCTTCAAACAAGCTAGCAACATCACCATTACCGGCTGTATTAATTGCATCAACAACTAACACTTCATGCGTAATACCTACAATATGACTAACATGACCGAGTATCTGTTCTTCAGGAACACCTTGGAAAAATAAACTAATTTCTTCTGGAGAAGCATTCGAACTAATAGCTTCATAGCCTCTACGGATCGCTTCTAATGCCGCTAACTCTATAGGAGATTCAAACTCAAAACTTGAACCATTCTTAAGTGCGGCCAGCACACCAATAACAACTATCTCTTCGCGGAAAGCGTAAGCAACTTCAGCTGCATTTTTGTACTTATTATTAAGAGAAGATTTAGTGTCTTCAAAAAGCTGCTCCGCACTTTCTTTTGCTTCAGGTAAAAGAACAGCAAGGCCATCTACACTTTTCTTTGTTTTGTCTTGCACAAAGCTTGCAGCATCTTTTACGAGCCCTGAAACTGCAGAAAGCAAACTAGATTTCTTGTCCTTCATTTACATTCCATGTGAGTAAGTACCCTCTAAGTGGCTTATGAACTAAAAGCATAAGAGTCAGGCATTTCTAATTTCATTATTTTACTAGCCTCTTTCGAAAATACATTGATATCTTTGTAATCTAACTCATTACCATGATTAAAATGAGCGCTATCCAACGAGAAACTACACAAAAAAGGCGGACTATTGCCAAAAAATGCTTCTGAGGTGACAAAATAAACAGGCAAATTGGTGTGATTCGAGATTAACGCCATAACAAAGAAGTACTCAATCATTTTGAGTGTATCGTTGATTGCCGGAACATCTTTCATCAAAATAACAGTGAATTCACCTACTTCTGCCTGTTTAATTGGGACACATTTTGTAATATCTGGCATATGTGGCATTAATACAGAACCTTCATCGATATCATCGAAGGATGGAAAATCATCTTCCGTTATATCACTAAGGAGTGCGTGTACATATTTAGCTTTATCTGATGTCCGATGTAAACTTTCTAACCAAGCCCCTGTTAGCCATAAAGCACATGAATGAGATACATCAAGGTCCGCAAACTGCTTAGACTCAATTTGGAGTTTTTGCCCCGTTTGTATGCAACCTTTGGATGACATGTTTACCATGGCTAAACTCAACGAATCTCTTTTAGACACGAAAGTGCTTATAGCTTGATCAAAAACCACACTATCCATTTTACTTAGTCGTTCAAGGTTATCAGATAAGTTTTTCAAAAGCTTAGCCCCTTGAATCTCATCCGTTATGCCCTTAACCTTACTGACAAGTTTTGAAGTTTTCTCATTAATAACATTGGGAGTATTTTTGACCTTTAAACTAGAAAGCTTACCAATAGTTAAACCTATCAATGCAAACAATGGCATCCCTAGACCTAGACCTATCATCAATAGGAGAATATTATCAGCTGTAGGAGATAATAGAACTCTGGGTAAATTACCAAATATTATCGCGAAAGTACCAATAGCCAACCATTTTAATCCGTAATCAGCAGGACTCTTCGCTTTCCCTTTTATTGTAATCAGTTTCCAAGATAAGCAAGCGACAGCAGCGGAAACAGAAACAGATAACAATACTTTCAAAAATATGCTCAAAAACAACTCCTTTCCAAAAACTAAACTCCCTTTATGTGAGTGTAAACTTTAAATTTTTTTTTTGCAGCTTTTTTAAAATCCCCCTGCAAGCGAGTATAGCTCCCCCTACCCCGGGTCTAACAAAACACCCCCCACTTCGGATTCGAGATTTCTCGCTTACACAGAACCCTAGCACCTAAACGTTTCAACGAAAAAGCACTTTATTCTATCGACTACTCAACCCTAGTGAACACGCTCATTAGTCATTCGCGGTTGTGTCAGTAAGATGTAAACATAATCTGGGATTATATGCAGTCTATAAAGCAGACTGTCTGCTACGCCATATAATCAAGACTAT
>Ga0209826_1002585_pt1 | contig 11772 bp, 8 predicted proteins | sample GOMGulsemesocosm_5_FD_184637 | JGI IMG/M metagenome (GOLD analysis project Ga0209826, IMG submission 184637) | Methane-oxidizing microbial communities from mesocosms in the Gulf of Mexico - GOM15C Gulf of Mexico (SPAdes) (version 2) | ecosystem: Environmental > Aquatic > Marine > Cold seeps...
ATCTCTTCTAACTAGAAGATAAAGTAATTCCTTTGAATCAGCATATAAATTTTTTACATTCTGTTCAAATTTCTTGGTATCGTCTAAAGACTTTCGTAATAAAAAATCTTTTTCATTTCTTCTTAAAGCAGTTGTATCATTTTTTAATTCTTCTACTTTGGTCAGTGCATGGTCTAAATCACTGATACTAGTTATTGATATATTTAACAGAGCAACCATTATTCCTAAACCTACAATTGAAACAATTGAGCTGAGAATTAGTTTTGCTTTTATACTCATATTTTTAATCATTTTAATGTCCACACCTTTAATGTAATTGATAATTATTATCATATATTAGTGAAGTAGTCTTAATCTTAAATAAGTTATTTTTATCTGTATCTAATTATCAATACAGTGTGTAAAAAGGTAATTATTTCGTGATAAATGGTAAGTGTAATTTTACTAAAATAATCAGTATTTTATTATTTAATATTTTATGAGGTGAGAATTGAAATGATATATTCGCCAGTTTAAGAAAAATTAATAAAAAAAGATGTCAAAATACTATTTATTTAGCACTAAGAAGTTAAAGTTTTTTGTCTTTGTTCTTAAGTCTCTTTTTCTCATTGATTTTGTCTAAGAGTGCAGAAGTAAAAATACTACCTGGAATGGCATAAAAAGCAATTCCTAAAAAACTTACAAAGGAAGTAAGTATTCTTCCAATGGTAGTTATAGGAAACATGTCTCCATAACCCACCGTGGTAAAAGTAATTATTGCCCACCACATGGTTGTTCCCATACTTGAAAATACTTCTGGTTGAGCATCTTTTTCTGCAAAGTATACTAGTGGAGTAATGGTTAAGACCAAAACCATCAAAGCAACAAAGATAAAAATAAACTCTTCTTTTTTTTCTTTGATAATTTCACTCATAAGATTGTCAAATTGTGCAAACTTACTCAGTCTAAACAGTTTAAAAATACGTATGATTCTTAGTGCTCTTAAAAATCCGAAATCTAAATTAAAAAGGGATAAGTAAAATGGAAGTATAGCTATAAGATCGATTAACATATAAGGGCTAAGTGCATATTTTAGGCGCCGTTTATTACTTCTGTGAGTGATAGAGTAAAGTCTTAAAACATATTCAAGAGTAAACAAAGCCACATTGATTTTATTGATGATAGCAAAGATTGGGAAGTATGAAACAAAGTCTTTTTCTGTTTCTAAAAACATGATGACGATACTGATTATGATATTTGAAAAAATCAAGGTCTGCACAGTTATTCCAAATTTATGCTTGGTTGGTTCTTCAAAAATAGTATATAAACTTTTTTTCATATCCATGATATTTTCCTTAAGTGATACATTATAATGAAATTTAAATGAAAATTTCTTGTGTCCTAATCATTCGTTTATTTTGTTGTAGTATAATTGCAAAAATATAAAGACTATTTATTGGAGTATTAGATGCAAAACTTAATCGAACTATTAAAATCAAAAATCAATTTAGATGAAACAATTATAAACAATATTATCAAACTTTTAGAAGATGGATGTACCATTGCCTTTATTGCAAGATATAGAAAAGACTTAACTTCAAATGCAAGTGATGAAACGCTCTTGAAGTTTCAAGAAGTTTATGAATATAGTCAGAAGTTATTAAAAAGAAAAGAAGAAATCCTTAATCTTCTAAAAGAAAAAGAGGCATTAACTACTAAACTAACTACACAAGTACACAATGCCATGACGAGAACAATACTTGAAGATATCTATGAACCTTATAAAGGGGTGAAAAGTACAAGAGCAGATTTTGCCATAAAAAATAATCTTGAAGGCTTGGCAAATATTATTTCGTGTTTAAAGTATTCGAAAGTTCAAATACAAGAAAAAGCACGTGGTTTTTTAAATGAAAATATTAAAGATATTGATACTGCTACAAAAGGGGCACAGGATATCATTGCTTTACGATATTCACAAGAAATTAGAACCAAAGATGCTTTACGTAAAAATATCGAAAATCATGCACTTCTTACTACTAAAAAAACAAAAACTTTTGAAGAGCTAGGTTTATATAAAGATTTAAAAGATATCAAACAAAAAGCAAGCTATATTAAATCATACAGGTTATTAGCAATTTTAAGAGCGGTCAATGAAAAACAACTCACTTTAAAAATAGAAGTCGATGTTGAGTATATTATTGAAGGTATCAAACAGTATAGAATTGCCAAACACGCAAATACTTCAAAAGAATACGTACTCGAAGCATATGTAGATGGTTTGAAACGTTTATTACTTCCAAGTTTAAAAAGAGAATTTTTAAATAAACTCAAACAAAAGGCCAGTGATGAGGCTATCAATGTTTTTGGTAAAAACTTACATGAACTGCTCATTTCCGCCCCTCTTGTAAATCAAGTGATTTTAGGAATGGACCCTGGCTATAAAACGGGATGTAAATTGGCCGTCATTGATGAAAATGGGTCGTATATAGACTCTAATGTTATTTATCTTTTAAGCCAAAACGATCAAGTTACAGCACAAGTGATTGTTTTAGAACTTATAAACAAGTATAAGATTACCACTATTGCTATTGGAAATGGTACTGCTTCAAAAGAAACGGCAGAATTTGTTGCAGACATGATTAAGGAAAACTCTTTAGATGTAAAGTATGCAGTAGTGAGTGAAATTGGTGCTTCTGTGTATTCTGCTTCAAAAATAGCCCAAGAAGAGTATGGCTTTTTGGATGTAACAATAAGAGGTGCTATCTCTATTGCTCAAAGATTAAGAGATCCAATGGCGGCACTTGTTAAGATTGATCCAAAATCTTTGGGAATAGGGCAATATCAGCACGATGTGAATCAAAGTGATTTAAGCAAAAAGTTAAATGATACTACCAGCAATCTTGTAAATAAAGTTGGTGTTGACTTGAACTCTGCTTCCTATAAATTGCTCTCCTATGTATCTGGAATTAGCGAAAATCTTGCAAAAAATATAATTAAACACAAAGAAAAAATAAAAACCTTCAAGAAAAAAGAACAACTATTGGATATAAAAGGTTTGGGTTCTAAAGCGTATGAACAAAGTGTAGGTTTTTTAAGAATTAAAGATGGAGAATCATTTTTAGACAACAGTGGTATCCATCCTGAAAGTTACAATGTGGCTATCTATATAAAAAAGAACTTTGACGTAACAACTCTTAGTGAAAAAGATATTTTACACATAGAATCTAAGTTCTGCTGTGGAATTGAGAGTTTAAAAGATGTGATTGTTGAACTTAAAAAACCAGGATTTGATATACGAGAAGAGTTAGAACAAGTACATTTTTGTCAAGAAATTAAAAGTATAGAAGACCTTGTAGATGGTGATGTAGTAAGTGGAGTGGTCAGAAATATAACAGACTTTGGAGCTTTTATTGATATTGGTTTAAAAAATGATGCTCTATTACATATCTCTCAAATCAGTGAGAAAAGAGTTTCTTCAGTTATGGATGTACTTCATGTAAACCAACATCTAAAAAATATTAAAATTTTAAGTATTGACAGAGAAAAAAGTAAAATTTCTTTGAGTTTAAAATGTCACATATGACAAAATGGTTACCATGGTTTCCAAAATAATATTATTAACGTAAAAAGTTTATGAAATAAGAAGTAAAAATTTGTTTTAATAAGACTGAAATACTATTTTTTAAAAATCAGGAGTTAACATGTTAACGCCAAACATTTTAGATATAGCCACACAAGATGTTGTGTCTATATTAGATACTCAAACAATTAACGAAGCTATTGAGTTGATGTATGCTCATAGACATAGAGATGTGATTATTATACCCACCAATACGCCTCATTATTCTATATTAACGGCCAATGATTTGATAAAATTAAAACTACAAAATGTAGATTTTAATGCTCAGATAAAAAATATAAAATTTAATCTGGTTTCTACGGTATCCATACATAAAACTGTTGCAGAAGCGTTAACAGAAATAGATTCTGAAACAACATGTTTATGTGTGGTTGATGATGAGGAAAAACTCAGAGGATTCGTTTCTTATTTTGATATGTTATCCAGTATAGATCCACAGTTGATGTTGAAAAAAAGAGTCATCAGTGAAATCATGGTAAACAATCGTTTAAAATATGCAAATCTAAATACAAAAACTATTGATGCCATATCTCTAATGGATACAGCTTCTAATGATTGTATTGTTTTGCTTGATGCTCAAAATAATGCAAAAGGAATTTTAACCACCAAGGACATCGTTAAAATTTTTGGAGAAAAAAAAGATTTAAACAAACCTTTATATGTTTATATGAGTAGCCCTATCCAAACCATAAGAAGTGATACTACTATTAGTGATGCCCTCCAATTTGTTCAAGACAAACATTTTAAACGTTTGATCGTGGAGGACTTTTCAGGAGAAATTACTGGACAAATTACCCAAGAAGAATTATTAGCACGAGTTTATTCCAAATGGGCAGATATTTTAAAAACCCAAGATAACCAATTGAATAAAGTGAATAAAGTTTTAAAGGCAAGAGCCCATAAGTTTGAAGAAAAATCTTTCCATGATACTTTAACGGGTGCTTACAATAGAGCAAAATTTGAAGAAGAATTACTTATAGAAATAGAAAAAACAACAAGATATGCTACCGAGTCTTTTGTTTTGATTTTTTTAGATATAGATCATTTTAAAAAAATCAATGATACCCATGGACATTTGATAGGGGATGAAGTATTGAAAGAATTGGCCTTAAGAGTAAAAAAACATTTAAGGAAATCAGATTTATTTGCACGTTGGGGTGGAGAAGAATTTGTGTTAATTTTGCCTCTAATTACCCTTGAAAATTCTAACATTGCTGCCCAAAATATTAGAAAACATATTTGCGAAACTGATTTTAACCATGTTGGTCAAGTCACTTGCAGTTTTGGATTAGCTAAATTTATAGTTGGTGATACTATTCATTCTATTATACATAGGGCTGATATTGCAATGTATGAAGCAAAAAATACTGGACGAAATAAAGTTGTTAGTTTGGAAAAGTAAGATTTTGAAGATAAAAGGAATTTATATGAAGATTTTTCTGCTACTTCTTTTATTTTTCTACACTTTAAATGCTAAAGAAACCATACGTTGGATGATTTGGGATTTACCTCCAAACTTTATAATCGAAGGTGAACATAAAGGTTTGGGTTATCATAGAGTTCGCTTAAATATGCTTAAAAATCAACTCCGAGATTACAATCATGAAGAACAAGTGATGAACTTTAATCGTGTTAAAGTTATCTATGATGAAAAAGACGATTCAAAAGTAATATACTGCGCCAATGATTTTATCACTCATCCCCTTTGGGATATTGATGATTATTTAAGTGTGGCAACTTTTCCTTTTAAAGCTTATTATTTGGTAACTTCTAAAGAAAAATCACATTTATTTGGAAAAACTGGTGAAACCCTCTCCATAACAAAAATAATTAAAAATAAGAACTTACGATTGATTATGTCAAAAAATAGACCATATTTAGCGGCAGGGGAGGTAGTAAAAAAATATTTAGACAAAAATCCCAATGCCAAACACATCACTAAGTTATCCACTCAAAATGTGGGAAAAAGTATGTTTGGTTCTATTTTTAAAAACAGAGCTGATTATACTTTTGAATATATTAACAAAGTGACTTTTTATGGAAAGGAATTAGGTGTACTTGATAAGGCTGTTATTTTTCCCATAAAAGAAAGTTCTGAAGTTTATTATGGGTACGTTTCTTGTGTAAAAACTGCTAAGGGTAAAAAAGTAATTGAAAAAATAAACAAAGCCATTCGAGTTCTTAAATACACAGATAAATGGGCGAATGCATTTATTCAGTGGTTGCCCAATCAAGAGCTAATAGATGATTACTTGTATTATTACAATGAAGTCTTTCTTCCATCAGGTGATATTTATGATGATAATCCAAGATCAAGATAAGGGAAAAGAAATTGTTTTGTTACCATTAACTTTTGGGTTATTGTATGAGGATAACCCAAAAGTAAGATGAAGGGGAGAGAAGTCAAGGAAATAAAAAATTGTTAGTATTTATTATTTATAATAATGTTATTTCAAAGAAGGAGAAAGCTTCCTTAACTTCTAAATTAAATCACGTCTGATAAATTTATGGTGTAATTATATAGATTTACTGTGTAGAATCTGTGTAGGAAAACAGACTTAAATAAAAAAATAAAGAGTAAATATATTTCTTAGGTAAGGATGTGTGAATGTGGAATACTTGTAAAATAATGAAGTAATAAAGACTAAACTGGAAAGATATTTAGTTACTTATTCTTATGAAGGAGGGGTATTACTTCAATACTTTACCTAATGTAAATTAGGATGTGTAATTTTAACAAAATGAAATGTAGAAAATATGTAAGTTTTCTTAAACATTAAAATCTAGAGTAAACGTTGTTCCTTCATTAATTTGAGAGGCTACTCTTATTTGTATTTTATAAGAGTGACAAATAGAACTTACAATATTAAGACCAATTCCAAAACCTCCATTTTGCGAAGTTGCTCTATAAAAACGATTGAATATTTGTTTGAGTTTTTTTTCTTCAATTCCAATGCCATCATCTTCTATTTTTAAAAGACCTTCTTCTAAAGTAATCTTTATGGTTCCATTAATATTTGTATATTTTATAGCATTAGAGATCAGGTTGTTTGTTAATCTAGTAAAACTGTCTTCTTCAATTTTGAAAAGTGTACTTTTTGATTCATATTCAAAGGTGATCTTTTTTCTGGATGCAAACTCTTTAAAGTACTCTATTTGCTCATCTAACATGGGTTTGAGATCAATTACTTCTGCTTCTTTGATACTTTTATTTTTATCTTTTAAAATAAGATAGGTTAAATCTTTGTAAATTTCTGAAATTCTTTTAGCACTTATATTTATTCTACTGAGGTTTTTAGGACTGGTAGGATTTGGAGAGTCTACACACATCAATAAAGCGGCTATTGGAGTATTTAACTCATGGGTAGTATCTTTGATGAAGTTATCAAGTTTTTCTCTTTGTTTTTGAATGGGGGTGATAAAAAACCGAGCTAAAAAGAAACCAAGAATGGATGTCAAAAAGTAGGTCAAGCCCAATGTTATAGATATATGTTTTAGTAAATTGTTGATAGCATTTTTTAATATTACTTCTTCAATAACAATATAAACAATACCCAAATGCCCTGCAGCACTTGTATCGATTAAAAAAGTGTTTCCATTTTTTTTGTAAAGTTTTTGATTGAAGTTGATGTTTGTACTAATATGGGCGATGATGGGTTGGCGGTTCCTATCATATAAACCAAAATGTAAACCATTTTCAACTACCAAATCACTTCTATGAATAGGAAGGTATTGCATATGAGAGTAGATAATTTTTGCAGCTAATCTACTGGCATTTATTTTCATTTTTGAGATGGTTAAATCTTTGAGATTGTCACTTTGTATTTGAAAAAACAACCAGCCAATAATAACCATCAAAACTAGAGTAGAACCTAAAAACAATCCATAAAATCCATAAAAAGTTCTTTTTTCTTCTCTAGTTAAAACGATAACCTACTCCTTTAACATTGGTTAATACTTCTGCGCCTATTACTTTTCTAAGGTTTTTAATATAGGTTCGAATGGTGGCATCAGAAGGCGAGCTTTCATAATCCCAAACATTTATTCCCAACTCTTCAGTTGAGATGGTCTTGTTTTTGTTTTTTGCAAAATACATTAAAATGAGTGCCTCTTTTTTTGGCAATTGGATTTTTTCATTTTCTTTAATGAGTAAATAACTATTGGTATCAAAAGATAAGTGCTCGTTTATTTTTAATATGGCGGAGTCTTCTATTTTATACAGTCGTTTGATATTATTAATTCGTATTTCTAATTCTTTTAACTCAAAAGGTTTTTTAATGTAATCATCACAACCTTTATCAAAGCCAATTTGCATATCTTCTGGATCATCTAAGGAAGTAATAAAAATGGCTGGTGTTTTGTTTCCTACATCCCGTAATGCTCCTAAAAATTCAAAACCATTTCCATTTGGAACATTCACATCCAATAGCAATAGATCAAAATTTGAAGAGTAAGCTAAGTCTTCTGCTTCTACACCTGAATACGCTAAGGATACTTCGTAGTTTAATTCTGTCAAAAATTCTTCAATGATTTCTGATAAAATCATGTCATCTTCTAAAAGTAATATTTTCATGGACGATTGTATCAAAAGTTTTAGAAAGAAGTGTTTAGTATTTCAGTTGAGTGGTTCTCTCTAAGGTTTTTTTTGTATAAAAATACAAATATATGGCAGCTGAATAAACCATGACTAAGATTCCAAACCAAAGAAACTTAATATCAAGATCCAAATACTTTACAACCAAACCTGCAACAAAAACATGCGCAAATATTTGCCGGTACAATCCAATATAAAATATCATTTTAGGCTTTTTAATTGCTTGTAAAGTTGAGACACAAATATACAAAGAAACCAAAGCAAAAAACACCCAAACTTGTATGATTAGATAAGTCAAACCAAATTGTACAACCGTAGCGTCTGTATCAAAGTATCTAATTAAAGTTTCCGCACAGAAAAATATAAAAACTGCACCTCCTAAACAAAAGTAAAATCCATATTTTAATGCTGTATGAAGTGTCTCAAATACTCTGACATATTTCTTTGCACCAAAGTTATTTGAAATAATAATTAACACAGCTGTACTAAGCCCTAAGGCAGGCATAATGACTATGGCTTCTATTCTATAAGCTATTCCATAACCTGCCACTGCTTTGTATCCATAATCAGAAATAAAGTGCATTAAAAGAACAGCACCCAATCCCATGATAACGATATTTAAACTTGCTGGTAATCCTTGCTGTAAAAACTCCTTGTATATTCTTTTATCAGGTAGGTACATCTTTAGATTTTCTAAAGATATTATTTTTTTATCAAAAACTTTTTTGAGTAAATAAGACATGACTAGAATTTGTACAAAAATAGTAGAAAAGGCAATTCCTGATAAACCCATTTCAGGGATTACATAAAAACCATACATAAAAATCGGATTTAAAGCTATATTTGCAAAAAAACCAAATACCAAACTATTTCTATATGTTTTTGTATCTCCACAGGCATTTAAAATGGCATTACAGGCAAAGTTAACCATAAAAAATACATTTCCAAGCAAGATGATATTGATGTACTCTAGCGCCAATTCTAGATAAGAATCTTGGGCACCTAAAAATATAAATACATATGGGGCTACAAAATAACCAACAATTGAGAAAAATAAACCCACTAAAGGAATAAACAACATACCCTTATGTACAAATAAAGAAGCTAAAAAATCTTTTTTTCTACCCTGTGAATTTCCTATGAGTGAGGTTAGTGCTGATCCCAGACCATGTCCAATTCCAATGAGCATGTATACAAAAACGAAACCCAATGAAATAGCTGCAACTGCTTGGGTTGAAATATATCCTGCATAAAAGGTATCCACAATGTTATACATGGTTTGAAAAAATAATCCAGTAACAACAGGTATCGAGATTTGTTTTAACAAATCTGGGATATTTTGTGAGGTTATTTCTTCATTGCTCATTTTTTATAACTTAACTCCACCAGTGTAAATATGGTTTGTTCAATATTTTCTTCCCAAAGTTTAGGAAACATACTTATACCTGTAAATAAGGGGAGAGTGGTGGCTTCATTGATATAAATATTATTCTCTTTGTCTAAAAAGAAGTCTATTCGTGCAAATCCTTTACAGCCTAAAACTTTATAAGCTTTTTTAGAATATTCAAGTATCTTATCTTTGATGGCATCTTCTAAAATTGCTGGGAAAATAATCTGCGAAGTACTTGTGCTTTGATATTTACTGTCATAACAATAAAAATCATCACAAACAACTTCCCCTAAGATAGGCGATACCCAAGGTTTGTCATTTCCTATGATGGCACTTTCTAATTCTCTTCCAAAAATTGCGACCTCAAGTAAAAATTTGTCATCAAATCGAAGCGCTTCATGAAGTGCAGCGTTGTATTCACTTTTAGAGCTTACTTTAGAAATTCCAGCAGAAGAGCTTAATCTACATGGTTTAACAAAAAAGGGAATTCCCAGTTTTTGAACTACTTCATTATAGGTATAATCTGTTGTTTGTCTCCCTACTAAATAAGGAACTACAGGAAGGGTATAGTTTTCTAAAAGACTTTTGGTAATTTCTTTGTCAATACAAACTACGGTTTCAAAGATGTCACTGCCCACACAAGGAATATCCAGCAATTTCATCATGCCTGGAATTGCACCTTGATGTCCATCTATTCCATTAGTGATGGGGAAAATCACATCAATACTAGCTACTAGACCATCTTGGTTAAACAGCGTTCCATTTTTACAAACATGTACAACTGGAGTGTCTTTCCAGTTAAATGAAGCATCTAAGAGTATATTGTGATTGATAATATCTTTAGTAGAGCCATAATGCCAATTGCCATCAAAGTTGATGCATAAAATAACAACATTGTATTTTTTTTCTAAATGTGAGGCGATATTTTTCGCAGAAACGATAGAGAAAGAATGTTCCAAACTTCTTCCTCCACAGACAACAGCTATTGTTGATTTTGTGTTTTCCATATGCCAACCTTGTTACTATAATGTAACATATTAGCACAATTTTGTGGTATTATTGTGGCAAAATCAAGCGATAATCTTACGTAGTGTGACTTTTGTGTAACAATACAAAAATATAGCAGCAGAATAAATCATCACCAGTACGCCAACCCATAAATAAATATAATCAAGCTGTAAGTACGTAACGATAATGTATGCAACTAAAAGTTTTGCAATTATTTGTCTGTATAAACCCACATAAAATATCATCTTTGGCTGTTTGATTCCCTGTAATGTTGAAACACATACAAAAAGTGTAACAAATGCAAAAAACAACCAAACTTCAACCAACAAATACTCAACTCCATAACGAATTACTTCTGTATTTGGATCAAATTGGGAAACTAGAAGTTCTCCAAAGGTATATAAAACGATAACTCCAACCAAGGAAATCATAAATCCGTATTTTAATGCTGTTGTCATAGTGAGATATACTCGATCATATTTTTTAGCACCAAAATTATTTGATATGATGGACAGTGCTGCTGTACTAATACCCAGTGCGGGAAGTAACATAATCTGCTCTACTCTAAATCCAATACCATATCCTGCAACTGCTTCATAACCATAAGTTGATACATAATACATTAATATTAATGATCCAATTGACATGGTTAACATGTTTAAACTAGCAGGATATCCTTGCTGTAAAATAGTTTTATAGATTCTCATGTTGGGCAAAAAGTAAGCCAACTTATTAAAATGAATCAAGTCTGTTTCCATGACTTTTTTTAACATGTAAAACATATTAATAAATTGAATAAGTACAGTTGCTAAGGCTAGACCTTTTACTCCCATGGCTGGAATTACCCAAAATCCATAAATAAATAAAGGATTTAAAAGTAAGTTTGCAAAAAAACCAAAAATTAAAGTATTTCTATATGTTTTGGTATCTCCTCTTGAGACTAAAATGGCATTGAGCGCAAAGTTAAACATAAAAAATATGGTTCCATATAAAATAATGTTCATATAATCTGTAGTTACTTGTAAGTACGCGCCACTTGCACCTAAAAACATAAACATCTTAGGTGCAAAAATGTATCCTATGATGGTGAGAAAAACTCCCAGTAAAGGAATAAAAACAACTCCCTTATGGGCATAAATAGTAGCCAGTAAACGTTTTTTT
>Ga0209826_1002586_pt1 | contig 11770 bp, 9 predicted proteins | sample GOMGulsemesocosm_5_FD_184637 | JGI IMG/M metagenome (GOLD analysis project Ga0209826, IMG submission 184637) | Methane-oxidizing microbial communities from mesocosms in the Gulf of Mexico - GOM15C Gulf of Mexico (SPAdes) (version 2) | ecosystem: Environmental > Aquatic > Marine > Cold seeps...
ACATGAGCAAAATGAACATGAATATGCTTACAGTTTTTCTTAATTAATTGATTTGCTAATGAAGCAGAATAAAAGAAACGATATACCATACCCATTGAGAGACGAGTAAAAGCACCTGTCGTTATAATGTCCTTAACCAAGAGAACCAAACCTTTGATATATGAAGCAGGTCGCTTTAAGAATATTTTAATTTGATCAGCGATAACTGAATAAATGGGAGTTTGATATAGAAAGTGGGTTCTACTTTTTAAATCTTGCAAGCTAGGATCAGAAAAAACGGCTTGGTTATCATGGACAGAAAAAGGCTGAATCTCCAGGCCTAACTGTTCTAATTGAAAAATTTCGTTATAAACAAAAGTCGCAGATAATGCTGGGATTTCAGGTGCTAGGTAAGCAATTTTCATTTTTCACTTCCTTTATGTTTTTCTTGCCAGACAACAGATTGGCGTTTATTTAAATCTTCAGTTGCTTTAGCTTTACCTTTAAACAAGCACGCCCATTGGTATTGATTAATAAATTGACGTAACACTTTATCTTCAAAACGAGGGGCTTGTGAAAATAGGCTTTTTGTATATCCCCAAAACATCGCCATTCCTCCAACAAAATAGGGAGGATGAAGCATTCTAAATATTGACGAGGCCAACATATAAATAAGCCCCGTTCCCATAAAGTATTGACCAAAACCATGGCGCATACGCCCTGTAAAAATACTTTGTTGACTAGAGCCCATAGGACGTAAATGAATAAACTGTAAATCAGGTTCATCCCAACTAATAGCAATCCAACCTAATTGCCGGCAACGGTGACAATCAATACCATCCCACATCACTTGTCGAACAAAGCCTCCAATTTCTTTAAAACAACGGCGACGATAAAATTTTGTCATTCCAACAGACATTTCATTTCCGCATTTTTCACTGATTAATTCATCTGTTTTTTTATCTTTAAAATATGCCTTACCACTACAAGTGCCAATACGAGGGTTATCATTCATCCGTTGAATTAATGTTTCAAAATATTTAGTGGGTAAATCTAAGTCAAGATCAAACTTACAGATAAAATCAAATTGGTCTACATCTATAGCATCATACCCATAATAAAATGCTTCAATAACACCAGGACCAACACTCCTATGCCCTCTATTTTCTCGCGTTAAAATAGTTATAAATTCATATTTTTCTGCATATTCTTTTAAAATAACAGGGGTATCATCTGTAGAGCCATCATCAACAATCACCCATAATTTAGGCTCTATACTTTGGTTAACAACACTATCTAAAGTTTTTCTCATAAAGTCAGCTTCATTGCGACAAGGAGAAATTAAAACGTAAGAATTATCAGTCATAATTATTTATTTTATTAAAAATAATCCAGCCTAATTCAATGAAATACTTACTTCATAATAATAGGTTGAAAGTTCGGCTAACAGAGAAATATGAAGCAATTAATTAGCTTTATTACATACAAATCTCTTATTAAAAACAGCTGTAATCACTAAATAAGTTGTGATTAAAAATATTGCCATAAATATCGCTATATTCAGCGAAGGGTTTAAAAAAACTCCAAGGGTCAGTCCAGTTGCAACTGAAAAATATGCAATAAGTGTAATAACAAAACCTTTTTTTTGTGTGTATAGCTGCTCCCTCATTGCAAGAATTTTTCGTTCAATATACCAATAAAGAAAAGCAGCAATACCATAATTCATTAGCGCTGAAAAAAACTGACGGATACCTGAATCTCTTAACCCAAAAGGATCTAATACCAAATTAAAGAAAAATACTCCAATCCAATGATTTAGATAAAGGGGATAAGATATTCCCCCAAGGAAACTACCTAGTGAATCCTTTTTTCCTTTTTTTGCTATCAGTAATACTAGACATATTGAGAAAACTGGAGAATATAGCGCGTAATCTGTTGTAATAGAAAGCCCAATAGCTGATCCTATAAAAACAAACAACAAAATAACTTTACTGACTCTCTTTAAATAAAAGCTAGGGTATTTACTATTTACAATGGCAGCGAATACACCCAATGATATAGGCACATAAATATTCATAAACCAAAGAGACATAACAATGAGACACCATGTTATCAATTGTCTTCCCTTTGTTGCGAACACGACCAAAAATAATGGAGCTAACAAGTAGAATTGCTCTTCGGCATTAACACTCCAAAAATGATTTCCTGTTCCATCTAAAGGCATACATTCGCTACAATTTTGGAGCTGAGAAGAACCAAAAATATTATATACCCATGTAAACTTATAGATTACAAACTCTACCCATTTTAAATTGATAGGATCCTTTAATAAGCTAGCAATTATTATTAAAATAAATGCAATATAATAAGGAATCCATATCCTCAAAGCTCTATTAAAATAAAACTTTGGTAAATTTGATATTTCTGTCCTAAGTAAAATTCCTCCTATAAGAAAACCACTAAGTGCAAAAAACACATCAACAGCAAGCTTTCCACTATAGCCCCATCCGATCAGATTATCATGCCCAAACATGACTATACTAACGAGGACTATCCGTAAGTAATCAAAGTATGGGTAATAATTTTGTTTATCCATTATTCACACTTTCCTTATTATTTTCATTCCTATACCTAACGCCCAAATCCATTTAATTGTTTTTCACAGCCAAATAAATACACTTTAATAATATTTTTTATATGTAACTGGTTTTATAGGAAGTGGCTGATTACTCTCAATAGCCTCTAAATAGCTCCTTAAAAAATTAACAGATGACTGTTCTATCAGCCATTTTTTTGCATAAAATGCTGAGGATTTTCTAATCGTTTCAAATTTATCCGTATCGCCAACTAATATATTTAGTTTATCTGTCATAGATTGCACATCAGCTAGATCAATATAAAAACCATGTTCATTATCTATAAAGTAGTCATCGACAGTTTTAAGTTTAGTTAACAATTGAGGAATACCTAACTGCATTGCTGAAACAATAGTCATATGTCCTGCACCCGTAGAGACATCTTTAAGTGGTACAACACTAACCGTCGAATTGGCTAAAATAGTCATCGCATCTTTAAGTGGAATATCATATTTTATAATTACATTCTCTGGAATTGTTTCATTAACAATACGGCTTTGAGGACAGACTATTATTGCTTTAAGATGAGGATTCTGCCTCATAACTTCTATAAAAGTTTCAAAATCCCTATTATTCCTTCCCATACACGAAATATATGGTTTGGCTTTCACTATATAGTCAGCTGGTTTACGATGTATTTCAGGAGGCTTCACTGCCCAATGACAAAAAGAAAGTTTACTAAGGTCAATACCATATTTGTTTTTAAATATGGTTCTCTCCGCCATAGAATAAACAACGAAGCCTTGAGTATTTTTAAAAACATGTCTAGCTATTTTTAATGTCAGCCCTTTAAAAAATAAACCATTGCCATGGTTAAAACTAAAAGCATAATGCTTTGTCTTTTTACTTTTAAACGTTAATGCTAATGCAATAGCCACATAAAGTGTCATATATGGATGGTGGGAAATAACTATGTCATAACTAGACGTATTTTTTAATGAAACCAGAGCCTTTATCAACCAAAAAGGTTTTCTTTCAATAAACAAATTGTTATTTTTAACAGTCCACTCATGTTCGGGAAAATATTGAGATAACCATCGCCAGCTTTTATCTTCGAATGGTGTTATTACCAGTATTTTCATGTTTCTCTTCTCTTTAAGTCTTTAGCAGGGATTCCAGCTACAACAACATTCTTAGAAACACTTTTTGTCACTACACTATTAGCACCAACAACACACCCTCGATGCAAAATAACACCTTTAAGAACAACTGCGCCCCGTCCTATCCAACAATCATTACCCACTGTGATAGGCTCATAGGAGTGTGTTTGAGTTCTTATTGTTTCCCCCAACTTAAAGTTATGATTTGCATCCCTGATACTGCAATATTCACCAATTAGGCAATCATTTCCAATCGTTACTTTATGATGAGCAACCAATATAGATCCTTGGTTAATACGAACATGATCACCCAACTCAATAATTCCATCTTTTTGTGTTTCTAGAATGACATCTTTACCAAAACGACAATGCTCCCCCCAGGTAACATTTCCTGTCCCTATAATTTGCAATGCACCATCAAATTGACTGCTCACGGGAATAGTGAATTTCACTTTGCTTTGCGCTATAGACAAATAGAGTAATCGCTTAATTAAGTTCATAATAGGTTTACATAAACGAAAAAAACGGCTCAAAACTAAACTCAAAAGTTTAATTACTTTTGTTAAAATAACTTTCATAATTAATCAGAAAACCTTTGAATACTTGCCTTTAAATCATCTATAAACAAACGTGCAAATAACTCAATACTCATTGCCGCCCCCAAATAATTAGAGGCATCAATCTCACCCATTTGATGTTTACGCCAAGCAATTTCTAGTGACGTCATTGGTAACACGTTTCTATCATAAGTCGTTGCTGAAAATAGGATCTCTTCTACATAGGCCTTCAACTCACCTTGAAACCACTCTCCAAACTGACTAGGAGAATCATTTCCCATTAAATCAGGTAAAGGCAGATATTTTCTTGCTTCTTTATAAGTTCGTTGAGCCGCTAATGAACTCCAACTTAGAGCATAAGGAACGGTAGGAGGTAAACATGTTCTTTGCCAGGCAACAGAAGCAACATCAGGTGCAAACTTATTGAGTACTTCAACATATAACCGATGCCTTTTTCTCCATTTATGAGGCACTTGATTAATCGCTGTTATTAAGTCGACATCCATAAAAGGTTGTTTAACAGAAAACTGGGTTCTAAATATTTCAGACCCTCCTGTGGTTGTTCTTCTAACTCTGTTATCCATTAAAAAGGCCATCACTGAATCCATACTGGTTTCACCTTGGTATTCAGTATATATCTGGCGAAACAATTCTTTAGAATCTTTGACCATTTCTTCTAAGCCATTGGATTGTAGTAGTTTAACAGTATCATTTAAGCGCCAATGCCAGAGCTCATTAGTCACGTCACTCTGATTAGGGTTATTAAACCATACTGATTTAATAAAATTCCCCCCCAAGACTGCATCTCCGGCAAAACCATCTAACAAAGTAAAATTGCCATCCTTTGCAAGTCTATTGACATAAGGTAAAACATGAAAATTAGTCACAGGAAGTTGCCCTTCTGTAATCCAGACACCTTGGTCGGCAAACGTCTCCAGATAATTAGGTAAAAATTCAAAACAGTCATGCTGGCAATTTATTTTTTTTGCTGTTTTTTTAGCATAAATCAAATCACGACAATCAGGAATGCCCCATGTATAAGCATGAATGTCCTTATTTTTATTTGCTAGCCCCAAAATGAATCTAGAATCTAACCCTCCACTTAAAGGCACGGTTACTGCATCACTCGTATTTACAGCACGTTCTACAGATTGAGTGAGCATTTCGCCTATTGACTGAATAGCATCCTGTTTATTGATAGAAAAATCTTGTTGATAGCTGTATTGCCAATACCGTTGGCGTTTTTCTCCATTGCCATCAATAGTTAATATATGAGCGGCAGCTAAAGTTTCTACCCCTTCAATTAAGGTTTGATTACCAGCAACTTCTCCAATAGTTAACATCATAGCGACTGCATTTTTATCTAAGGCTGGCTCACTTGGCAATGCTGAAAGTAAGGCTTTAATTTGAGTAGAAAATAAAATGGCATCTTTGTATTTAGTAAAATATAAAGGATGCCTAGCAAAATGATCATTAACAATAAAAATTTGTTTCTTTTGTACATCCATTTGTACCCAAATATATCCTCCTCTCAATAAAGAAACCTGCTCAATATCCATCTTATCCAAGCGTGGAAACTCTGTGCATTCAGGAACTGATTCAAATCCCCCAGTAATGCCAATTACTGATAAGTCTTCACATTCTATAAAAGAGGATTGATCAGAGGGTTGATTAATAACGCCTAATCCCCCCCACTCTTCATGATGAGATTTTTGACTACCTGAAACCGTATAAACCGCTTTCAACATAGTATTTAAGGTTTCATTTGGTAATTGATTCTTTAGATCAAAATAGCCAACAATTGCTGCCATGCATATCTCCGTATAAATCTAGTAAATTGGGCAATAGTTTTCAGTTATGCCCAACTGCCCTCATTAGCAATAATGAATAGGTAAATCATTATTTATGCTCAATTAACTGACTTTTTCTACCTAATAGATTATTCAATAAATATTTTCCTTGCCCAATGGCTTGTGGAAATTTAACTAGTACACAAAAATAGGCATATAGCCAATCTTCTTTTAAGGCTATACGTGTTATTTGCACAGGATAAATTAAAAACAAAGCTAAAAAATATATATTAAAAAACGATAAAAAAATAACAAAAAGAGGAAGGGATAATCCCCAAGCAAAAATACGTACATTATGCAAAAACCAATATTTTTCAGGAAACTTTCTATGCATCCAAGATACTTCAGCAAACGCATGTCCAGTTCTAATTGAACGCCTACACCACTGATAAAAACTATGTAAATTAACATCATGCCAGACCATATCAGAAGATACACTCAAGATTTTCCGACCTGATCGCCTTATCCGTAAACAGAGTTCTGGTTCCTCACCTGCAATAAGCGTTTCATTAAAACCATTCATGGATGAAAAAACATCTGCCAATATAAAAAAATTTCCTCCACAGGTTTCTGTATACCCAGGCTGAATTTTCCATCCCCTATTGGCTTCATGATTATATATAGAATCTTCAGGAAAGCGCTCCTTACATTGGCCAAAAACAATAGCTAACCGCTCCTTATCTTTGATTTTAGAAAAGCTTGATAAAGCATGTTTAAACCAGCTATCAATAAACTCACAATCACCATCGACAAATTGCACATACTTAACTTTAGGCTTTAAAGTTAATAAGGCCTTAAACCCTTCATTTCTAGCTCTTGCTGCGGTAAAAGGCTTATTCAGATCCAAATCTATAACATGCACCCCTAGCCCTCGAGCAAACTCAACACTATTATCAGTAGATCCAGAATCGACATAAATTATAGTGGATGAATTTTTAACAACTGAATATAAACATTTTTTTAGTCGCTCTCCTTCATTTCGTCCAATAACAATGACACCGATGCTTTCACTTATCATTTTTATTTCCATGCCTAGACGTAAAAAAACCTTTCCAAATATCAAAAAACATAGCTTTATGAAAAAGAGAAGGCTTCATTTCTATTATTTCCCTAAATACTGATATTAATCTACCAAAGCTCCAAATTAAATTAGCCAGTAATAAACCTATATGACCGTAAAATTTTAAAAAATACCTACTACGAGACTTAAAATAATACTCAGGTAATCGCTTAATAACTTCTTGATTAGATGCACCTTGATTAAGGTGTACAACTTTGGCCTCATGCATATAGGCTAATTTCCAACCAGCTATATTAGCTCTATGACAATAATCCATATCCTCGTAGTACATAAAATACCCTTCATCCATCAAACCAATATCTTGAATTAAACTACCGCGGAGTAAAATACAAGCGAAACTTAACCATTCTGGTTTTGACTCCTTATGTTTAGCTAAGGGAATAGCAACTTCATTTATGCCAAACAAACTAAATAATCGACTAATAAAACCAGTATTTACAGAATTTAAAAAACTATTTACTGGCGTTAAATAATAAAAACAACTAGTTTGCTGTTTCCCACCTTCCCAAATTAACTGAGGAGCAACAATACCTATTAAAGAAGATTGTTGTACTTTTCCTATTAATTTTTCAATAGCTTGTTCTTTTAAATAAGCATCACTATTTAATAATAAATAATATTTTGCCTCTTCAGATTTAATCCCAATATTATTCCCAGCAGAAAACCCGCCATTAATAGGGGAAGCTATCAAATTAACTTTAGTTTGAAAGTCATTATGCTCTATAAATTGTGTTAAATATTCAATTGAATTATCATCTGATAAATTATCAACTAGGCATATTTTATCATTCTCACCCAATTGAGGAATAACAGTTAAAACAGCCTGACTAGTAAGTTCAGGAGTTTTATAATTAATAATAACGACTAATAGATTTAGCATACCTTTAAATGTATTTAGTTTTTAAAATATTATTTAAATATAACAATTAGTTTTGGAACTTGCTCACCAATCAATAACCCAAGACCAAATAAGGGTATAAACATTATTTCACGATATATTGATATAAAATAATATTTTTTCATAATTAAAAAAGAAACAATTACTCTAATAACTGGGTTAAGTGCAATCGCCCATATGGCTGGTTTAATACCATATAAAAAGAATATTAATGGGACAAATACATATAAACCAATAACCTGAAAACTAATTAGAACACTCAAAACCTTAGATTTACCATATGACAAAAATAATTGATCGGCTAAAGAAAAACCAACAAATACTAAAGATAGAGATAATATTTCCATCATCCATCCTGCATCAACATATCTCTGATCATATAAACTGCTAATAATTAAACTCCCTGTTGAGAATAAAAAACCTGCAGAAAACATGGAAATAATATCTATTTTTGCTCGTATTTTATAATATGTTCGCTGTATTTGACTTGATTGTTCTCTAACAACCAAACTTAATACTGGGAAAAAAACTGAAGAAACAAGCTTGATAATGACTTCTTTCAACGCGTTTGCCAAGAAAAAAGCAATTGTGTAAACACCTAAAATCTCAGCAGATATCATCCCACCTAATAACAATCTATCCCCTTGATTTAAAAGAAAACCAAGAATCGATGATAAAAAAATCCACTTCCCGAAGTGAAAAATTTCATGAGCAGCTGATTTATCCCAACACAATCGACAGTATTTACCAATATTGACGGTATGTGACAATAGCATTTTAATAAACGTACTTAATATATTGCCATATACTAAGGCCCATATTTCCCTATACTGCCATGCCCAATACAGCATAAAAACTAGCCCAATCAACTGACTTAACAGCTCTATAAACACTAGCTTCCCCATAACAAGCTTTCTATTTAATACCAGCATATAAATGGAATTAAATCCCGAAATTACCGCTGTTACCGATATGGCTGCGAGTATATAAGGCAATTCAGCATTACCATAAACATTATCAGCGGATAAATAACCTGCCTGTCCAAAAGAATACAAACAATAACTTATACCAAGGGCAATGAAAAAAATTAGCCCTCCCCTAATAATTTGAATTGTCCATGCTGTATTTAGATAGTCTGACTCTTCACCTCGTTTACTTTGAACAATATTTTGTAATAACCCGACATCTGAGAACATGACTAATCCTCCCATAATCACGGTGACAATAGCCATAACGCCAAACATTTCAGGCACAAGGAGGCGTGTTAATATAAGATTCCCCCCTAGGCGTAAACCTTGGGAAAAAATGTGTCCAACTATCACCCAACTACCAGAGCGTACAATTTTTTGTTTTAATGTTTTTGTCATTGATTATGTAATTTTCTTACTATACAAAACTTAGAAAAAAGGGCTTAATAATTTCTTAAATATTAAAAAAATATAAATTACACGAAAACATTCTGTCTTTTGTTTTTAGATATTAAGAGATATTTCAATAAATAAGTTTCATAACAAATTAAAAATAACTTTATTAAAAAAACAATTTTATTTTATATAAGTTATTTTTCTTTTTACAGGTATCTTCTTGAAATCAGCCTTTATTTTCTCGACTCTTCCAATTAATGCACCAGCTAAAAGCCATGTCCATGGAGTAACTGATGAATTAGGCAATAAATCAACCATACTAATAGCCATTAATAACGACAAAGCAGAAAAAATAACTCTATCACGACTATCCTTAATATATCGAATAGCTTTAGAACATCGAACAACTGATAAAGCTAGCAAACTAAACTCAGCTAGAAAACCAATCAACCCATACTCGCCAATAACAATAATCCAGCGTCCATCAGTCGTACTCAAGTCTTTTCCTGTGGATAAATCATATACTCGGTTACGCCCCCATGATCCCCACCCAAAAAAGAATCGATCACGAGCATGAGCTAATAACAAATCTTCATTATCTAATCTAAACTGCATTGATTCAGCCCTTTGTTCATTAAACTCAGCGACTAAAGCTGTCATCTCAGTTCCTGGAAAATAATCAGCTGCTCGCAAAAGTGGAAATAACACGATAAAAATCACAATAAACTTTGAAATTTTTACTTGTCTTGTTGGTTTCACAAAAATTATCAAAGGGATAATAAATATGGCATAAATCATCGAAGCCATACTTTTACAGAAAAATAAAACCATACTAAGGTAAGTTAATATCGTTCCTGCACTATATCCTAGTATTTTTCTATGATTTTTCCAAAAAACTGATGATGCTACCACTGCAGACATGGTAAAAAATGCAACCCACAGACCATGCCCTAAAAATACTACAGGGCGAAAACCACCATTTCTAACCTGTTGAGCAAAACTATGTGGAAAATAACCATAAACTAATCTATGAAGTTGAGGACTGAGCCTTACTTCTAACAACATTGGAAAAGAATAAAACACGCCAGCAACAGCCAACACCTTCAACAATGTCTCATGTTCACGAGAGTTTTGTAATAAATTCATACCCAATAAAAAGGGGATGATAAAAATCATCTGTCTGATAACAGCTGATAACGCATCGTAATATTCTATGCCTTTAATAAAAAGCGACCCTGCAATAATAGGGTCAGGATTTAATAAAGCCGTAACAAAAGGACTCAAAATATAAACAAAGAGCAATCCTTTTATTAAGCCAATATTAGGTAGTAATTTAATTCTTTTTCCTACAATAAACTGGCAAGCTAGAAAAGCAGCAAGATTAGGTACAGAAGCTTTATTTAGTGGAGGGATAAGCGGTAAATCTAACGCAGTACCAACAGGAAGTAATAATGCTCCTCCTAATATACTCCAGAGTGTTGCATTTGCTATTGGAAGACGTTTATAAAGCAATATAGTTACAATAGGCCAACTAAATAATACGAAATATGCGAACCAATTTGGGTTAATAGCTCCACTCCATTAAAAAACCTTCTGTATTTTTAAATTATTCAATATTTATTATAATTCTCAATCTATAGGGTACTGATATGATTTATTCACCTTCCCCCGACTTTTATTTAGCACCATCCCAGCAAAATTAGTTTCTTCAAGGATAGACAGCGATTGACGTACTTCATCGGGCGTTGTCTTACCATCTTCAATCACCAATAGTGCAGCATCAAACTGATTCATAAACAATACTGCGTCGTCTGAAGATAATAACGGTGGTAAATCAAACAAAATAATACGAGATTGATATCTACTTTTAAGTTCATCTACCAAAGAGTTCATTTTTGGCAAAGAAAGAAGTTCTGATGATGCATTAGTCGTATGTCTGCCTGGTAATACAACTAATCTATCAAAACCAGGATTAACTAACATATCTTCAACGGGAACTTCTGAATGTAGATAATCTAGCAATCCTTTTTCTACATCTAATCCAAACTGCCAGCCTACTCTTGGATTACGTAGATCAGCATCTACAATAAGAACTGTTTGATTAACCTCCATAGCAATAGCTATACCTAAATTGGCTGTTACAAAAGTTTTCCCACATGCTGCGGTAGGAGCAACTACTGCAATACTAGTCCAATCTTTTTCACGCATCTGTTTTAATACATTGGTGCGTAATTGACGAAAAACATCAGCATGAGGGTCATTTCTTAATCCCATAACCAAACGTCGTTCTCGCATAAGTTCTGGT
>Ga0209826_1002588_pt1 | contig 11766 bp, 9 predicted proteins | sample GOMGulsemesocosm_5_FD_184637 | JGI IMG/M metagenome (GOLD analysis project Ga0209826, IMG submission 184637) | Methane-oxidizing microbial communities from mesocosms in the Gulf of Mexico - GOM15C Gulf of Mexico (SPAdes) (version 2) | ecosystem: Environmental > Aquatic > Marine > Cold seeps...
CGAGGAACTGTTTCTCAATCACTAATAGTTCTTGAGAAAAAAGGCTATATAGAAAAAAACAAAGATGATACTGACAAACGCATTATTCATGTTCAACTGCTTCCACCAGGTTTAGCGATATTAAAAAAAGCACGTAGAACAAAATTATTTAATTCTGCTACAAAATTATTAAAACAAAATAGCGCCTCACCTATACAAAAAAAAGCTTTTACAACTGTACTAATTATTTTACGTAAAGCCTCTCTTTCATCATCATTTAATACCTTACAAGAGAACAAGTTTCAAACTATGAAACAACCAACTGTATTTGATTTAATTGAATATATGGCTACAGTCATTCGTTCAGAAGAGCGCAAAAAATGTACTGAATTAAAATTACAAATGGTTCACTTTCAAATACTTGAATATCTATCTTTATGCAATAAATATAGTGACTCTCCTGCCGCCATATCAAATTACTTAGGTATTACTCGAGGTACTATTTCTCAAACTTTAAATATTCTGGTTAAACAAGAGTTTATTAAAAAAACCCAAGATAGTTTAGATAAGCGTGTTATTCACATTAAATTACTTGATAAAGGTTTAAAAACTTTAGAAAAAGCAAAACCAACCGAGTTATTTACACAAGCAACAAATCTTTTAAACAAAGACGCAACCGCTATCAATCATGAAACTATATTTTCTGAAGCTCTAACGGCCCTGCAAAAAGCTAATAATTCACACTCCTTTGGAATATGTAACACTTGTAAAAACTTCTCAAAAACTTCATCAGGCTTCTTTTGTGAATTAACCCAAGAAAAACTAAAGATCCATGAAAGCAAGTTTATTTGCCAAGAACACATAGCCATCTAACACATTCATAGATTGCCGCCTATGGATGGCGACGAAACTTCATTAATTTTAAGCGAGATAAATTTTTATCTTTTCTAATTAAATGGCCTGCTGCAGATGGGTTATTTCTCATTTGTTTATTTATCTGAGCAATATAATCTTGTTGATACACTTTCACAACACGTCTGTTATAGCCAGGTTTTCCAGAATAGAATTTTTTTACCACTACCCCCCTCGAATCATTTTCATTTATTTTAGCCATAGCGTTAAATGAAAATAGAGAAAAAACGACCGTACCCAGCAATATAATATTTTTCATATTCCTTCCAAATTGTGCCAAAAAAGTTAAACCCAATAAAATTATGATAGCGATTCAACAACGTTGACATGCAATTTAAATGCTTTACGGTTATTTGTCAACAAATATAAAACAACTAATTTCATTAAAAAAACATATTGATTCGATATTTGTTGACACAGGTCAATATTATTTATTATAGTTGCGATTCGATACTATAAAAAACAAGAATGAGAATTATGACTACCTCCTCCCTTATACATTATATTTTGGTCGGGCTATTTCAAAATAAACTCATCAATCGACACCACAACAACAATAAAGGTAAAGACCAATGAATGAGCAAGTAGAACAAATACAAGAAAAAGATAATTTTATTTTATATGTAGTCCTGCTAGCAGCTGTTTTAATATCAGCCCTATTAGCACTCAAATTCAATGAAAATGAAAAGTTTGCCCCTATAAAAGACCAATTAGATGAAGAAACGCGATTAATGAATATTCGTGTTTTGAATTAAGACGTTATTTCACTCATCAATAAAATAACAAATGGAGAAAAACATGAAAATTTTATTAATTGCTTCATCTCTTTTACTGGCTGTATTTTCTAACTCGGTATTATCAGCTGAATATATTTATAGAGACTTAATGGCTAATACTTTGCCATCAATAAAGTGTGAATCACCTGAAAAAGCTATAAAGTCAGCGACAAAACCCTATAAAATCAAAAGATCGGTCAAAAAATTCTGCCAAACACAAGGCTATGGCTGGGGAATTCAAAAAGTTAAGGATGATGGTAAAGTCGTATGTAATGAATGCACAGATAATGCAAGCCTGCAAATCTGTCACGTAGAAGATATGATTGTTAATTGTAAACGATTAAAACCAGGCTCAGTAGGTATGCTTCCAGGTCAAGGGTAACATTTACTACTGAGTAAACAGCTTAGTAATTTTGATGATATTAGTATTGCTGCAATAAAACGAATGAATAAAGGTACCTTAGAGTAAAAACCCACGTTCTTAGAACGTGGGTTTTTACTCTTATTGCTTAAAGCATAAGCTGTCTGTTAACAATACTCAAAACCAATTAGTCCGTGGTTACAAGAGTTTGGCAGCGTTCATTGACGATCGTCGAAGTGTTTTTATTGCCAACACCATTTGCAAGCATAGAAATAATACGGTCATCCGTTTCATAACCTATGTGAGCTTCAAGTGGGTTTGCCATATCCACACCAAATACAGTGATAATTTTGGCCACATTAATATTAATATTTGTAACTTCAACGCACAATCTAGAATCAAGATAGTGTTCAATAAACCCGTAAGGGATAGCATAACTGAGTAGATCATTAGGGTCACTGAATGCGATGATAGAAGTTTCACTAAGTATGCGCGAATTGTAGTTTTCACCACTTGCATAGCAATAAGCCTCTCTTTGTCCAGTTACTGCGGGTAATTTACGACCTAGCTGTAGCATAGGTAATTGATTAGACAGCATGTAAATGGGGATTTTCTTTTTTTGAAACGCTTGAAGTAATGCGTCAGGACGATCCAAACCTCTGATTTTTCCTGTTGTATTGCCAAATAATGCAGCAATACGTTGCAAACCATCAATGGTGATTCTGCTGCCTAGACTATGAGAAATTAAAGTATAAGAATCGTTGTTTAAATTACTGACAGCTTGTTCATTTGGAATACAAGCTTGGTTCGAGGTGGCTGGCAAATCACTCCATTGTGAAGAAATCATCCAGCAAAAAGACTGGGCAAAAGAAATAAGTATATCTTCTCGGCTATCCCCTAGATAAATCATAGGATCAGGGCCAGTATCATTTGAAAATTTCTTTAGTATGTCATTAACAGCGGTGCGACGAAAAGAATATTCACCTGAATTATCATAAGACAGCACTGCTTTTTGAGCAGCGGTAATCTCTGACCAGGTTAATTCATAAAATAAAAGTTCATGAGTTTTATCTTCATTAGTTAAACGATTGATCCTGAGGTTACCCAAGCGCTTAGTATTGTCGAGAGGGTCAGTTAGGAAAATGTTTTTTGTCACTTTTCCTATATAGCTTAGCTTCATTTCATTAGCCAGCTTTTCCATCAGTTGGGTTGCATACCCAGGGATATGATTACCAACACCATGGACCATCAGTACTTTTGCTGTACTATTAGGGGCTTTCACCAGTGGTGATATACCTTGAAATGATTCGCCTCTAACCTGGCAAAGGCGGGTGTCTTCGGCTTCTTCTTTTTCCAGAAAAGCCTCGACCATTCCCTTGCCAATACTGCTACAACCATTAAGTAATATTATGCAAACTAGTAGTATATTATGTGATGATTTCATTGTGATCTCAATCGGTTATAAGGAAAAGTCAATTACAGTGTTTTTATCTTAATTATAGCTAGATATTTATTAAGGGTTTCTAAATCTGCATTAATTAAGCTACCAGCAGCTTCAGTATTTTGTATGTATTAATGTAATCTGCGTTGTTCCAGATAATAACTATTTTATAGTGATGGATACTACAACGAAGAAAAAGACAAGGCTTAGCCATTTGTTAGCTATCGTATATATACTGCTTTTATTTAAAAGGTGTTGATTGTTGGCATTTTGTATACCTAAACCATGCTTTCAGATACAACAATTACTAGCATAGGATTGAGAAATGTTATACGCTTCAGATTAAGCTAAATGTTAGATATAACAATATTTTAATAAGGTAAAACTATGCAGGGAAAAAAATCAGTATTAACGTTAATTTTATTAACAATATTTTTTGGGCTAGGCGGTTGTGCCGATGAACAGACTGAAAAGCTAGAAAGCATACGTCCCGTCCGTGCTATTAAGGTTGGAGATGCTGAACAGTTAAAAGGCCGTGAGTTTCCCGGTAGGGCAAAAGCAGTACGTGAAGTTAATTTAGCGTTTAATGTTAGCGGTACGCTAAAAAAACGCCCAGTTAAAATCGGTGAAAATATTGCTAAAGGGCAACTGATAGCAAGTTTAGATTCCCGAGACTTTCGCAGCAATGTTTCAGAAGCCAGGGCCAATGTACAAAATGCCTATGCAAATTTTAAACGTGCAAAAGAACTGATTAAGAAAAACTTTATATCTAAGACAGAGTATGACCGGTTAAATGCCGAAGCGCGAGTCACTAGTGCTGAACGCGATAAAGCAGTAAAGGCATTATCAGATACCGAATTAAAAGCACCTTTTTCAGGTTATATATCAGAATTGTATGTTGAAAATTTTCAAGCCGTTCAAGCAAAGCAACAAGTTGCCAGGCTAGTTGATTTGTCACAGATAGAAATGATTATTGATATCCCTGAATCAAAGATATCATTGGTACCCTATGCAGAAGAAATAAAAGTTATATTTGATGCCTTTCCGGACAATGAAATTACAGCCGCTGTTAAAGAGATTGGTACAGAAGCGTCTCCAACAACACGGACATATCCCGTCACATTAATTATGGAGCAGCCTAAAGGTATTAAAATATTACCTGGCATGGCGGGTAAAGCACGCGGTAGAGCTTCAGAAAAGGCACCTAATAAAATAGTACAACAAAAAGGGATTCGAGTACCTGTATCGGCTGTTTATTCACCCGCTAATGATGAAAAATCCTATGTTTGGATAATTAATGAAAGCAGTGGTTTGGTTCGACGTCAGGCTGTAACCTTGGGGAAAATAGTTTCTACGGGGTTAATAATAACTGAAGGTCTTAAAGTCGGTGAGTGGGTAGCAACAGCAGGTGTTCATTTTATACGAGAAGGTATGAAAGTAAGAATTATACAAGACAAGGAGAAATAATCATGAGCCTTGTTGAACTTGCCATTGATAAAAAGCCAGTTACTTATTTTACAACTTTTTTAATTGTAGTAGCTGGAATCTCCAGCTTCTTTAGTTTAGGTTGGCTAGAAGATCCAGAGTTTAGCGTTAAAACAGCGGCTATAACAACTGTTTACCCAGGTGCGAGTGCGGAACAAGTCGAACTTGAGGTAACTGATCGTATAGAGCTAAAACTTCAGGAAATGCAGGAGATAAAAAATATTTATTCTGAATCTCGTCCTGGTTTATCTATCATCAAGGTTGATATTAAAGATGCTATTTGGTCGGATATGCTACCTCAGACTTGGGATGTTCTGAGAAAGAAAATTGGAGATATCCAGCATACTTTACCACCAGGTACGAGTAAGCCATCAGTAGGTGATGATTTTGGTTATGTTTTTGGTTTTTTGCTTTCCGTTACGGGCGATGGTTATACCTATGCGGAACTTGAATCTTATGTAAAACAATTACGTAAAGAACTGAGTTTGGTAGAAGGTGTTGCCAGAATTGACTTATGGGGCACTCAGGATAAACGTATTTATCTGGATGGATCACAAAGTCAATTAGCAACTTTGGGATTGACTGCTGCCGATTTACAAAAAACATTACAACTGCAAAATAAAATTGTTGATGCCGGATATATAGAAATTCAGGATGAGCGATTACGCGTGGCTCCTACAGGTGCATTTGCGGACGCTCAGGATATTGCCGAGTTAACGGTGACAGCATCACAACTAAATCCACGGGGTAAAAATGAATTACTTCATCTTAAAGATGTAGTCACTGTGACTGAAGGCTATGCTGAGCCAGCCAGAAAGCTGATGCGTTTTAATGGACAACCTTCTATCGCTATCGCATTAGCTCCTATTGGTGGAACGAATGTGGTAACTGTAGGTAAAGCAATTGATCAAAGACTGGCTGAGTTGCAGAAAAATTTACCCATAGGCATAGAAATCAACAAGGTATCATGGCAATCAGACTCTGTTGCTGAGTCTATAAAGGCCTTTATGATCAATTTAGTTGAAGCTGTGATTATTGTTCTTATTGTGTTGGCTGTTAGCATGGGAATTCGCGTAGGCATCATTATAGGCGTAAGTGGATTGGTCGTTGCAATACTAGGCACCTTTATCATAATGACTATGGCGGGTATCGATTTGCAGCGTGTTTCATTAGGTGCATTGATTATCTCAATGGGAATGATGGTTGATAATGCCATTGTTATTGTTGATGGCTTTTTAGTTAAACTAAAACAAGGTGTAGAAAGAAGGCAAGCTGCCATTGAAGCGGCTAGTGTACCTTCCTGGCCATTATTAGGCGCCACCATTGTAGCTTGTATGGCTTTTTATCCAATCTTTACATCGACAGCAAGTACCGGGGAATATGCGGGTAGCCTTTTTACCGTAGTTTTTATTTCATTAATGTTTAGTTGGGTATTGTCTCAAACCGTAACACCATTGATGTGTATGGCCATGTTACCCGATCCAGAAAAAGGAGCTGATGAAGATATCTACGGTAGTGCTTTTTACCAAAAATTTAGAGGCTTATTAACGATTTTAATTAAATATAGAGTTATATTTATGGGCTCTATGGTAGGGCTGTTAGTCCTCTCAGTTATTGGTTTTCGTTATGTTCCGGTAATATTTTTTCCAGAGTCTTCTCGACAACAGATAATGATAGATTACTGGGAACCTGAAGGCAGCATTATTAAGCAAGTGTCCTCTAATCTCAAAGATATAGAAGATAAGTTACAAGCACATTCTCAGGTCGAAAGTGTGAGCTCTTTTATAGGACAAGGACCACCTCGTTTTTATCTGCCAGTAAACCCAGAATCGCCACATTCTTCCTATGCACAATTAGTGGTCAATACTAAAAGTTTAGACGGCGTGGATGATGTTATTTCAGAAATAACGCCTTGGTTTGCTGAAAATTATCCAGATGCTTTAATTCGAGTGCGAAAATATCCCGTTGGGAGTTTTAATGATTGGAAATTTGAAGCTCGCTTTAGTGGCCCAGCAGAGGCTGATACAGAAGTATTACGCTCATTAGCCAATCAGGGATTGGCATTGCTAGAACAAAGCCCGTATACCTTAGAAGCCAGAACTAACTGGCGGCAACGAGTAAAGAAAGTAGTACCTGAATATGATCAGGCTCGCGGTCGATGGAGTGGGGTTTCCAGAGATGATGTGGCACGGTCATCCAAACGGTCTTTTGATGGTGTCACTGTGGGTCAGTTTCGACAAGGTGATGATTTAATACCGATAGTTCTGAGACATAATGAAACTGAGCGTAAACAAGCGGCAACAAACTTTGAATCATTACAAGTGCTTTCACCTTATGCTGTTGATGCGGTGCCTTTATCTCAAATAACTAAGTCAATTGATGTTGGGTGGGAAGATCCGGTAATCTGGCGTTGGGATCGACGCAGGGCTATTACTGTTCAAGCCTCACCTAAGGTAGGTGTGACTACACCTACTTTGAGAGCTGATGTGTTGGCTGGTTTTGAAGCAATAAAACTACCTCCAGGTTATAAATTGGAATGGAAGGGGGAATATGATAGCTCAACAACTTCTCAAAATGGTTTGAAGCCTGGTATGGTTCCCGCGTTAATTATTATGACATTTATTATTATTGTCTTATTTAATGCTTATCGACCCCCTCTGATTATCTTTCTAGTGATTCCTTTTGCATTGATCGGCATTACTTTTGGGTTATTAGGTACAGGGACAGCCTTTGGTTTTATGGCTGTATTAGGTGCTATGAGTTTAGCGGGGATGATGATTAAAAATGCTATTGTTCTACTTGATCAAGTCACTTTAAACTTGGAAGAAGGAATGACTGCTTTTAATGCGGTGGTAGAAGCAGCAGTATCAAGATTGAGCCCCGTGGTTAATGCAGCAGCAACCACTGTATTTGGTATGGCACCGTTGTTACAGGATGGATTCTGGGTCTCGATGGCGGTGACGATAATGTTTGGCTTAGCCTTTGGAACAATACTAACGATGGTTGTAGTCCCTGTTTTGTATGCGATTTTTTATAAAATTGAAGTGCCAGCAGAATAAAACTAAAGTTAATAATTAGTAGAAAAAGAAACAAAGAGTGATTAATTTTTCAATCAACTTTATGTAAGGATCTAGAAATGAATATAAAAACATTAACATTGTTATCAGCTAGTATTTTGGCAACTGGTTGTGCAACTACTTATCAAGCAAATGAAGTAGAACCAGCCGGTTTTTTAGGTGCATATCATATGCTTAAAGAAGGTAGGAATGACCAGAGTCTAATGGTTTATCATCATCCTGATGTGAATGAATTATGTAAGAATTACAATAAATTTTTGTTAGAGCCGATCACAATCTGGGTAAAAGCTGAGTCTAGTGTTGCGGATGTGTCAGTAGAAGATCGTCAACATTTAAAAAGTTATTTATATCAATCGATAAAAGAAGCACTGGGTAGTGATTATCAATTAGTGAGTCAACCGGCCGCAGGTGTTTTGCGTATCAGAGGAGCAATCACTGAGGCTGAAGGCTCATATATAGCACTTGATGCGTTAACATCTATTCATCCAGGTACAGTAGTATTGTCAAGGGTAAAACAAATGGCACTGGGTTCTGGAACATTTGTGGCTGAAACAGCCGTTGAGTTTTCAATAGAAGACTCTGTCACTCGTAAGCCATTAATGATGGGTGTTGATAAACGAGCTGGTGGAAAAAACTGGGTTAAGAAATTCAATAGCTGGGGAAAAGTTGAAGCCTCTTATGATTATTGGGCTGAAAAACTGAAAACCAGATTATCTGAATGTAGAGTTGGAAAGTTAGAAATGTAAGTATCTAGAAAAAAAGGCTTTTCCTCATGAATTTCAGGGAAAGTCTTTTTCTAAAATAAATTTTTCCTCATACAGACATATTTATTCAACTGGTATTTCATTTCACTAAAGTTTTGAGTAAATAATAAAAACTGTTGAGAAGAAGGTTTTAATCGTTGTTTTTTAAATTATATTGAAGTGGAACCTGAAAAATGAATGAATCTGAAAAAGACAGAGGAACAATTCTAGCGTTGATAGAAAGGTTTAACACGCAGCGCTTTCCGGTTGCTCAGGCACTTAAGAAAAAAGTAGACTCTGGTCAGTTACTTGACCAAAGAGAGCATCAGCAATTATTTCAAGTTGAAGAAGACCTAAATAAAGTGAGAATACTGGTTGAAAGAAACCCTGAATATCAAGATTTAGCGTCAAAAATATTAGATCTCTGGACTGAAATTACCAAAAAAGAAGTCGAAAACCAGAAAAAGCAAAATAAAGTATAGGATCATTCTTTGGTTTTAGTTGTTCTAGTGAAATAGTTATTTTTTTGGGCTAGCAATATAAAGATAATAGACTTTAATCATGATACTTGGACAGCACTTGCAGACTAAACAAAACAATTTTTTCTTTCTGTTACCAGCACTGTTAATCTTATTGATTATATTGCCTGTTATCACCGATATTTATGGGACAAGAAACTGGTTAATTGGACATTTGACATTTTCAACGACTCTTGTTTTTTCAATGCTGAGTTTAAAAGAGTCTAAAAAATGGTTCCTGTCGGGTATTGCGTTAGTTCTTTGTGGCATTGCCTTCAGTTCTCTTGCCTTTTTTAAAGACAGCAACTTTTATTTATGTTTATCACTTTTCTCTGATTTTCTGTTTTTATTACTAGTAATAAGTATTGCATTACGACAAGTGATTTTTTCTGATCGAGTGAATTTTCACAATATTGCTGGGGCGGCCTGTGTCTATTTATTGCTTGGGATTATCTGGTCATTGGCGTATTATTTTATTTACATAATTATGCCAGGCTCTTTCAAAGGGAGTATCTCGTTCGATATGCATATGCAATTGAATGATTTTGTTTACTATAGTTTTGTAACGCTTACTACACTGGGCTATGGCGATATCGTACCTTTGTCTGCAACGGCAAGGTCTTTGGCTTATATGGAGGCAGTTTTTGGCCAGTTTTACATGGCCATTCTGGTTGCAGGGTTAGTCTCAATCCATATCAGCAATCAATCTAAAAATGATATATTAAAAAAATAAATTTAATCAAAATAATCTAAAAGGGTTAGTTAATATGAAACAAAGAAAGTTGCAGTGCTATTATGTTCATCAATCCTAGTTACTGGAACCGTGATGGCTAGAGACTTTATGATTTATCCTGCACAGAGACAAAGCTATCAACAAATGGATTCAGATAAGTATCAATGTTATGGCTGGGCAAAAAATAATAGTGGTTTTGATCCTATGCACCTGTGGTTTCACAACAAAGTCAACAAGGTGGTTTGCTAAAGGTGCTGCAATTGGTGCGGCTTCTGGTGGTATGTTGGGGGCTATGCGAAGAAGAAGTAGTCAAAAGCAGCAAGATCAAATGAATCAGCAAGTTCAGTAAAGCTATAATTCAGCAAGAAATAATTATGATCGTGCCTAGTCGGCTTTCAGTTATCGTTGGAGAAGTATCTGATTTAGTAGAAGGGAACTTAGTTATGCTTTTAGAGAGGAGGTTATTAAATTTATTTTGGTAGGGACTCTTCTGCACATCATTATGTTCTCCTCAATACTAAAAAGCATAGTACCGAGAAGAAAATTTGACAACTTATGCTTTATACAACTTCTATACTTCAGCTAAATTCCCCTTACTTTCCAGCCATTGTTTTCTATCCTGTGAGCGTTTTTTAGCTAATAATAAATCTAATTGCTCAGAGGTATCATCACCCTCCTCAACAGTTAGCTGTACAAGCCGTCTAGTATCAGGGTTCATGGTTGTCTCTCTTAATTGACCTGGGTTCATTTCTCCCAACCCTTTAAACCGCTGAATATTAATCTTACCCCTCAACTTTTCTGATTCAATTCGTGCCAATACACCTTGTCGTTCAGACTCATCCAATGCATAAAACACGCGCTTACCTATATCAACTCGATAAAGCGGAGGCATAGCAATAAAGACATGTCCAGCTTTTACCAGAGCAGAAAAGTGCTTATAAAATAAGGCACAAATTAAAGTGGCAATATGATTCCCATCCGAGTCAGCATCGGCTAATACACAAATTTTGCCATAACGTAAATTGGTTAAATCATCAGAATCAGGATCTATTCCTAAAGCAACAGCAATATCATGTACCTCTTGAGATGCCATCACTTGTGTAGAATCAACTTCCCAAGTATTAAGAATTTTCCCTCTTAATGGCATAATGGCCTGAAACTCTCTATCTCTTGCTTGCTTGGCCGAGCCACCCGCAGAATCCCCTTCCACTAAAAACAATTCAGTTCGTGAAAGATCTTGCGAAGAACAATCAGCTAATTTACCCGGTAAAGCTGGCCCTGAGGTTAGTTTCTTTCTAACTACTTTTTTACTGGATTTAAGTCGTTTCTGAGCACTTGTTAAAATAATCTCAGCAACTTTTTCTCCTTCTTGCGGATGCTGATTTAACCACAAACTAAAACTATCTTTAGCAATACCAGAAACAAAAGGCACGCATTCTCTAGAACTTAAACGCTCTTTAGTTTGCCCTGAAAATTGTGGATCTTCTAATTTAACTGATAATACAAAATGGCAGTGCTCCCAAACATCTTCGGGTGCAATTTTTACCCCGCGAGGTAATAAATTTCTAAACTCACAAAACTCACGCATTGCTTCAGTTAATCCAGCTCTTAAGCCATTAACATGCGTACCACCTTGTGCTGTAGGTACTAGGTTTACATAACTTTCAGCAATAACTTCAGGCAAACTATCTAACGCCCAAACAATCCCCCATTCTACTGCTTCTGTTGTTGCAGAAGATTC
>Ga0209826_1002591_pt1 | contig 11759 bp, 10 predicted proteins | sample GOMGulsemesocosm_5_FD_184637 | JGI IMG/M metagenome (GOLD analysis project Ga0209826, IMG submission 184637) | Methane-oxidizing microbial communities from mesocosms in the Gulf of Mexico - GOM15C Gulf of Mexico (SPAdes) (version 2) | ecosystem: Environmental > Aquatic > Marine > Cold seeps...
GGACACGCCAACCTGTCGACGACTCAGGTTTATACCCATCTTGATTTTCAGCATCTGGCGAAAACTTACGACAGCACCCACCCTCGCGCCCATTCTCGCGGCAAAAAAAAGCCCGGAGCATAAATACCCAGGCTTTTTTTGTGGCACTACTTGTTTGTGTGGCACTACACGCAACGGTGCCTAGACAGCCTCTGAACCGGTTTCACCCGTACGAATACGGATGATCTCTTCCAGTGGCGATATAAAGATTTTTCCATCGCCAATTTTCCCAGTATTTGCAGACTTCAAAATAGCATCGACGACGTTATCAAGCATCTCACCATCGACCGCAATTTCGAGCTTCACTTTGGGCAGGAAATCGACAACATACTCGGCACCGCGATAAAGCTCGGTATGGCCTTTCTGCCGGCCAAAACCCTTCACCTCCGTTACCGTTATGCCCTGCACACCGACATCGGCCAGAGCCTGTCGAACATCATCCATTTTAAAGGGCTTAATAATGGCGGTAATTAGCTTCATAGATACTCTCAGTTAGTCGTCCTTATTACATCAACAATACACCTTTAACAGACAACAAAAAAGGGAGCCAGGCTCCCTTTTTTGTTGTGCAACACTTTTATAAGTGTTCTTTTACTTGGTGCCCGATACAAACTCCGGGTAGGCTTCCATACCGCATTCAGAGATATCAACGCCTTCGTATTCCTCTTCTTCACTAACGCGGATACCGACCACGGCCTTGAGGATAAACCACACCACCAGACTCGCGCCAAATACCCAGGCAAAGATAACGCCGATGCCCAGTAACTGAGCAGACAAAGTCGCATCACCGTTAGAGAGACAAACAGCCAACAAGCCCCAAATACCGACAACACCGTGAACCGAAATAGCACCGACGGGATCATCAATTTTCAGCTTGTCGAAAGTGACGACCGAAAAAACCACAAGTACACCACCGATAACACCGATCAGCGACGACAGCATGGGGCTCGGGGTCAAAGGTTCAGCGGTAATCGCGACCAGGCCTGCCAGTGCGCCGTTGATGGCCATGGTTAGATCGGCCTTACCAAACATTAAGCGTGCCGTAATCAAGGCTGCAATCAAGCCACCACAAGCGGCCGCATTGGTATTGACGAAGATATCGGCAACGGCATTCGCTTCACCAATATCCGAAATTTTCAACTCAGAACCGCCGTTGAAACCAAACCAGCCAACCCAGAGGATGAACATACCCAGGGCTGCCATCGGCATATTGGCACCGGGAATAGGATTCACCGAACCATCAGCCCGATACTTACCCTTACGGGCACCCAGCAGAATAACCGCAGCAAGAGCTGCCGCCGCACCCGTCATGTGTACAACACCGGAACCGGCAAAATCGAGGAAACCGGCCTCATTAAGGAAACCACCGCCCCACTTCCACATACCCTGTAGAGGATAAATAACACCCGTCATTACCACGGCAAAAGCGAGAAAGGACCAGAGCTTCATCCGCTCAGCAACGGCACCCGAGACAATCGACATCGCTGTTGCAACGAAGACCACCTGGAAGAAAAAGTCAGACGCACCTGAATAGTAGGTGTAATCGCTGGCATCGGCTGCCGCACCCGCCAGTACTTCTTCAGCAGTGGCATTGGCAATGCTATTGCCAAACCAGCTATCGGGCAGATAGCCGCCATCGGACCCGCCGTACATGATGGTGTAACCCATCAACAGGTACATCACACAGGATACGGCGTAGAGCGCCACGTTTTTGGTCAAAATTTCGGTGGTGTTTTTCGATCTCACCAGGCCAGATTCGAGCATCGTAAAGCCCGCAGCCATCCACATCACTAACGCGCCGCACACCAGAAAATAAAAGGTGTCTAGCGCGTACTTAATCTCAATAATATCGCTTTCCATTGGTTCTTCCCCTCAAAAGTCTCTTAGGCTAAATAGTTGCTTTTTAAACCGCGTCGTCACCCGTTTCGCCGGTGCGAATACGAATAATTTCATTCAGGTCTGAAATAAAGATTTTGCCATCGCCGATTTTTCCGGTTTGAGCAGCGTTCACTATCGCCTCAACCGTGCCATCCACCATTTCATCGGTAACCGCCACTTCAGCTTTTACCTTGGGTAGAAAATCAACGACATATTCTGCGCCACGGTAAAGTTCCGTGTGGCCCTTCTGCCGGCCAAAACCCTTAACTTCAGTTACCGTTAAGCCTTGCACGCCAATGTCAGCCAGCGCTTCACGAACATCGTCCAGCTTAAATGGCTTGATGACTGCAGTGATCATTTTCATTGTCATTCTCCTGCTTTGCCCGAACCTAATTAGCATCCGCGCACATTTAAAATTACCAGAGGATAAGGGAGGTTAACGATTGCCCCTTCCTAGGGGCTAGTCAATCCATGAGGAAAATCGGCTCAACATCTATCCACTAACACTTACGGCGTTCAAGGCGACTATAAAGACCGCAAAAGAACACCACACAAGCAGTAATGCATAGCTTGTGCCAAGTTCTCATTTTAATGATTAAGTGCTGGTAATTGCCCTTGTCTTACGGAGTAAAAGGCGCTACCTAAAGTACAAACCCCATAGTAAAAGGGATTATCCTCCAGGGCCATTGCGATAAAATAGCAATAAAAACAGCTGGAATCAGCGGTCATAAAAAAGGCCGCACCAAAGAAAAGCACCAGCAACCAGCGACGCACCACGCTGCCGCACCAATGCTGTGCAAGGCTTAAGCCGCTGGCTGACTATTGACCTGCCTTTCATTGGCAGGGGGTATCTGCTACAACAGAGCCTTTAGTGGGATCAAGGAAGATCTATGTCACTGGCCGTCATCTATACACGGGCAAAATCGGGTATTAACGCACCACTGGTTACCGTGGAAGTCCACCTTTCCAACGGTTTACCGAGCCTGAGTATCGTTGGCTTGCCAGAAACCGCCGTCAAGGAAAGTAAAGACCGAGTCCGTAGCGCCCTGCTCAACAGCCACTTCGACTTCCCCGCGCGGCGCATCACCATCAATCTCGCCCCCGCCGACCTACCGAAAGAGGGTGGCCGCTTCGATCTACCCATAGCCCTGGGCATACTCGCCGCATCCGGACAGCTGCCCACCGACGCCCTGAAAGATTATGAATTTATTGGCGAGCTGGCGCTGTCCGGTGAACTCCGTCCCAGCGATGGCATCTTGCCCAGTGCCCTCGCCTGCGGTAAAAGCCAACGCCACATAATACTGCCCCAAGCCAACGCTGCAGAAGCCTCACTGGCGAGTAACACGTCCGTATATCCGGCGAACCATCTGCTGGAGGTCTGCGCCCATTTGAAGCAGGGTGAAACCTTGGCCCAGCAAGTTTACGAGCAGAACATAGACGCGACTCCCGCCGCAGATATTAATGAAGTCATCGGCCAGCACCAGGCCAAGCGAGCCTTAGAAATCGCCGCGGCTGGTGCTCACAACCTGCTCTTCAGTGGTCCACCCGGCACGGGAAAAACCATGCTCGCCAGTCGCCTGCCCGGTATTTTGCCACCACTCGACGAAAATGCCGCACTGGAAGTTGCCGCCGTCTACTCCGTGAGCAGCAGCACGCCACGTACGCATTTTTTTGAACGTCCCTTTCGCGCCCCCCACCACACCGCATCCAGTGTGTCTCTGGTCGGCGGCGGCAGTAACCCGCGCCCCGGCGAAGTTTCAATGGCCCATCACGGGGTACTGTTTCTCGATGAATTACCGGAGTTTTCGCGCAAGGTACTCGAGGTCTTAAGGGAACCCCTGGAATCGGGTTCAATATTGATCGCCCGCGCCCAGGCCAGTGTCGAATACCCCGCCAACTTTATGTTAATTGCGGCGATGAACCCCTGCCCCTGCGGTTATCTTGGAGAGCCGAGGTGCCGTTGCACACCGGAGCAGGTCAATCGCTACCGCGATAAAATATCGGGGCCACTACTGGATAGAATTGATCTTCAGATACACGTACCCCGTGTGCCCCACCGCGAACTAACGGCAAGCCGCCCGCCGGGAGAAAGCAGCGCCACCATCCGCGAACGTGTTATTGCCGCGCGAGAGAAACAGAACAACCGGCAGAACTGCGCCAACGCTCAGCTTTCACGTCAGCAGCTTGACCAGTTCTGCCCACTCAGCGAGGAGCAGCTGGAAATAATGAACAGCGCTATCGAACGCATGGGCCTATCGGCCCGGGGCTTTCACCGGGTCTTAAAAGTGGCGCGCACCATCGCTGATCTTGAAAATCAGCAAGACATTCAGAACCACCACCTTAGCGAAGCGCTGGCCTACCGACTCTAAGGAGATAACCCGCCCGAGGGCAGGTACTTTAATGGTCGAGGCGAAAGCCCACTTTAATGGTCGCCTGCCAGTGTTTGACCTTACCATCCTCGATGTAACCACGACTTTCTATCACCTCAAACCAGTGTAAATGCTTGATGGTTTTGGTCGCTTCGGCAATGGCTGCGCTAATCGCCTCATCAGTACCTTCGGTAGAACTACCTGTCACTTCGATATGTTTGTAGATATGTCCGGGCATAATGAAATCCTCCGATCTGATAATTTCAAGGCCACCCCGAGCAACAACAACCGTGCCGGAATTCGATGGAGAGAACTCGACTTAATTTAGCCAGCGCCTCTATCAACAGCTTAGACAAAGGCCTCTCATCACGCCAACAACTTGAAAAATTAACGTTTTAAAACCGGAAAATTATAAGTACCTGGTAGAAAAATCACTGGCCGATAGGGGTTTAGAATAGAGATAACCTTGAAAAACCTGACAGCCAATATTGTTTAAAAAGCTTTCCTGCTCTTTATTTTCCACACCTTCGGCAACGGGCTCGAGACCAAAGTGGCGGGCAATGTCCATAATCGTTTTGACAATGGCCGCATCATCCCTGTCGCTAATAATATTTTGCACATAGGTTTTATCTATTTTTATTTCATCCAGCGGCAAACGCTTTAAATAATAGAGCGAGGAATAGCCGGTGCCAAAATCATCAATCGATATTTTCACACCCAACTGTTTTAATTGATTGAGCTTTTCGACAGTCTCATCAATATCTTCGATTAACATGCCCTCGGTAATTTCCAGTATCACACTATCGGGCGACACGGCGCAGCGTTTAATAATATCCCGAACATTAAAGACAAAATCTTTACGCCTAAATTGCACGGGGCTGATGTTTACCGACATGCGAAAGCTATCGACTAAGCAAGCCTGATCTTGCCAGGTCTTTAATTGCAGGCAGGCCGCCTCGATCACCCAACGGCCAATATCGACAATTAAACCGGTCTCTTCAGCAATGCCGATAAACTCAATCGGTGGCACAAGACCTCTCTCAGGATGCTGCCAGCGAATAAGTGCCTCTACCCCCACGGGCACACCATCACTACCCATTTTTGGCTGATAATAGAGTTCAAACTGTTGGTGCTTAACGGCCTGACGCAAATCCTGCTCGATAAGCACGCGCTTGTCGGCATCCTGCTGTTGCTCCGTACTGTAAAAGGCTACAGCATTGCGACCATTTTTCTTCGCCTGGTACATCGCCACATCGGCATTTTGAATAACGCTCTCCGCCGTATCACCGTCCTCGGGAAAAACAGCCAAACCAATACTCGACGACATGTGATAATTGAGGCCATTAATAATATAGTCGGCCACCAGTGTAGTGCGTAATTTTTCGGCAATAACTCGGGCTTTATGGGCCACCATATGCATGCCGCCCGCAATCACCGGTACCACGACAACGAACTCATCTCCGCCGATGCGAGCAACCGTATCATCGGTGCGAAAGACATCCTTTAAGCGCTTGGCCACTTCGATTAATAAAATATCACCACTGGCATGCCCCAAACTGTCATTCAATAATTTAAAGCGATCCAGATCGAGATAAAAGACTACGCCACTGGTGTTATTTCTTTTGGCGGCAGCGCAATATTGATGCAACCGGTCCAGCAGCAGACGTCGATTAGCCAGTTTGGTCAGTGGGTCATAATAGGCGAGGCGACTAATCTCTTCCTGTGCGTTTTTATACTCGCTGATATCAGAAACAGCCGCGCGCACCATAATCGGCTGATCATCGCTATTGCACTCCACTTGGCCCTGAGTCCTCAACCAGCGCAGTTGTCCATCTGGCCGCTGAAAACGGCTTTCCAGTTCAAAGGGCCGACCAGCATTAATATTACTCATCAGCGGCTCAAGTACACCCAGGTCATCTTCGAACACAAAATTGCGCAACGCGTCAAAGGTGGACGGCAGTTGCTTGGCAGGCAAGCCAAAAAGATCCGTGGCGCCGTCTGACCAGATCATATGATTGCTCTGCACATCAGCTTCCCAAATGACAATGCCTCCCGCCCGGGTCGCCAAACGTGTCATTTCTTCTTTGCGCGCCAATTCATCCAGCAATGACTGGCGCTCTAACTCCATTCGCTTACGGTCGGTAATATCCCTAATACTGGCAAAGGTCAGCCGCTGATCGTAGTAATCGAAACCACTAAAGCTGACCTCCACTTCACGGGGGTCACCATTGGGTAACTTAATCTGCCATTCAATGGTGCCAAGGCGGCCTCGCTCCAGCGCTGAAAATATCTGGTTTAACTTTTCCTGAGCATCAACACCGTCATTTTGCACTGACATCGACAACTCAGCGCCCGTCAAACTCAGCAGCTCACTTTTATCACGCTGGGTCAAACGGGCGAATTGCTCATTACAGGCTTCAATATGCGCACCATCAAGCACCACTGCCGCCTCTGGCAGGGATTCGATCAGCTGGCGGAAAGATTTCTCAGATTCACCGGCCACAACAATATTGGGCATTAAACCGCCAATCTCCTGACAGCTCATCAGGTAGTGTTGAGGCTGGTTTTTTTGTGCGCTGAGAAGACTTAGGGTTTCGACTAATTCAATATGGCGGCCATCCCAGGTATCACGCTGTGTTTTACCAGTGTAACTAGTCGACCCACCATCGCTCTGCAAAAGGTCGAGAAAGCCGGCATCTTGCTGGTCGACATAAAACTCCTCAAGGCCTGAGCCAATCAGCATCTCAGGGGGGAAATCAAATAAGGTTAAAAACGCCTGATTGATTTTAATGATCTTCCTGTTTTCATCGGCAATGATCGAGGGCTGACCGGCGGCGAAAGCCAGTGCTGCGAGATCATCATTTATTTGAGTAGGTATTGGCATTTTTAGCTTCTGCAATATCCAGTCATTGTCGTCACCACCTTTTCAAGCAGGCCTCAGTTCGTTGGCTTCGGCTCAAGAAAACGCCGTCTATTCTCAGCCTTTTTATTGTCACTTTTACGCAGCAAAATAAATGTCGACCCCAGCCCACCGCTGTGTCGAGGGGCACTGTGGAAGGCAAGAACATCATCCAGCTGTGGCAACCAGTAATTAACACAACTCTTTAGCAATGCCGGATTCTCCCTCTGCTCACCTTTGCCGTGCGTGATCGCGGCGCAGCGAATATCGTGGGCAATACAATCGCGAATAAAAGCCAACACCTCTTTGCGCGATTGCACCACCGTCAGGCGATGTAAATCGATACTCGACTCAAGCGGGTAGTGCCCCTGTTTCAAACGACGAAAAACGCCGTGCTGCACACCGTCGCGTTTAAACGACAGGGTATCCAGGGGCTTGACCCGCGGTACGTGCTCTTCGCCAGCCAGGAAATTGTCTTCACTATCATTGATGGCGACCGCCGCCCTACGGCGCGACAACAGGGTCGGGCTATTGCGATCCACTGGTATTTTCAAGCGCGGGCCAGATTGACTTAAGGGTGCAACATCACCAACGAACTCACGAAACAATTTTTTTTCTTCTTCTTCGACCATCGCCTTAACTCTCAATCGCTCTGCGAAACTACGCACAAAACACAAGGCGTCAATTCTAGCAGGCAAATAAAATGAAACTGGAACTCTTATCACATTCATCGACACCAGGGCCGAACCTAATCTAACAATACCCCTATAAATACGGTGAAAACAACCAGCAGAGCGCATCTCGGCTACGTGCCACCAGAGAGCGGCTATCCAGCTCCGTCAGACTCAGTTTCGATGAACGCGCAAGCCCTTCGTCAAACTCACTTTCCAGTTCAGCGGCCAGTGCCCTGTCATAAATCTCAACACTCAGCTCATAGTTGAGCCGCAAACTGCGCGGATCAAGGTTGGCCGAGCCGATCAATACATACTCGCCATCCACCATAAACAGCTTCGAGTGATTAAAAGGCGGGGGCTGATAAGCCACGGTTATATTGTAGTAAAGCAGCTCCCAAAGCATATTACTCATGGCCCACTGCACATAAGGTAGGTTATTTTTTTCGGGCAGTATCAGGTTCACAGCCACGCCGCGTAAAGCTGCGGTTTGCAGGGCGGCGAGCATTTCCCGCGCGGGAAGAAAATAGGGCGTCATAATGCGAATCGACACTTTTGCCTGCGCAATAGCCGCCAACAGCACATTACTGAGTTTATCGAGGTTGAGATCCGGGCCATCGACAATCACCCGACAAAAACTAACGCCACACGCTGGTAACGGCCTCTCAGGTATTGCCCCTTTTTCCCCGCAGGCCAGCTGCCAGGTTTGCGCAAAACCCATGGCCAGCTGTGCCACCACAGGGCCCTCGAACTGAAAGTGAATATCGGCCGTTGGTCGTCGAGTAGCCACCTGCTCGAGCAAATGGCGATCGCCAATATTCATGCCGCCAGTAAAGCCAGTTTGCCCATCAACCACCAACAGTTTTCGGTGGTTACGCAAATTCAAGCCCGGTAGCTGACTCATAAAGCGCGAGGGATTAAAGCGCTCGACACGCACCCCCTGACGCTGCAGGCGATAGCTGATACGGGGCCATGAGTAGAGATCACCCATGGCATCGATAATGACTCTAACCGTAACGCCGCGTTTCACAGCCGCAATTAAAGCCGCGACAAAAGCCTGCCCTGTGTTGTTGTTTTCTAATATATAGGTACAGAAATCGACACCGTGAGAAGCCTTGTCGATAGCGTCGATCATTGCGGGAAAGGCCTGCTCACCATTGCGCAACACCTCTACTCTATTACCGGTAACAAGAGGCAGGCCGGTAAGCGCATAGGTCGCACGGATAAGAGGGGCGAACTCACCCTGAGCCTGGTGGTCGCAGGGAACGTCTGTCAGTGGCTCTTCGCCTCGCTCGAAATCGACAAAGCGGCGCTGATAGCCGCCATCTCGCCAGACTTGCCCACGGTGGTGAACGCGATTAATACCGAAGAAAAAATACAGTACCGGCCCAATTATCGGGAATAACAGACAAACACTAATCCAGCCCATCGCAGCGCGGGGGTCGCGCTTGTAGAGCAGGGCATGCCACATCGCCACGGGGGCGAGCACCAGCGCCAGGGCGATGAGGCTATTAAGCAAAAGGGACGCCATTGAGGTCACTTAACACGGTCAGCAAACTGTATTTCCTGCTTTATAACAAGATTTCGATCAGTATGGCGCTGCCTACCAACAAAGACAATTGTGCTGTCTCCTTGTGTTGGGCACGTGCCGAAGGCGATATTTTAGCGATGAAAAAGGAGTCTCCATGAAATCACTTAGCATATTGGGCGAGCCCGTTGGCAAGCGACTAAAACAACGCAAGCAAACCTGGGCGCTGGCCGAAACCGGCGCCACAGGACCCGCTTCAAACCCCTATAAAGACCCGCCGGGTACGGCCTGGCTTGCCGTCACCGGACCCGTCGAAAAACTCTGCAAATAAGTACCGGCCACAACCGCCGCGAAGATAATATGTGGCAATTTGCAGAAGCGGCTTTGGGCTTGCTCGAAAAATGTATCCGCGAGGACGCCGATAAAAATAAAGAGTGGTAGCAAATTACAGCAAAGGTCTCACAATAAATAACGGCGGTTTTTTTCCATGATTGTTTTAAACAAAACACTATTCACCAGATTATCCAGCCAACGTTGAACACCAGGCAGGTTCTGCGCCGCAAACCATTGCACATCGGTATTGGCAAATTGGCGAATAAAAGGAAAGACGGCAATATCGACAAAACTCACTTGCGACCCCAATAAATAGTCGTTGCCATTAAGCTGAGCCTGTAACTGGCGAAGAAAGTCGACGCCCTCATCCCGTGCCTCCAAACGATTACCACCGGGAAAGCGCTGGGGATATTTGTAGCGGTCGAGATTAACTTTAAAGTCCCCATCATTTTCATCAATCAAGGACTGAGTGATTGCCGATAATGATGGCAACCAATGGGCCGGATCATTCTGCGCCAGCGCCCAGTGCATAATATCCAGACTCTCGTCGAGCACCTCGCCCGATGGCAGCTGTAATACCGGCACCGATCCCTTGGGCGACAGCGTCAACATTGCTTCAGGCTTTGCCTTTAACTCGACCTCAATAATTTCACATTGCACGCCCGCTTGATAAAGAGCCATTCGAGCACGCATGGCATAGGGGCAGCGGCGAAAACTGTAGAGCAGGGGATATTGCCGTTTACTATCTTCCACCATCACGCCATCCTGTAATCTCCCACAACCACGAAAAAGCCCCGCGTTGAAAGTACAACATCACTTTCAACGCGGGGCTACACAAACAACTAAGAGGCACTAACAGGTAGATGTTTTACAGGTCGTAAAAACCTTTACCTTCCTTCGCCAACCTGGCCAGTAATGGCGCTGGCTGCCAGTAGTGGTCGCCACACTGCTTGGCGTATTTGGCATAGGCATCAACAATGTTTTGCAAGCCAATTTGATCCGCCCAGAACATCGGTCCACCTTTATAACCGGGGAAGCCGTAGCCGTTAATCCAGATAATATCGATATCCAGCGGCCGTGCGGCAATGCCCTCTTCGAGAATCAACGCGCCTTCGTTAATCATCGGGTAGAGGCAGCGCTCCAGAATTTCCTGATCGCTAATGTCGCGCTGCTCAATGCCTGCATCTTTTGCGCACTCGGCAATTAAGGCTTTAACAATAGGGTCGGGAATAGGCGTGCGGCCATCTTCGTATTTATAAACACCGGCATTGGTTTTTTGTCCGTGACGGCCCAGTTCAACAATTTTATCGATCCACACTGAATCACGTTTTTCAACCTTACCGGCCTTGCGGCGCTCTTCGCGCACTTTATAACCGACATCCAACCCGGCCATATCAGCCATAGTGAAAGCACCCATGGGGAAGCCAAAATCGAACAGCACTTTATCGACCTGCTCGGGGCTAGCACCCTCTTCAACCAGGTAAGCAGATTCACGGGTGCGTTGGTGCAACATGCGGTTGCCCACAAAACCGTCGCAAACACCGACCATAGCGCCAATTTTACCAATGCGCTTGGAGAAGCTCATTATCGTAGCGATTACATCATCAGCCGTTTTTTCACCGCGCACGTTTTCCAGCAGGCGCATCACATTGGCCGGACTGAAAAAGTGCATACCGATCACGTCCTGCGGGCGGCCGGTCACATTGGCAATTTCATCCACATCGAGGGTTGAGGTATTAGTGGCGAGAATAGCGCCGGGGCGACAAACGCTATCGAGCTTTTTAAAGACTTCTTTTTTAACGTCCATATTCTCGAATACAGCTTCGATCACAATATCGACATCTTTAATCTCATCGTAGCTCAATGTTGGTTCAATCAAAGCCATACGCTTTTCAACATCACCCATGCTAATACGGCCTTTTTTCGCCGTGTTTTCATAGTTTTTACGAATTAAGGCGATGCCCTTATCGAGAAATTCCTGCTTCATTTCCAGCAGTTTGACGGGGATACCGGCATTGGCGAAGTTCATCGCAATACCGCCA
>Ga0209826_1002592_pt1 | contig 11758 bp, 5 predicted proteins | sample GOMGulsemesocosm_5_FD_184637 | JGI IMG/M metagenome (GOLD analysis project Ga0209826, IMG submission 184637) | Methane-oxidizing microbial communities from mesocosms in the Gulf of Mexico - GOM15C Gulf of Mexico (SPAdes) (version 2) | ecosystem: Environmental > Aquatic > Marine > Cold seeps...
TTTAAAGTTTGATGATTATATTATTGCCAATTATTCAAATAAGACTGGTTCTGCACCTGTTAATTTTTATGTGGCTTATTATGCAAGTCAGCGAAAAGGAGCATCAGCTCATTCGCCTAAGTCATGTATACCAGGAGATGGCTGGAAAATTGGGGACTTTGAACAGCGTCAGATCTCTAATTTAGCAACTAGCAAAGGCGAGCCTTTAATAGTAAACCGTACAGTTATAAGTAAAGGAAATGCCCGACAGTTAGTTTACTATTGGTTTCAACAACGAGGTCGTATCATCACCAATGAGTATTTGATGAAATGGTTTTTATTCTGGGATGCATTGACTCAACAGCGGACAGATGGTGCTCTGGTTAGGCTAGTGTTAACTTTACCAGCAGGCAGTGATGAGAAAAAAGCTGATGAAAAAATGGCAGATTTCTTGAGTAAAGTATTTCCAAAATTAGAAGCGTTTGTGCCTAGCTAAGTACTGAATAGAATCTCTGAATAAGTTGCTTATAATTTAGTAAGCTAAAAATAATTGGACTTGATCAGAGTTTTTATGGCTTTTTCTCTTAGCCCTCCCTAGCTGGGGAGGCTAACAGCAAGCTTTTTGTAGATTAAGTATTGGCTGAGGCTTATACGTCATCAGGACAAAGAATGGAAATTATAATAAACTTGTAAAGATCATTTAGTAAATGGACTTTCCTTAATACCTTCTAGAATAATGTTTACGTAGTTATCAAAATGACAGTTTTTTATAGTTTTATCACTTCTATTCTCATAAGCATTGTATTAACTCCAGTATTAATGCGATACGCAAAACAATTGCATATGATTGATGAACCCGGCGGGCGTAAAGTTCATGAGGTTGCAATACCTCGTTGTGGAGGAATAGGCCTAGCAGTGGGAACAATTGTAGCTATGTTACTTTTTGTGCCCTTTCAAACAGAAATAATTGGCTTAATTTCAGGTGGCACTATTATATTATTATTTGGTTTGCTGGATGATCGCTATGAGCTAAGTTATAAATGGAAGTTTTTTGGTCAGTTTATTGCAGTTGTTGCAGTGGTTCTTGGTGGAATTTCAATTACTCATGTACCGTTTAATGGCTTGGAGCAAGGTGCGTTATTTATAACTTTGCCTCTAACTATATTTTTTTCGGTAGGTGTAATAAATGCAGTAAATTTGTCTGATGGTTTAGACGGTTTGGCAGCAGGTATTATGTTATTGTCATTTTGTACGATTGCTTTTTTAGCAATTGAAGGTGATAGTAATGTGGTCGCTATTATTGCATTGGCAGTTGCAGGTGGTATTGTTGGGTTTTTATGGTTTAACACACATCCGGCAGTAGTATTTATGGGTGATACAGGTAGCCAATTTATCGGCTATATGGCAGTCTTTTTGGTATTGCATTTGACCCAGATAGGCAATCAAACGTTAAATCCAGCGTTACCTCTATTAATCTTAGGATTGCCAATTCTAGATACCCTAACAGTGATGATTAGTCGAATTAAACGAGGGCAGTCACCTTTTTCTCCAGATAAAACACATATTCATCATAAGCTTTTAGTGTGTGGCTTTACACACGCTGAAGCAGTTGCAGCTATTTATGTAGCGCAAGGTGTTTTTTTAGCGAGTGCAATATACTTTAGATATGCATCAGACCTACTTGTTATTGGAATGTATGTGGCAATATCACTATCAATTTTAATGTTATTGTACTGGGCGGGTCAATCAAAATGGTTGTTACATAATACAGCTGAAAATGACGATAGACGTGGCAGGGGAGTTTGGCGTAGCCTAAAGTTATTCAAATACTGTCGACACTATATAAACATTTCTCTGGCACTTTTTTTAGTAACTCAAATGTATTGTTTAGTTGCTAGGGTGGAAGAACTTCCATTGTTGAGTCATTTGATAATGTTGGTAGCTTTGTTGTTTTATATGATGCTACCTCGAATGGTGCAAGATGTTTGGGTGCGATTTAGTTTGTATGTTTCAGCAATATTTGCAAATATTATGGGGCAAGATTTTCCAGAAATGTTAATTCATACGCATTGGGGGGTTGATTTTTTCTTGCTGGTTTTAATTGTTGTTGTAACAATGGCTATTCGTATTACAAGGAAAAATAAGTTTAGATTAACAACACAAGATTTACTGGTTGTATTGTTTCTTATTGCTAGTATTTTATTAGTTGACTTTAACTTGTTAGACGAAATGATTTTTAGGTTGTTTTGTTTGGTATACGCTTTAGAATATCTCTTACACAGAGACATATATCAGTTTAGAATGACTCGATATATGTCAGCAATTTCAGGCATAGTTATTGTAATGCTTGTTTATCCTACTATGTTATAAAAACACCGATTCCACGGTTAAACGTCATCTCGACAGGGATTGCCGAGATCCAGAATCCAAGGATGGGGGAATTGTATAAATAAATATCTGCCATTATTCAGGTCGTACATCCCTGTACACTGGATACCAGCAATCCCTGCTGGTATGACGTGGATTTGGGATGTTTATATGGCTTAAGGTGCTGATTACGTACAAGTCTCAGCTATTATATAAAAACACCGATTCAACTGTTATACGTCATCTCGGGAGGGATTGCCGAGATCCAGAATCCAAGGTGGGAGAATTGTATAAATAAATATCTGCTATTATTCAGGTCGTACATCCCTGTACACTGGATACCAGTAATCCCTGCTAGTATGACGTGGACTTGGGGTGTTTATATGGCTGAAGCTTATGGGTATCAGGAAATAGATTGCTATACGTCCAATTCAGCTCCTTGCTATCAACAAAATCAACTCGCTATAAATTCCGCATCGGTAACCGCGTGAAGTGTAGTGAAATAATTATTTTCTAAATATACGGAAAAAAATATGCTTATAAAACAGAATTATACTTTGTTAGTATTTCTTGTAGTATTGATGTTAACAGGGTGTGAAGGTGCAGCAGAAAGAGAAGTGTTGTATATGAAAAAAGCCCAAGCATATTCTGATGAGAATAATTATGAAAAAATGAATGTAGAACTGAAAAATGTCCTACAAATTAATCCAAAAAATATAGATGCTAGGTATTTGTTAGCATTGGATGCAGAAAGGAAACAGGAATGGCGAAAGATGTTTAGCCATTTAAGTTTTGTGGTAAAAGAAAATCCAGCTCATATAAAAGCACAAGTTGGATTAGGTAAATTGTATTTACTCTCGGGTGAAACTGATAAAACCAATGAAATAATAAATACAGTATTAAAAATTGCACCAAATGATGCAGATGCTCTGACATTAAAAGCTGCGATTGCTTTAAAAGAAGATAAAAAAGATCAGGCCATGGTACTGCTTGGTCAGGTAATGGAAAGTCGCCCTGGACATTACGAAGCATCTTTACTGAAAATAAACATTCTAGGGAGTGAAAAAAAACTAACAGAAGCTTTGCAAGTTGTTAATCAAGGGTTAATAACCAACCCTGATAAATTAAACCTGGCTTTAGTTAAAATAAAAATACTGAAAGTTTTAGGGGGAAAGCAGCTGGAGGTTGAAGAGCTATATAAACAGCTAATTCCTCAGCACCCAAAAAATAAGAAGTTGTATTTTGATTTAGCTAAAATTTATTTATTAGATAAAAAAATTGATCAAGCTGAAACCCTGTTAACAGAAGCCGTGATACAGCTACCTGATGATAATCAGCCAAAGATGGTGTTATTTGATTTTTTGCTTGCACAAAAAGGTGCGGAACAAGCAGAAAAACAAGCTAATCAGTTGATACAAGAGAATCCAGAAAATTTTGGTTTTAGGTTTGCTAAATTAATGTTTTTTAAAAATAAGCCAGAAAAAATTGAGCAAGAGTTACAGAAAATTGTTAGTGATGATAAGCATGGGTTGGCTGGTATTAAGGCAAGAAATAGTCTGATTAAAATAATATATGCTAAGGGTAATAAAGAACAATCTAATATACTGATAGCGGAAATATTAGACATTGACCCTAGAAATTCTGGCGCTTTATTATCAAGAGCAAGGTTTGCTGTGGTTGAAAAAAGATATGAAGCAGCAATTGCCGATGCACGTACAGTATTAAAAAGTAACCCTGATTCTGAAACAGCTTTAATGATTAAAGCAAATGCAGAAATACAATTAAAAGAAGTTGAACTGGCACAAGTAACACTGGAAAGGATTTTAGAGGTTAACCCCAAAAATAATGCAGCAATAAAGGATTTGGCAAAAGTTAAAATAAGCCAAAGACATATAGAGGGTGGCATTAAGTTATTAGAAAAAGGGCAAGAAGTCTTTAAAGAAGATAATGAAATTCGCCTTATGTTAGTTGACTTGTATGGCAAAGTTAAACGTTGGGACAAGGCAGAGAAAGTAGCGAATAAATTGCTAGAATTCCCTAAGCTCAAAGAAATAGCGCACTTTAAATTGGCTCAACTGTATGCTGCTCAGAACAAGATGAAGCAAGCCAATAAACAGTTTTTAAATGTATTAGAAACTAAGCCTCTTGCACCCAATGCATTAACAGGTGCGATCAATAGTTATTTAGTGTTGGGTAAAACTAAGGAAGCAGAGAAATTATTAGACAATACAATTGCTGATAATAAAAACAACCCTGTTTTACTAACACAGAGAGCCAATCTTTATCTGAAGCAACAGCAGGGAGTAAAGGCCGAGTTGTTATTTAAACAGGTTATTGCTTTAAGACCAGAAGTAGACACTGGCTATGCAAATTTAGCCTCTTTTTATCTTCAATCAAAGCAATTAGATAAAGCAATTGATAGTTATCAACAAGGCTTGTTAGTAATACCTGATAGTCAAAAAATATTGATGAAGCTAGGGATACTAAATACCATTAAAGGTGATTTTGAGCTGGCAATTAATGCGTATGAAAAGCTATTAACGCTAGATCAAGATAATTTATTAGTTATCAATAATTTATCTGCACTCATGGCAGATAGTGATTCTGCTGAGCTAATAAAAAGATCTTATTTAATTGTTCAACCTTTAAAGAATACTGAATCCCCATTTTTTATGGATACCTATGCTTGGGTTTTATTTAAAAATAATAAGGTGAATGAAGCGATTGATATTTTAGAAATGGCTGTTCTAAAAAAATCTGATGTACCAGAAATGCATTATCACCTAGGAATGGCTTATTTAGCTGCAGATAAAAAGATGGAAGCAAAGATTGAATTAGAAAAAGCTGTTGTAGAAACGGCTAAATATAATGAACTGGCAAAGGCTAAAGCTGAGTTAGAAAAATTGATTGAGCCGTGAGGGGAATAAAAATAAAGCTTTTTATTGCGTATTTTTTAATCTCTTTCTGACAAGGTACAAGTCTCAGCTATTATTATAAAAATACCGATTCAACTGTTATTCGTCACCTCGGCAGGGATTGCCGAGATCCAGAATCCAAGGATGGGGGGCTGTGTAAATAAGTATCTACCCTTATTCAGGTCGTACATCCCTGTACACTGGATACCAGCAATCCCTGCTGGTATGACGTGGATTTGGGATGTTTATATGGCTTAAGGTGCTGATTACGTACAAGTCTCAGCTCTTTTATAAAAATACCGATTCAATTGTTATACGTCATCTCGGCAGGGATTGCCGAGACCCAGAATCCAAGGATGGGAGGGCTGTATAAATAAGTATCTGCCATTATTCAGATCGTATATCCCTGTACACTGGATACCAGCAATCCCTGCTGGTATGACGCGGACTTGGGATGTTTATAAGGCTTAAGGTGCTGATTACGTACAAGTCTCAGCTATTATTATAAAAACACCGATTCAACTGTTATACGTCATCTCGGCAGGGATTGCCGAGATCCAGAATCCAAGGATGGGGGGCTGTGTAAATAAGTATCTACCCTTATTCAGGTCGTACATCCCTATACACTGGATACCAGCAATCCCTGCTGGTATGACGTGGATTTGGGATGTTTATATGGCTTAAGGTGCTGATTACGTACAAGTCTCAGCTATTATTATAAAAACACCGATTCAACTGTTATACGTCATCTCGGCAGGGATTGCCGAGACCCAGAATCCAAGGATGGGAGGGCTGTATAAATAAGTATCTGCCATTATTCAGATCGTATATCCCTGTACACTGGATACCAGCAATCCTGCTGGTATGACGCGGACTTGGGGTGTTTATATGGCTTAAGGTACTGATTACGTACAAGTCTCAGTTCTTTTATAAAAACACCGATTCAACTGTTATACGTCATCTCGGCAGGGATTGCCGAGATCCAGAAACCAAGGATGGGAGGACTGTATAAATAAGTATCTGCCATTATTCAGGCGTACCTCCCTGTACACTGGATACCAGCAATCCCTGCTGGTATGACGCGGACTTGGGATGTTTATGATGGATTTTCTATTTCAGGCTGTAACCTTACGCTTGTGACACTCATGACAACTCCTACAAAACACTACTTTGTAAGCCTTAAAAGGGCGTATTCAATATGCTGAACTGATAAGGTGAGCTTGTAACAGATGTGCAAAAGGTATGGTGACGCCTAGAATAGAAGCGCACCTGATCAATATGCAGATGGTTTTTTTCTTCGACTAAAAGAAGCAAGTCCCATAAGCCCACTCCCCATAAGCCAGGCAGCTGCAGGAATGGGGACGGAAGAAACTGCAGAAGTGGTTATATTAATGACATGACCATCATGTTGTTGGTTCCAGTTTAGCCCTTTGTATCCACCAAGTAAAATAGAATATATTTCCCCTGCTTGTGCAACAAACGAAATATCATTTGATTTATCAATATTTGTATTGTGAGTTAGGTATGTCATTCCTGTACCCGTTACGCTAGGATCAAATGCATACAAAGGGTTGTCTAAGTTAAATATACCTAAATCTGGCTCACTCCATACACCATGGTGATTGAAAAAACCTGTTGTTGTGTCCATGCCTTTATATATATTGGCACCATATTTTTCGGTGCCAAACTTAGAAATTCCATTTAGAGAGCTGATATTGATATGTACCTTTTGAGTGATCTCTGATTTGATGAGCCCAATTTCTGTGTTGTGTTTCCAGCTTGTTTTATTAGAGTCTAACCAAGAACCGCCTGTGCTATCAATATCAGCATAGATACCGTAAGTATCAAAAGAATTTTGTTGGGAGATGACTTGTGATGCGCCTGCACCTTCAAGTAAGGCTGCCCAATTTACAGGGGCTGACCCTTGGTAATTAAAAGCTACTTTGTCATCAGCGGTTCCAACCCATGGAGCAGCATCTTGGTGTGAATTAAGTACGCTATCAGCATAAGAAACTTTTGCCCCCCACACCCAGCCATCAGTTCCATAAGATCCGCCATCTGTTCCATCAGCTGTGGGAGTCCGGTTATAGGTGTTATACATTGATTTCGCTGATACATTTGACACTGCACCAATAGAAAGAGCCGTGCCTGCAAGTGCTAGTGTTATTGCTTTTGATAATTTTATATTTTTCATGACTTAACTCATTGATGCGGTAATGTTTTGAGGGTAAGAAAGAGGTGTTGTATAGAGAAAGGCCTTCCTTGGCTATTCTTTAATATACATAGTAAAGTGAATTTAGTGATTCCTGTTCGTCTGATAATTAGTTTTACTATCCTATAGGTAATCTTAATTATCTATTTGAAACCAAAATTAACTTCACTATTTTTTACTTAAGCTTCAACAGCTGTATTTTTTCTACGACCATAAGAAAATAAGCCGATTAAACCACTACCTAATAACCAAGCAGCAGCAGGGACAGGTACAGCAGACGGTGATGTTGTGATATCTAATACATAGTTATCATGTTGTTGATTCCAGTGTAATCCACCATTACCACCAAGGTAAATAGTATAGATTTCCCCAGCAACAGCATCAAAAGAAATAGTGCCACCAGCTGTGCTATCAACTGTGCCGTCATATTTCATATGCGTCAATCCAGTTGTGCCAAAAGGGTTATCAAGATCGTAAGCGTGCCCGTCAGGTAGGCCAAAAGCATTGAGTGAGTCAGGGTCATTCCAAGCGCCGTGATGGGAATAAGATCCTGTATTAGTATCCATCCCAGAAAAGATAGTTACGCCAAAATTAGCAATGGGTCCATTGACTGCTGAGATATTTAAGTTTACTGTTTGATTGGTGTCAGTTTTAATTAAACCAATATCAACATTGTGTTTCCAGCCTTGTATATCGGCTACGACTCCTTGTCCCGTATCTTGCCATGCTCCACCAGCAGTATCGATATCAGCATTTATACCATACCTGGCAAAAGAATCAGCTCGTGATACTTCTAGTGATGCACCCGCACCGTGAAGCATGGCTCCCCAGTTTAAATGAGATGAGCCTTGGTAGCCAAAAGCCGCTTGATCTGTTATATCAGAGCCGGCAAAATTGATTAAAGTATTACCACCAGTACCTACCCAGCCAAAGGGGGTGCCACCACCTGCAACGCCACCAGCAGCAGCAGAAGTAATGTTAGTACCACCGTAGACCCAGCCGTCAGTTTCTCCGCCATGCCCATCAACGTTAAGATTGAACATGTTATACATAGTATGTGCAGAAGCGGTAGAAACAGCACCAAAGGCCAGAGCAGAACCTGCTAGTGCAATTTTTACTGCTTTGCTAATTTGTGATCTCTTCATTTTATATCCTTATTTTGTAAGGTTTATATAATAATAGTATTTGATTGCAAGTAACCACCTGCTCTGATTCCTTCAGTCTAAGCGCATCCTTTGATTCACTTGTTAACAAAACTATTTTGTGAACGGTTTATACCGTTATTTGACTAACAAGCAAAATGGGTGCCATTTTTATATCGTGTTGATGTTTTACTGGGTGGTTGAATTAGGAAACGAGTGTAAATCAACTATAAAATGAAGTTTATGCATGTAATTAAGTCTTATAAGAAAAGTGCGGGGGAGGGGGAGGAGGGGCTTTATTTTGCTGGTTTGGGTTATTTAACTCAAGTAGTGTGTTATATGCCTTATTGTTGTGAGTGATTCTCAGTTCATTTGAGGTGAATATTAGCCTTTGTTTCTTGGCTATCAAGTTTCAGCTATTTTATAAAAATACCGCTTCAACTGTTATGCGTCATCTCGGCAGGGATTGCCGAGATCCAGAATCCAAGGATGGGATTGTATAAACAAGTATCTGCCATTATTCAGGTCGTACATCCCTGTACACTGGATACCAGCAATCCCTGCTGGTATGACGTGGACTTGGGGTGTTTTGTATGGCTGTGAAGCTTATGGGTAATAAGAGATCAGTAAGTGGTTGATATTAAACGTATTGTTTTTATGATAAAATCTCCCCCACCCCCTCTTTTCCAAAGAAGGGGGCTAAAAGCCAATACTTTCACAGTCTTTTCAGCCTCGTCTGGCCTGGCTTCCAAGCAAAAGACTTTCTGATTACGTACAAGATTAGTTATTGTTATTTAGTGTATTCAGTTCTATTTTTGCTTTTTCTAAATCAACATAATTTGCACCTTTAATAACTGCTTTTTCCAATTCTATTTTGGCTTCAGCTGTGCGTCCCTTCTGTAGGTAAGCCAGGGCTAAGTGATAGTGATTTTCTGGGACATTGCCTGGTAAACTGCTTGCCTTTTCTAAAATAGTGAGTGCTTGGTCGTATTGACCATTTAAATAGCTAAGCCAGCCATAAGTATCTTGAAAAGAGGCAACTTCAATGTCTTTAAGTTTTGTTGCTAATTCTAGGCCTAGTTTTAAATTTTCAGTATTATCTTTGTTGTTGCTAAGTAATACGGCGTAGTTATTGGTTGCCATAGCGTTACCTGGCTGGATTTTAAGTATTTTTTTGTAATGAGTGATGGCGCCATCAAGCTGTTTGTTCATTTGCATAATGGTTGCAGAGCTCATAAGTAATAAAATACTTTCTGGGGCTTGTTTTAATCCCTTATTATATACCGCGAGAGCCTTATCAAATTCTCTGCGCATCAAGTGGGTCGTTGCCAGGTCCTGATAACCTTGTTCGTATTTAGGATAAAGCTTAAGCATTTTTTGGAAAACTATTTCGGCTTCAGCTAATTGGTTTTTTTGTTGAAATAGTTTGGCTTTCATATTAAGAAAGCCAAGGTTTTCAGGTTTTTTAGCTAAAGAATCTTCGACTAGTTTTTCAGCTTTGGTTATTTCTTTTTGTGCTAAATAAGCGTTAATTAGACCACCTGTTGCATCTAGAACTAGAGGTTTTAGATCTAGTACTTTCTTATATTGAACTTCAGCTTCTTTCGCATCACCTTGAGCCATTTTTAACTGAGCTAGTTTGTAATGACCTACTTCTTTGTTGTCACTGGTTTTAATAATATTTTGAGCCAGTTTTTCTGCCTCTTGCCAGTTTTGTTGTTGGGCATAAAGATCAAGTAGCATTAAAGTCAATTCTTGATCTTTATTTTTTTCAGTTGAAGCTGTTTGTAAAATTTTTAATGATCTATCTGTCTGGTTTTCTTTGTTAAGGATTTTAGCAAGGTCTTTTGCAGCGATTATATTTTCGGGGTTAATAGATAAAACCTTTTCAAGGTTATCTTTGACTAAGTCAATATTATTGTTTTGTAGTTGTGCGCTAGCCAGCATAAGTAAGGCTTTTTCTGATTCTGGGTTTTCACGTAAAACAGCACGTAAATCGGCTATGGCATCATCAATTTTTTTATCGTTTAAGTTAAGTCCTGCTCGCATTAATAAAGCGACTGAGTAACTTTGGTTTTCAGTAATAACTTCATCAAGTAGGATGCGTGCTGTTTCTAAGTCTTTTTCTTGAATAGCGAGTGCTGCTAAACGTGTTTTAGCATCAAGACCGTCCTTACCTAGTGGATCGTCATTTACTATTTCTTGTAATATTTTTTTTATTTTTTCAGGCTGGTCTTTGTGGATCTTAAGCATAAAAAAACGAAAAGCATAATTTGTAGGGTTTTCTTCAATAAATTTTAATAGTGTGTTTTCAGCTTGCTCTGTACTGCGTTGTGCCAGAAGAAAATTAACCAGTGCAAATTTTGGTTGATTTTCTTCGGGTAGTTGGATAATTAGGTTTTTAAGAACATCTTCACCTTCATCAACCTTCTTTTCGCTAATATAGTGTTTAGTTAAGGTGTAATGTAAGTTTTGATTTTCTGGAAATTGATTTGTTAAGGTAATGAAGCTTTGTTCAATTAAGTCTTTTTTACCTTGTTGAGCATATATTTCTATTTTTACCAGTGCAGGTCTTAAAGCATCAGGTTTTTTTGCTATTGCTTCGTCTAGTATTTTAAGTGCGCCGTCAAAGTCTTTTCTTTCACGCAAAATACGAGTTATTAATAAGGATGCGTCAAGGTCGCCAGAGGCAATTGATAATGATTTGTTAAGTAATTCTTCTGAGCTAACAAAATCTTTATTTTTTAAGAATATAGTTGCTTTTAGGTTAAGGGCATCAATATGATTGGGGTCTTTAGCTAAAACTAATTCAGCTTTTTCTTTGGCTTGCGTTTCTTCATTGCTTAGTAATAGAAGTTTACCAAGTTTAATTTGAGCGTCTAAATGTTCAGGGTTGGCTTCCACTACTTTTAATAATAAGCCATATGTTTTACGCCAGTCCTGGTCTGTTTCTGCTATTTGAGCAAATAGATAGGTGGCTTCAATATTTTTAGGGTTTATTTGCAGTACGTTTTTTAGCTCTACTTTGGTTTTATCGTAGTTTTTTTCTTGAAAATAGGATTGTGCTTTATTAAGGTATTTCTGTTCTCTATCTTCTGAACTACCGCATGCTGTTAAAGCGGCTAAGCTTGATATTAAAAGCA
>Ga0209826_1002593_pt1 | contig 11756 bp, 10 predicted proteins | sample GOMGulsemesocosm_5_FD_184637 | JGI IMG/M metagenome (GOLD analysis project Ga0209826, IMG submission 184637) | Methane-oxidizing microbial communities from mesocosms in the Gulf of Mexico - GOM15C Gulf of Mexico (SPAdes) (version 2) | ecosystem: Environmental > Aquatic > Marine > Cold seeps...
TCTTGATCATAATATAGCTCCTATAGAAGTCAAAGGCTTATGGCGCTTTTACCTTGTTCAAGGGACCCTGCCGCTGATCTTGGCGTTTCTCCCCCCCCCCTTCCCCGGTGCGTACTATCGAATGGCGGCTAACGGTCGTTTTGATCACACTCACCCAGGTCCCGACTGGCGGTTCTGGGTCGACTTGCGCTGGATCTCCCCGGTTGGACCACGGCTCTAGTGCGCCATAGACTTTCAAGAAGACCGCCTCCAACAAAGGTCAGGCGCAAGCAACGCTACTTATAGAGTTGCTTGTTTATCTGGCGCGGTTAGCTCTGTGAGGTCGAAGGTTCGGGCTTCTTCTATGCGTTTGAGGACGTTATCGACGAGGTCTTGAGGTTGAGTGCCCTTAATGAACCAATCAACAAAGGCGTCTCGATCCTTGTGCCGGTTTGTGTCATAGGCTCGGTCATCGCTACTGAGAATGATAATGGGCGTGGTGGCATATTGCCCTGATCGACGCAGTTTGGCGATCAGTTCGAGCCCATCCAGACGCGGCATGTGTAGGTCTGTGAGAATCAGATCAAATCGCTGCTCTTCACAGACTTTTAAGGATTCAAGGCCATCGATAGCGGTCGTGACCTTGAGGCCCTCCTCTTCCAGCATGAGCCGTAGCATCTCACGCATGTACATATCATCATCAGCTACGAGTACATGCGGTTGTTGGGTGGTACTTTCCATATTCCTCCCCCTTTGTCTACACACTTGTTATGAGCTTTTCTGCCCTAAGTAGCATAGACAAGGTACCCATGTTGCTCAAGGAGTGGTCGGTCAGTTAGCATTGGTTTTTCCATGGTCACTGTAGCGGCTGATGGCTACTGTGCCACCACCATTCCCGAGCCAATCGTCAAGCAAGTATGGACTCAATATTTGAGCACTCAGCTATCATTTATTAATCGAAGAAAGCGAAACCTTTTTCACTATTATTTAGACTCTTATACTTAAAAGGCTAGTGTCGTACCGAAAATAAATTTTTCTGAACAGCCAGCGGCCCCAGTGTGTCATTAGCGGTTGTGGAGGCTGTCCAGTCTCGTGCGATATATCTCACAAGGCTATGCGATATATCTCACAGGAAAAGACGACATACTGCACTGGTTGAAACCCGTGGGCTGACTAGTCTTAAGCGTATAGGAAGCGGGCACAGGGAAGCGCGGCAGGGATGGCAGAGGCGGGATGCTTAGAGGGATAAGGGTTTAACTATTGTATAACAGGGCCGTGACAACAGGATGTTGTCACGGCCTTTTAGGTTCTGTTGCGGGAGTATTTCACGCCGTCGATTGATGTTTAAGGAGCTTATAGGTTACGGGTAAGCTGATCACATTTATTACCCCATTTATTGTTCAAGGGACCCCCTTCCATTGATCTCGGTTTGCTGTGGTTCCGCAGTCCCGAACAATGTCCGCTATCGGGCAACTTTGAGCTCAATCACAGTCCCTGTCAGTGGCGGCTTTGGGTCGTGAACGGCCAAACTATGCTTCGATGAACACTGGGTTTACCCGATGAGACCATAGCGCTGTTACTGGCTCGTTTGCTGTAGTGAGTAGCCAGTGAGTGGTCGGTGCTAACGGTCTCGACGCATGGTCTCTTTTGCTCATTGTCTCTGGGCCCGAATTGGGCCGAGTCGTCTGGGTTGTTTTAATTCGGCCCTTGTTATTTAAGGCCGCCATGCGACGGCCTTAAAGTGTTTTTTTCCGTTACTCGGGATCCTTAAAAGAAGGCGTGCGCTTTTCCAAGTTGGCCATGACCGCCTCCATTTGATTGGCGCTGCCAATGATCGCCTTCTGCTCTATTGATTCGGCCAGGATGCCGGCGACAGGGTCTGCATGGTGCTGATCGTTGATCAGGCGTTTGGCGGCGCGAATCGCATCGGGGTTTTTATTAGCGATTAGTTTTGCGGTGGCCAGAGCTTCTTCTAACGGGTTGTCGCTTAGGCGGGTGGCAAAACCGTATTCAAAGGCTTCGCTGCCGCTGAAAATACGCGCTGTGTAGGTCAGGTCGCGAATGATGTCCTCGCGTACGAAGGTCTTCCAAAGCTGTGTGCCGGCCATGTCGGGTACCAAACCCCACTTCATTTCCATGATGCTGAGTTTGGTGTCTGGGTGAACGTAGCGCATGTCGGCGCCGGTCATGATCTGCAAACCGCCACCAAAGCAGGTGCCATGCACGGCGGCGATCACGGGCACGTCGACTTCACGCCAAACCCATGCGACCTGTTGAAACAGGTTGCAGTCGCCATGGGTTCGTACGGCTAGGTCCGTTGTGCTTATGGCTGTCATGGCTTCTATGTCTAGGCCGGCACAAAAGGCGCGCCCAGCGCCGTTTAATACGACAGCGCGAACGGTTTTGTCTGCCTTCACGGCTTCACCCGCCGCTACCAGTGCTTCGAAGAGGTCAAGGTTTAGGGCGTTCATTTTATCGGGGCGGTTCATGGTGACGGTGGCAATGCCATCGTTCACGCTATAGCTGAGTGTCTCATTCATGGGTGCTTCCCTTAGTGCGTATTTTTGTGTGGCTTTTGCGGTGGAAAATATCACAACTAGGCGCGGTAGTAATAGGTGTGTGCAGCAGCAGGGTGACTGCTTCGTCAGTGTGGTTGTTTTCGGTTAATATGAATCACCTTAAATTATTCGAGTGAAATCATGTCTTTAACCGCGGTGGTATTGGGTGCAACAGGTTTGGTGGGATCAGAGCTGGTGCGCCTGTTGTTGGCGAGTGATCAATACGCGCGGGTGGTCACCGTAAGTCGACGGCCTCTTGATTTTACCGATGCCAAGCTGGAAAGCTGCGTGACGGATTTTGAGTGTTTGGGTGAAGTAGCCGAAAAAGTCAGCGGTGACGTGTTGTTTTCTTGTCTGGGGACGACCAAGAAACAAGCGGGGTCCATTGCCGCTCAACGGGTAGTCGATCATGATTATCAACTTCAAATTGCTCGTTTTGCCGCCGCCAATGGTATTCCTCATTATTGCCTGGTCAGTTCCAGTGGCGCTAATCCCGCCAGTGCCAGCGCCTATATGAAAATGAAGGGCGAGTTGGAACAGGCGGTCAAGCAGCTAGGTTTTAAGCGCGTTAGCTTATTTCAGCCATCGCTGCTGTTGGGGCAGCGTGAGCAGGTGCGTTTGGGCGAAAGTGTGGGGGCGCTGGTTGTGCCCTGGTTGTGTCGTTTGCCTATCTTGCGACGCTACCGACCCATAAAGGGGCGGGAGGTGGCTGAGAAAATGTTGCAGGTCTCGCTGGCTTCGGGAAGTGGAGTAGCGGTTTTTAATTTGCAGGAAGTATTCCCCGATTAACCCCTTTTATTTCTTGCAAGTGAAGGGCTAACGTCAATCTCAATATTCTCGAGCTGATTGAAGCTATTGGCCTGCAAGCTGGCATACCGTCATTGGTGGGCAGCCTGCACGCCCTATAGCCTTATAAACCTATATTCCTGACCCATCCATCAGAACAGTCGCTCTCGGTGCGGGTGTTCTTTAATGCCTGTCGTTTATCTGTGAGTCGGCCGATTGTGTCGTGACTTCGCAGCGATCATTAGCTGGGGTAGTTCCACATAACCGCTACCGGCGCTCTATTACTCCCGAGACCTTCCCTTTTTGGCCTGGCTTATGTGGCGTCGCTGTCGCCGACTCTTTTTAGCGACCAATCATTATTTAATAATCTTAATGCGATTGATTTGCATTTGCGATATAGTCCCAAAAAGTCATAGAGACAGTTACTGGGTGACAACCCATTAAACAGGCTTGGGAGAGCATAAACATGAAATTAACAACAATCATCAATCAGGTTAAACCCGCGTCAGCCGAACAAGGCGGGCGATTGACGGCATCGAAAGCATTGCTGGCCTCAGCTGTTCTTCTGGTTAATGTCGCCAGCGTGCAGGCGAATGCCGAGGCTGCGGGTGGCTCGAATGCTATCGAGCAACTTACTGTCGTGGGTAAACAGCTATCTGAGCGCACCACGGATGTTGGTAAACTCAGTGCGCAGCTTACTGAGATTCCATTTTCTGTGTCGGTACTGACTCAGGATTTTTTCACCGCGATGGGTGTGAAGACGGTGCAGGATTCATTGCAGTATTCGGCTGGTGTTAACGGCGGCCCCTATGGCATCGATACACGTGGTGACTGGGCGACTATTCGTGGTGTGTCACCTGCCGAATATAAAGACGGCCTGAAGACGCTGTTTGGCTCATACAACAACACCCGTACGGATCCATACAGCCTCGAGCGTGTTGAAATTCTCAAGGGGCCGGCATCGGTTGGTTATGGTCAGAGCGGTACTGGCGGCGTGATTAACTATGTATCCAAACGACCCCAGGCTGAGGCGGGTGGTGAAGTCTGGGCGCAGGCTGGCACTTTCGACCGTCAGCAGCTGGCGATGGATGTGACCGGACCACTGGATGCCGATGGTGAATGGCTCTACCGGGTGATGGCGCTCAAACGCGACGCAGGTGCGCAAACCGATTACGTTAGCGACGATAGTCTGGTGCTGGCACCATCACTGAGTTGGCGCCCGAGTGAGGCCACAGACATTACTCTGCTGTTAAACCGGCAGGAGAATAGCGCGGGTACCAGCACACAGTTTTTGCCATGGAACGGTACCCAGCTAGCGAACCCCAATGGAGAGATTGATCAGAGCGTGTTTGTCAGTGAGCCTGACTGGGATAGATACGACTCTGAACAGACGGCGGTTACCTTGAGCTTTACGCACCAGCTTACTGAGGTGTTGAGCCTTGCCGGTAATGCTCGCCACTCCAGCAGTGAGGTGGATTACCGCACTATGTGGCCTTCCTTCAAAGCGTACTCTGGCAGCCCTTACCCTCGGCTGATGGCGGACGGGCGAACGGTTGATCGCACCGTGCTGGCCAGTGAGCGCAGCGCCGATGCCCTTAGTTATGACCTGCGTTTGAATGCCGATTTCGCCATGGGCGCCTTTGAACATCAGATGGTGCTGGGGTACGACGTGCAGGACGTCACCACTGATAATGACTATGTCTACCTCAGCGGCACTGCGCTGGACCTGTTTGATCCGGTTTACGGGCAGAGCCCGGTTGGCGAGTATGAGGTGGATGAGAAGGCTTCGTCGACGTTGCAGCAACAGGGTATTTACCTGATGGATCAAATAAAATTTGATCACTGGATCGTATCGACCGGTTTGCGCCGCGACGAGGTTCAAAACTCTGTCGAAGGTCAGGTGGGCAGCGAAGATTCCTCGGCGACCACCGCACAACTGGGTGTGCTCTACGCATTTGAGTCGGGTTTCTCACCTTACGTCAGTTACAGCGAATCCTTTAACCCCATCAGCGGTGTCAATAAAAATGGCCAACGCTACAAACCCAGTGAAGGTGAGCAAATTGAGGTGGGGCTGAAATATCAGCCGGTGGGTTCGAATCTGCTCATCACAGCCGCGGCCTATGAGATCGAGGAGAGTAACCGTCTGGTCACCGACCCTACCGACCCCACCAATCAGGTGCAGGCGGCGGGTGCCAAAATCAGTGGCTTTGAGTTGGAGATGCAGGCGACCTGGGAGCAGTTGGATCTGATTGCCAGCTACACCAAAATCGACGCCAAATATCAGCAATTTGGTCAGGACACCGCGAACATTGAAGTGGTGCCCGAAGAGCAGGCTTCGGTTTGGGCCAGTTACCGCTTCGCCGAAAATTTCTACGGCCTGCGCGTCGGTCTCGGTGCCCGCTATGTGGGTCAGACCTGGGACGGGTCAGACAGTGATGTCTTGAAAACGGACAGCTATGCACTGGTTGATGGCATGGTCGGTTATGAAATGGCCGACTGGTTCTTCAGCCTCAACGGTCGCAATCTCTCGGGTAAAAGACATATTACCTCGTGTTTGTCGCGTGGCGACTGCTTTGTCGGTGAGGCGCGTACGCTCACCGCTGACGTGCGCTACAACTTCTAAACCTTTTGTGTGGAAAAACGCCGCGCACTTTAGTTTGCGGCGTTTTTGTGTTTAAAGCTGTGAGAAAATCATCATGAGAAGAACGCTATTTGTGATGCATACGTGGATGGCGCTGGCCACGTGTGTGCCCCTATTGATCGTTTGTTTAACCGGCAGTGTGCTGATGTTCAAGCACGAGATAGATTCATTGATCATGCCGGAAAAAGTGCGTGTGGACAGCGAGTTACAGTCTCGTCTACCACTGGATACGCTGCGCAATCGCATCGCGACGGCCTACCCGAATTACGAACCGGTGGGCTGGGCCCTTTTTTTAGACCCAGATCGTGCAGACCTTGTGTATGTCATTGAGCACGGCAGCAGTGATCGTGAGTATTTGTTATTGAATCAATACTCGGGGGAAATACTGGCACCGCCGGTTGAGTTTGATGAGTATCTAACAGATTGGCTGCTTGAGCTGCATTTTACCTTTCTATTAAAAGAAACCGGTTTAGCGCTGAGTACTCTGGTCTCGCTGGTGTTTTGTGCGCTTGGGGTCAGTGGTTTAATTTTATACCGTCAATTCTGGGTGCAGTTTTTTACCCTGCGTTGGGGTAAGTCCATGCGAATTTATTTCAGTGATATTCACAAGATGGTTGGTGTTGTCGGTACACCCATTTTTATTGTGTTGGCGTTGACGGGCGGTTATTGGAATGTTTTGCACTTAGCGCATGAGGTGCAGGAGCATTTGGCGGGTGAGGAACATCATGTGATGCGCGGGTCGCTGATGGGCCGTGGTGTTTCTTTGGACGCGCTGTATCAACAGAGCAAGGTGAGGGTGGCAGGTTTCACCCCGACCTACATCAGTTTACCGTCGGAGCCAGGTCGCAGCATTCGCTTCTTTGGTGAGGTGCCGCAGGGAAATCCCCTGCTGAGTCAGTACGCCAGTCATGTGGCTTTCGATGGGATAGATGGAACTTACCTTGACGCGGAAGATGTGCGCACAGAAGGCTTCTTGCACAAGTTGGACGACAGTGTGCGTCGTATTCACTTTGGTAGCTTTGCTGGAATCTGGAGTCGTGTTTTTTGGTGTGTTATCGGAATTTTGCCTTCATTGCTGTCAATCACAGGACTTTATCTCTGGTGGAAGAGAAAAAATAAAAAGCAGTTTAGTAAGCGCAAACGTCTATTGAAAGCGACAGTGGTGTCTGAAATATAAGTATTATGCGATGTGTGTCACGGTGTTCGAAACAAAAAATGGTCAGACATTGTCTGGCCTCTTTTGTTATTTTTTCGCTAAGTGTTTGTTATCTAATATATTTTTACTTGCCATTGTGCGGGTTGTGAACCTGCAGGCAGGCTTTTTATTTACTGTGTTTAATAACTCTGCAAAGACTAATCGGAATGCCTCTCAGTATCATTATAAGTATTTGAAATACAAAGGAATATTGTAGGTGCTTGATATCGTTCGAGGGTCTTGCGCGAAGATTTAAATCCGCTATCGTTACACCATAAAATTCTTCGGTGCTGTGTGCATTGAGTGTAAGTGGAGAGTGAGAATGAAAGGTAAGACAACGGTACTGGCGGCACTCAATTCAATCTTGACGTTCGAATTAACGTCCATCAATCAGTATTTCTTGCATGCGCGCATGTTTAAAAACTGGGGTTTGGAAGAGCTGAACGAGAAAGATTACAAGAAATCTATTAAAGACATGAAGCAAGCCGATGAACTTATCGCGCGTATTTTGTTTCTTGAAGGCCTGCCTAACCTCCAGCACTTGGAAAAACTGCGCATTGGTGAGCACGCAGCTGAAATGTTGCAGTGCGATATGGATCTTCAGCTAAGCCAAATAGCCGCATTGCGTGAGGCGGTTGCTTTGTGTGAAGCCGAAGCCGATTACGTCAGCCGTGAGTTGCTTGAAAGCTTACTCGAATATGAAGAAGACCACTTAGATTGGATTGAAACCCAGCAGTCTTTGATCGCTAACGTGGGTATCGAAAATTACCTGCAATCGATGATGGAGGATTAACATGCAAGGTTCACAGAAAGTTATAGACCTATTGAATAAACAGCTGACTCTTGAGTTGAGTTCGATGGATCAGTACCTAGCTCACTCCAAGATGTATGAGGACTGGGGTATTAATAAGTTGCACCAGCAGCTGGCTCATGAGTATGAAGACGAGCTGGAGCATGCACAGAAACTCATTGAGCGCATTCTGTTTCTAGAGGGCAAACCGGACACTGCCTCCCGCGCCAGCATTAACGTCGGCAGTAATGTCAAAGACATGCTCGAAAACGATCTGGTCGCCGAGCGTGATGTTGCGGAAAGCTTGCGCATGATCATCGGTGTGTGTGAATCGGAGAAAGACTACGTCAGCCGTGAGATCCTAGAAAAACTACTAGATGATACCGAGATGGATCACATCTATTGGTTGGAGCAACATCTTGGTTTGATTGATCGCATCGGTCTGCAAAATTACATTCAGTCGCAAATGAACGCCAGTACGTCTTAAGTCGGTAGAGTTAATTTGCCACATATACAAAAACGCCCGCGCTGAGCAATCAGCGCGGGCGTTTTTGTATATGTGGCGGGGAACTTTAGGTTTGAGTTAAAAGATAAAACAGGGCGCTGAGCATGGCGGCGCAAAGCGATAGGCTAACAGTGAAGAACCAGTGTGAGTCTTTACTATTATCACCGTCATCGCGGTTGCCTGGCGAGGTGGCTTTGGTCTTCCAGCTTTTTGGCTCGCCACTCGGAGTCTTCCTCTCGATTGTGGTCAGGTTATTGGGTGCGCGGCGCACACGGGTTTGGTTTATGTCTGTGTTTGGACCGACTAAGCGGAAACTGTAGACATCAAAGCGCAGGCGATCCCCTGGGCGTGCAATGCCTTCTTTAACGCGTTCGTCGTTGATATAAGTGCCGTTTGATGAGGCCAGATCGCGGACATGCAGTAGGTTGCCTTTTATCGTAAGCTCTGCGTGTTGTCGCGAAAGGTGGGTGCCGGGAATAACAAGGTCGCACTGGCTGCCACGCCCCAGGGTTGTTTTGGCGCTGGGGATAATAAACTCTTGCCCAGTCAGCCAGCTGCTATCAGAAACCAGCGACCAGCGCGCCATCAGTATGTCGTCGCTGAGAATGGGCTGGCTGAGTGACTCGCGTGGGTCGAGTATATCCAGCTCTATATCGCCAATACGGATGCTGTCGCCGGGCAGTATTTCTCGCTCGGTAATGCGCTGATCATTCACATAACAGCCGTACTGGCTGTTGTTGTCTTTGAGTATGAGTGTTTTGTCTTGGGTGTGCAGGCGCGCGTGATGTGGGCTCACGGTATTGGAGTTAATGACCAGGTGATTGTCTGGTGAGCTGCCGATGGTGTAACGCTTTTCAACCACCCAAATTGGGGGGCGGCGTTTGTCCTTAAACTGAATTTTGAGCATAAAGTCTGCATTGCCAAAAGAGCGGTTGTGACGTTTTGAGCGATACTCTCATCTCGATAGCGCGGCCTAATGGGGCGCCGTTTCCCGACAGCTTGAGTATACAAAACCCCACCTTTGCTGCCAGCCTTTATTTAGGTAAATTAGGGTTCAGTAACAGATAAATGCCCAGCTGCTACATTTAATAGGCGCTGGCTGGGGGTTGGGCATGGAAAATACAGCAGGCTGGCCGATACGCCATATGTGAAAGGATCGTTAAATATCTACAAGAGCGGGAGTAGATTTTGCTACAAGAGCAGGTGCAGGCAGTACAGCAGGAACAGCCGTTAGAGCTGCCTGGCTATGAATTCGAAGCTAAGATAGGCGAGGGCGGTATGGCCACGGTCTATCGTGGGCAGCAGCTTTCCCTGCAGCGGCCGGTAGCGATAAAAGTGCTCAATGCTCAAATGCAGGCTCACGATCAAGCGCGCCGAGCCTTTGAGCGTGAGTCATTGATTATTGCGCGCCTCAACCACCCGCATATAGTGCAGGTGATCGACCGCGGTGTAAGCGAGGCCGGCGTGCCTTTCTTTGTCATGGAGTTTATTGACGGTGTCGACTTGGCGCGCGTACTGCGCGAAGGTCAAATATCCCTAGCGCGTAAGTTGGAGATTGCGCTGCAGATAGCCAAGGCGATGGCCTATGCGCACAAAAATGGTGTTTTACACCGAGATATTAAACCGGCCAATATTATTGTTGATCACCAGATGCACGTTAAGGTATTGGACTTTGGCATCGCTGGGTTCGTGCGTTCGGTGAGTTCGAAAAAGTCCCGTGGTTTTGTGCAAAACCCCAAGTCGGACGTTCAACCTGCTGCGGAGTTGGTGATGGGGACGCTTGCGTATATGGCGCCTGAGATTCGAACCAGCTCGCGCAAAGCCAGTGCCCAGAGTGATATCTATTCGCTGGGGGTAATTTTATTTGAGTTACTTACCGGTTGCCTGCCCGATGGCACGGCGAGACCACCTTCGGCGCTGGCCGGTGATGTATCGGCGGAGCTGGATAAGCTGGTGCTGCGCTGTTTACATCCCCACCCGGGTAAGCGGCCTCAGCGAGCTGAGCGAGTGGCTGAGCGTCTGCTGGAACTACTGCATGGTAGTCACCTGGATGCTCAGCAAGCGCAGCGAGCGCGTGAGACACTAGGGCGCAAAAACTTCAGCTTATTGGATGTCTGGCGGGAAAACAGCTTTGGAGCTGTTTATCTATTCCTAGAGCAGAGCCGCCGGCAGCGTTATGTGATCAAGAAGGCCACCACAGCCCATCAAGGCTATAACATGGGGCGGCGCCTAGCCGGGTTGGAACACCCTAATTTGGTGGGGGTTCACGGCGCCTCTAAAAGTGATAGTGCGTTTATTGTGGTCATGGATTACATGCCCGGCGGCAGCTTGCAGGAGAAATTGTTACAGCCCTTTGCGGTTGATGAATTTCTACCGCTCGCGCGGCAAATGTGTGACGGGCTCTCATTTGCTCACCTCAATCACGTATTACATGGCAACTTGCGAGCGAGTAATGTGTTGTTTGATGCGCAGGATAAGTTGCGCTTGACCGATTTTGGTTGGCCTTCGCACTACCCAATCGAGGGCTCAGTCGAGCAGGGTGAATCTTCAGCGGCGGATAAAACCTCTGGCAAAAAGGCTCTAGCTGATAACGATCCCTCACCTGCGCCCAAACGCAATTGGTATCAATTGCCCGATGAGCCTCTCAGTGTGGCAGCGGATATTTACGCCTGCGGTGTACTTTTTTATGTGATGTTGGTGGGGGAGCTGCCGCGCTTTCGCAAGGGGCAGCTGGAGGTTGGGCGTGCATTTCAGCGTTTGCCCGAAACGTTGCGTGAGCTGCTGGAAGCTATGCTGAAGCCAGAACCCCATATGCGGCCTGAATCGGTGGACCAGGTTAGTCAGGGTTTGGATCGTTTGAACGACTCGCTGCAAACACGAGTTTGGTCAGTAGGTGAAGCGCCTAAACCTGAGGTGGTCGATAAACAGAAGCAGGTGTTGCTGCTATTGCTGCTGATGCTGCTGATGCTCGTGCTTATTGATACAGGAATGGTGGCGCTGTTCGAGGGGTGGCGCCCATTTGATAGTCAGCTGCTTGACGACTGGTTTAATTAAGGTGCGAGAGCTTTGGTGTGCCGCTCGGCTCCGGTAGCCGCTAGGTGGCTGGACGCACCTCTCTATGCCCGCCTCTTTGGGCGTCTTTGTATCGCACTGTTTCTACATGCTGTGGCACAAGCTATCTCTCTAGCCTTTCCCCTGTGCTGGCTCGAACACCGTCAATCAAGGTTTCCTTCTGCGGGGGAATTACCCATAATGGCACCTTATTGCGACCTTACCCCGACAAGCGGGACGCTTGGTTATTT
>Ga0209826_1002594_pt1 | contig 11755 bp, 12 predicted proteins | sample GOMGulsemesocosm_5_FD_184637 | JGI IMG/M metagenome (GOLD analysis project Ga0209826, IMG submission 184637) | Methane-oxidizing microbial communities from mesocosms in the Gulf of Mexico - GOM15C Gulf of Mexico (SPAdes) (version 2) | ecosystem: Environmental > Aquatic > Marine > Cold seeps...
TATTGGTAGTGATACTAACGCTATGTTTGCTATGCCGTGGTATTGGCACTTAGTTGTTGGTGGTTTTGCTTTTGGTATGATGTTTATGGCCACTGACCCTGTTTCAGCTTCTTTCACTAACACAGGTAAATACTGGTTTGGTGCTTTAGTTGGTGTAATGGTGGTATTAGTTCGTGTAGTAAACCCTGCATTCCCAGAAGGCATGATGTTAGCTATTTTATTCGCTAACTTGTTCGCACCATTGTTTGACTACTTTGTAGTACAAGGCAATATCAAACGGAGGCTTGCTCGTAATGTCTGATACTAAAAAGAAAGAAACGTTCGGTGGAACGTTAGTATTTGTATTTATCATTTGTTTAGTGTGTGCTGCGTTGGTATCTATCTCTGCAGTTGGCTTAAAGCCATTACAACAAGCTAACAAATTACTTGATAAACAAACTAAAATTCTTGAAGCCTCTGGTCTACTTGAAAAAGCAGGTGCTTCACTTGATGCTAAGAGCATTGTTGCTACTTACGACAAGTTTGTTGAAGCGAAAATGATTGACTTAGATTCAGGTACTATTATTGATGGTGATACTGATATGTTTGATGAACGTGCTGATGCGCGTGATGCAAGTAAATCAATTAAGCCTAAAAATGATATGGCAGGTATTAACCGCCGTGCAAATCATGCTGTGATTTATTTGGTCAGTAATGAGCAAGGTCAACTAGATACCATAGTGCTACCTATTATTGGTTCTGGCTTATGGGATTTAATGTACGGCTTTGTTGGTTTAGCTCCTGATTTAAATACCGTTCGTAGCGTGGTTTATTCTGATCTTAAGGAAACCCCTGGTTTAGGTGCAGAAGTACTTAACCCTAAGTGGAAAGCTTTATGGCCAGGTAAAAAAATCTATAACGAACAAGGTGAAGTTAAAATTCATCTCGTTAAAGGTGGCGCTAAAAAAGGTGATGTTTACGGTGTAGATGCACTTTCTGGTGCAACACTAACCAGTAATGGCGTAACCAGTACTTTACAATTTTGGTTGGGCGCTGAGGGCTATGGTCCTTTCGTTGCTAATTTTCGCTCTATTGTAAGTAAAGGAGGGCTTGAATAATGTCTTCAGATAATAAAAAAGTCCTTTTTGGACCAGTTATTGATAACAACCCAATTGCCTTACAAGTATTAGGTGTTTGTTCTGCGTTAGCGGTAACAAGCTCTATGGCTAATGCGTTAGTTATGACCTTAGCGGTTATTTTTGTTACCGCTTTTTCAAACTTGTTTATTTCACTTATTCGTAATCGAATACCATCAAGTGTTCGTATTATCGTGCAAATGGCAATTATTGCCTCGCTAGTAATTGTAGTTGATCAGGTATTAAAAGCTTTTTCTTATCAATTATCGAAAGAGCTGTCAGTATTTATTGGTTTAATCATTACTAACTGTATTGTTATGGGGCGTGCTGAAGCTTTTGCTATGAAAGAAAAGCCAGGTATTAGCTTTTTAGACGGAATCGGCAATGGTTTAGGTTACGGCGCGGTATTATTAGTTGTGGCTTTCTTCCGTGAATTACTTGGCTTTGGTACTTTCTTCGGTATCGAAGTATTACAGCTAACGCAAAACGGCGGCTGGTACCAAGGTAATGGTTTGTTAGTATTACCATTTAGTTCATTCTTCATTATTGGTTTTATTATCTGGGCAATTCGCCAGTACAAGCCAGAACAAGTTGAGGAAGATTAATCATGGAACATTATTTAAGTATTTTTATTAAGACCATCTTCATTGAGAATATGGCATTAAGTTTTTTCTTAGGTATGTGTACTTTCTTAGCGGTATCAAAGAAAGTAAGTACTGCTATTGGCTTAGGTGTTGCCGTTGTTGTGGTATTAGGTTTAGCCGTACCTGCTAACCAAATTATCTATCAAGCAATATTAGCGCCGGGTGCGTTAGATTCAATGATGGGCATTACTGACCCGAAAGAGTCTATTGATTTAAGCTTCTTGTCATTTATTACCTTTATTGGTGTGATTGCCGCATTAGTACAAATTTTGGAAATGATTTTAGATAAATATTTTCCTGCTTTGTATCAAGCACTTGGTATATTCCTACCTTTAATCACAGTTAACTGTGCTATTTTTGGTGCTGTTTCATTTATGGTTGCGAAAAATCTTACCCTTGGCGAGAGTGTTGTATACGGTATTGGCTCTGGTGTAGGTTGGATGCTAGCAATTGTATTAATGGCTGGTTTGCGTGAGAAGATGAAATACTCTGACGTACCAAATGGCCTTAAAGGTTTAGGTATTACGTTTATCACCGCAGGATTAATGGCTTTTGGCTTTTTGTCTTTCGGTGGCATCTCGTTATAACAATTTAGATAAATAATTTAAGGAAAAGTCGATGGAAATTATTCTCGGCGTATCGATGTTTACCGCGATAGTTTTAGCCTTAGTATTAGTAATTTTATTTGCTAAATCTAAGTTAGTATCAAGCGGTGATGTAACGATAAGTATAAATGGCGACCCAGAAAAAGCAGTAGTTACTGCTGCGGGTGGTAAATTATTAGGCGCATTAGCTGACCAAGGTATTTTTGTACCTTCAGCGTGTGGTGGCGGTGGTACTTGTGGCCAATGTCGTGTTGACGTGCATTCAGGTGGTGGTGATATTTTACCTACTGAAGAAGGTCACATTAACAAACGTGAAGCCAAAGCTGGCTGTCGCCTAGCATGTCAAGTTGCTGTTAAGCAAGACATGGAAATTGAACTAGAAGATGAAATCTTCGGTGTTCAGCAATGGGAGTGTGAAGTTATCTCTAACGATAACAAAGCAACGTTTATTAAAGAGCTTAAGCTTGGCATTCCAAATGGTGAATCTGTACCATTTAAAGCGGGTGGTTATATTCAAATTGAAGCACCTGCTCACCATGTTAAGTACAAAGACTTTGATATTGATGAACAGTACAAAGGCGACTGGAATCACTTTGGTTTCTTTGATGTAGAATCAAAAGTTGATACTGATACGTTACGTGCATACTCAATGGCAAACTATCCAGAAGAAGAAGGCATTATTATGCTGAACGTGCGTATTGCTACGCCGCCTCCTGGTAAGTTACATTTACCTGCAGGTAAAATGTCATCTTACATCTTCAGCCTTAAAGCTGGCGATAAAGTGACAATTTCTGGTCCATTTGGTGAGTTTTTTGCGAAAGACACTGATGCTGAGATGGTATTTGTTGGTGGTGGTGCTGGTATGGCTCCGTTACGTTCACATATCTTTGATCAGCTTAAGCGTCTTAATTCAAAACGTAAGATCAGTTATTGGTATGGCGCTCGTTCAGCCCGTGAAGTGTTCTATCAAGAAGATTTTGATGGTTTAGCAAGTGAGAATGAGAACTTTGATTGGCATATCGCTTTATCAGATCCTCAACCAGAAGATAACTGGGATGGCATGACAGGCTTTATTCATAACGTTCTTTTTGATAACTATTTGAAAGATCATGAAGCGCCTGAAGATTGTGAGTACTATATGTGTGGTCCTCCAATGATGACAGCTGCTGTTATTCATATGCTTAAAGATCTTGGCGTAGAAGATGAAAACATACTTCTCGATGACTTCGGTGGTTAATTAGTCTTAATTTTTTGCTATTTCGCCCTATAGCTGCATCGAAGGTGCTCATTGACTAACGTCAACTCCGCGCCTTCTCTTTGCTCTAGAGCGAACTATCTTCAAATTAAGCTAATTAAAGTATCCATAAATTTAAAGACGACTTAGGTCGTCTTTATTATTTATATAAGCATATTTTAAAAGTATGTTTATCTAAATAATAAATTTGGAAAACTAAAATGAACAAAATCAAATTAATACTAGTTGTGCTTTTAACCATTAGTATAACTGCCTGCTTTCCTAGTAATAATTCAGCCAAAAAAGAAATTTTATTGCAAGGACGCACTATGGGAACTACTTATAATGTCAAAGTAGTTGCTACGCCAGAGCAAGTTGAAACGCTAAAATTGCAAGAAAAAATTGATGCTGTGTTAAAACAAGTCAATCAAGAAATGTCGACTTATATTCCTGACTCTGAAATATCACTCTTTAATAAGTCACCTTCTACAGAGCCTGTTGAAATATCGGCTGGTTTTGCTCGTGTTTTAAAAGAGTCGATTCGTTTAGGTGAATTAAGTGGTGGAAAATTAGATGTTACTGTGGGACCGCTTGTTAATCTTTGGGGCTTTGGCCCTGAACAACGCCCTGAAACGGTGCCGAGTGATGACGTATTAACAAGTACGCGAGCACGAATTGGTTTAAGATATTTACACCTTAATGGCAATTTATTGTCAAAGGATATTCCAAACCTGTATGTTGATTTATCAACTACGGCTAAAGGCTATGGCGTAGATGTAATAGCCGAGTTAATAGAAACGAATGGCATAACCAACTATTTAGTGGAAATAGGCGGAGAAATGCGTTTAAAGGGCTTTAAGCATACAGGCGAGTTATGGGCTATTGCCATAGAAAAGCCAATATTAGATCCCTCTGGTGATCAGCGAGCTGTGCATCAGGTGATTATCCCCAAAGATAATGCTGTGGCCACATCGGGTGACTATCGAAATTATTTTGAAGCCAATGGTCAGCGTTTTTCTCATATAATTGATCCAGACACAGGTAAGCCTATAAATCACAACCTTGTTTCGGTCACCGTTATTGCACCATCTTCTATGACAGCAGATGGTTTGTCTACTACCTTGATGGTGATGGGAGCTGAACAGGGCATGGCGTTTGCCATTGAAAATGACATCGCTGCCTTGTTTATTTCAAAAACTGAACATGGCTTTACTGAGCAATTTACGATAAAATTCAAGCAATATCTAAAGTAAAGTCACGAACCACGAGTTATTAGTTTCGAAGACACTTTTAGCAACATTTGTAGGGTGGGGTCACGTCTGTTTGTGCCCATCGAGAATACAAGGCGCACATTTATTATGTTAATTTTTTTTATTACCTTTGGTTTTTTTCTTATTGTGGGTGCAGCCATGGCAGTAGGTTATATCTTTCAGAATAAAACGCTTGCGGGCAGTTGTGGTGGTTTAGCAAGTGTTGGCATTGAAAAAGAATGTAACTGTGACAATCCATGCGAAAAACGCCAAGAACGTGAGCGCAAGGCTGCGCTAGAAGATAATTTAAAGAATAGAATTGATGTAGAAAATCTGTAGAGTTGAATTTATCACAATTTTAGCTTACTCAATCAAAAGATAGAGCTTTATTTAAACTGGCAATTTTGTGCGCTAAGCAGAAGTCTCTGTATCTTTCTATTTAATGCCGTTCTAAGCTCATTGAAGCTAGTCAAATTGAGGAACAATCAGAATTGATACGTCTCCTGCAAGCTCAGTATTATAAAGTATTCTTATATATGTTAGAATTTAACAATATTATTATTTAAAATCATTAGGCGTATTTCATGTCTGAACACTCAATTATCGACATTTGTGTTGAACCTATAGAACTTTGTAAATTACTAAAAATAGCCAATATGGTTGGCGGTGGCGGCGAAGCTAAAATCATGATCAGTGAAGGTAATGTTTTAGTAAATAATGAAGTTGTAGTTCAAAAACGTAAAAAAATTCGAAACGGCGATATTATCGAATATAATGGTAAAATTATTGAGGTCGCTTATAACCCCACCAAAAAATCAGCAGAGTTTATTAATACAGTAGTTTTAGCGAGTAAAAAAGAACAAAGAAAAAAAAGAGCTAAAAGTAAAGCACGGGTTCTTTCATCAGAAACTGTTACTGAACCATCGCTCAAGCGCTAAAAAGCCAAGTTTTTATAATATATTACCCTCTAGATAGTTCCGCAAAGTGGTAGAACTTGTCACAAGCCAAAATTAAGAGCGTTTTGTGCTATAAGAAATAATTACGTCAGCATGTAATGGAAGAAATTAACATTAATTTGGCGTTTATTTTTGGCTAGTTGTCAACACCGCTCTGTTAAGCAGAGAAACAAAATCCAGCCCTTTGAATTTAAATTAAGCCAAGATAAAGTTAACTTATAAAACTATTAATTTTAGCGACAATCCCTGCACTATCTAGCCCTAGCTCCTGATGTACTTCTTTTTGAGTTCCATGCTTAACAAAGTGGTCAGGAATTCCTATATTTAATACGCTTACTCCTTCAGTAGAAAACGCTTTTCCTTGTGAAAGAATATACTCATTTACAGCAGAGCCTGCACCACCAGCTATAGCATTATCTTCAATAGTTACTAGCACATCATGTGAATTTGTTAGTTTATCAATAATTTGTGAGTCTAGTGGCTTAACAAAGCGCATATCTACTAAGCTAGCATTTAGCTCGTCAGCCGCTTTTTTCGCTTCAGTCAGCATGGTACCAAAGCTTAATAGTGCAATTTTTTCACCTTGCCTAACACTGACACCCATACCAATTTCTATGGTTTCATCTACATTGGGTAGTGTTTCGCCTGTGCCATTTCCACGCGGATAACGAACTACTGAAGGGGTATTAAGTTGATGGCCTGTATTTAGCATTAATTGGCATTCTCGCTCATTTGCGGGTGCCATAATGATCATGTTGGGAATACAGCGTAAAAAGCTTAAATCGAATGAACCTTGGTGTGTTGCGCCATCTGCGCCAACTATTCCAGCTCGGTCTACTGCGAACATTACGGGTAAGTTTTGAATAGCAACATCATGAATTAATTGATCATAGCCTCGTTGTAAGAAGCTAGAATAAATAGCAACAACAGGTTTTTGTCCGCCTATAGCAAGTCCAGCTGCGTAAGTTACGGCGTGTTGCTCAGCAATAGCAACATCGTAATACTGTTCAGGAAAACGCTGACTAAACTCAACCATACCTGAGCCTTCTCGCATGGCAGGTGTTATAGCGACTAACTTCTTATCTACTTCTGCTGTTTTACATAACCAATCACCAAAGATTTGAGAGTAGGTCGGTAAAGTTGGTGCAGATTTAGGTAAGTTAGCATCACTTGGATTAAATTTAGGTACAGCATGGTATTTAATAGGGTCTTGCTCCGCAGCGTAATAACCCTTACCTTTTTTAGTGGCAATATGCAGTAATTGTGGGCCTTTAAGGTTACGCATGTTTTTAATAGTTTCAACTAAACCATCAACATCATGACCATCAATTGGACCAATATAATTAAAGCCTAGCTCTTCAAAAAATGTACTTGGAACGACCATACCTTTAAGATGTTCTTCTGCACGGCTAGCTAACTCTTTTATTGGAGGAATATTTTCAAGTAAACGCTTACTACCTTCGCGTAGTCCTGTATATAAGCTTCCAGAAAGCATTTTTGCTAAGTGGTTATTTAAAGCACCAACATTTTCAGAGATAGACATTTCATTGTCATTTAAAATAACTAGCATGTCTTTTTTAATATCGCCAGCATGGTTTAGCGCTTCAAAGGCCATACCTGCAGTCATTGCACCATCGCCAATTACTGCAACAGTTTTTCTGTTCTGACCTTCTTTATCTGCAGCAACTGCTAATCCTAAAGCGGCAGAAATAGAAGTACTTGAATGACCAACACTTAAAGTGTCGTATTCACTTTCTTCACGCCAAGGAAACGGGTGCAAACCATTTTTTTGTCTGATGGTGTGCAATTGGTCGCGACGACCCGTTAAAATTTTATGAGGGTAGGCTTGATGGCCAACATCCCAAATAAGATGATCAAATGGCGTGTTATAAACATAATGTAAGGCAACGGTAAGTTCGATAGTGCCTAAGCCAGAGGCAAAATGACCACTACTTTTACTGACCGAATTTAATAAATAACTTCGTAATTCATTGCTGATACGCGGTAATTGATCTTGGCTTATGTTACGCAAGTCTTTAGGCGAATTTATTTGGGTAAGTAAAGGGTAATCAGCAAGGTTTTTAGTCATATTTTTTCTAGTTTATTTAATTATTTTTGTTCTAAATTGAGAGTTAATGGCTTCGTTTGACAATAAAAGTGGCAAATTCGGCTAAAGACTGCGTATTGTAAGGTAAACTGGCTAAAGCTTGAAGCGCTTGTTGAAATAAGTTTTCAGCTTTCTCTTGAGCTCCTTGTAAACCGATCAATGCGGGGTAGGTACTTTTATTGGCTGCTAAGTCTGAACCCTTTGGTTTTCCTAGCTCTTCTTCAGTTGAGGTAATGTCAATAATATCGTCTTGTACTTGATAGGCTAAGCCAACTAATTGGGCATATTTTTTTAATGTTCGCTTTTCTACAGAGGTTACATTAGGTGAGCACTCTGCTGCCATTGAAACAGAAACTTCTAATAGTGCGCCTGTTTTCAATGAATGTAATGTTTCTAGTTGCTGTAAATTAATTGACATATTAGTAGCAGATAAATCTAATGCTTGACCTCCGCACATACCTTGATAGCCAGAAGCAGATACTAGTTTTTGTATCAGAATAATTTGCTTTGGTTGTATTTTCTCTGAAAATTGATGATTAGCAAGAATATCAAACGCTAAGGTTTGCAAGGCATCACCAGCGAGAATTGCTGTCGCTTCATCGAAAGCTTTATGACATGTTGGCTTGCCGCGTCTTAAATCATCATCGTCCATGGCTGGTAAGTCATCATGCAATAGTGAATAAGCGTGAATACATTCAATTGCGCCAGCAACGGCATTAATATCTGAAGATTGTGCGCCTAATGATTCACCTGTGATATAAGCTAAATATGGGCGCATTCGTTTGCCGCCAATAAGTAAGCCGTATCGCATTGCCTCAAGCAGTTTTTCATCATTAACAGATAAATTATCAAGTTGTTGGGTTAAAAAAAGATTGATTTGATCTTGGTACTTTTTGTAATTAGCTAATTCGCTCACAAATGTTCACCTAAAGCACGATTGTCTTCGGATAAATTAAAATCTGATAGTTGTTGCTCGCCATTTTTTTCAAGTAAAATTTTTACTTTTTGTTCAGCCGCTTGTAGCTTTGTTTGGCTTACTTGACTTAAATTTAAGCCTCGCTCAAATAATGCCATCGATTCTTCTAAGCTCAATTCACCTTGTTCAAGGTTTTGTACTATAGTATCAAGCTCGGTTAGTGACTCTTCAAAACTTAGGTTTTCTAATTTTTTTTTTGCCATGATTTTTACTCTAAACAGGGAATATAAACAGGAGATATAAAAACTCTAAGCGCAAACTTACCTTAGCTAAGTACAATGGTCAATGTGACGATAATGTATTTCCATGAATAATATTATAAATCAGCTATTAAGTTATTGACTACAAGGGCGATAATTTAAATATAAAACGCTATAAATCGTAGCGAATAGTTTTCTCATAATGTACTATTATTTTATTAAGTAGGATTAGGTTTTGCAGCTTTAGGAGAGTTTTGTGGATTTAGCAACGTTAATTGGTATTCTCGGTGCAATAGGTCTGTTAGTTATGGCCATGCTATTAGCTGGCGACATCATGATGTTTGTTGATGCCCAGTCAGTAATTATCGTATTTGGTGGTTCAATCTTTATTGTGCTTTCAAATTATAATATGGGGCAGTTTTTCGGCATTGGAAAAATTATCGGCAAGGCTTTTATGTTCAAGCTAGAAAAGCCTGAAGAATTAATTGAAAAAGCCGTAGATATGGCAGATGCTGCACGTAAAGGTGGTTTCCTTGCATTAGAAGAGGCTGAAATTACTAATGCTTTTATGCAAAAAGGTGTTGATATGCTTGTAGATGGTCATGATGCTGATGTGGTTAGGGCTACTTTACAAAAAGATATTAATTTGACCACAGAGCGCCATGATGTGGGTGGTAAAATGATGATGGCTTTAGCTGATGTCGCACCGGCTATGGGTATGATTGGTACGCTTATCGGGTTGGTTGCTATGTTATCTAATATGGATGATCCTAAATCTATTGGCCCGGCTATGGCTGTTGCTTTATTAACCACACTTTATGGTGCTTTTTTAGCCAATGTTATAGCAATACCTATTGCGTCTAAATTAGCGTTACGTATGGCTGAAGAAAAAATGAATCAGGAGTTAGTGCTTGATGCGGTTCTTGGTATTCAAGATGGGCAAAACCCTCGTGTTATTGAAGGCTTACTTAAAAATTACCTTGCCGAAGGTAAGCGTGCAGTTAGTACTACTGATGATGAATAGTTTAGAGCTTTTGAATAGGAAGACTTATGGCTGAAGAATGTAAATGTCCACCACCGGGGCTACCAGCATGGATGGGTACTTTTGCTGATCTCATGTCTTTATTGATGTGTTTTTTTGTATTATTATTGTCTTTTTCTGAAATGGATGTGTTGAAATTTAAACAAATAGCCGGCTCAATGAAGTTTGCTTTTGGTGTGCAGAATAAAATTGAAGTAAAAGATATTCCTAAAGGCACCAGTATTATTGCACAAGAATTTCGCCCTGGTAAACCTGAGCCAACACCTATTGAAGTTATTCAACAGCAAACACAGGAAATGACTCAACAGATGTTAGAGTTTCAAGCAGGAGATGAAACATCTGCGGGTGGCCGTCAAGAGCAACGCGGTGAAGAACGTGGTGGTCAATCACAAAACACTGAAGATGCATCATCTGCTCAAGCCATGCAGCAAGCTCAAGATCAAATGGAAAAAGCTGCTCAAGACCAAGTTAATGATCTTATTAAAAAAGTAGCGGAGCAACTTGAAAAAGAAATTCAAGATGGTGCCATAGAGTTAGAATCTTTAGGACAACAAGTAACCATTCGCATTAGAGAAAACGGTTCATTTCCATCGGGCTCTGCTTTTTTACAACCACAATTTAGACCTATTATTAGAAAAATAGGTGAGTTGTTAAATACTATGCCGGGTGAAATTATGGTGTCAGGTAATACCGATAATCGTGGCGTAGATTCTGAGTTATTTGATTCTAATTGGGATTTATCAAGTAAGCGTGCTGTAGCAATAGCGCATGAGTTGATTAAAGTATCTGGCTTTGATCAAACAAGATTAGTTGTTGCGGGTCATGCTGACTCACGCCCTTTGGTGCCTAATAATAATGCTTTGAACCGTCGCCGTAATCGCCGTGTTGAAATTTCAATCAATCAAGGTAAGACAAAAGAAAGCGAGCCTATTCAAGTTATAGAATAAATCACTTACGGGTGGGCATAAAACCACATGCCCACCTTACAAAAATTGTGTATAATGCGCGCCAATTCTCAACTGTTATTATTTAGGTCACTTGTCGATGAAATTTATCGTAAAGCTGCAAGCTGAAATCACTATTAAGTCTCGTCCTGTTCGTAAACGTTTCACTAAAATTTTAGAGTCGAACATTAAAAATGTTTTACGTCGTGTGGATGAACAAATTACCACACGAATGAACTGGGATAATGTTGAAGTAAACACCAAAAATAATAGCCTTGAAAACCGTGACCGACTTGTTGAAGCGCTAAAGTGTATTCCTGGTGTACCAATGTTTTTAGAGGTGCAGCAAACTGAATATACCGACGTACATGACATTTATGAAAAAACGTTAGCAGTTCATGCTAAAACTATTGAAAATAAAACATTTTGTGTGCGTGTTAAGCGTACTGGTAATCATGATTTTAATTCTTTAAAAGTAGAGCAATATGTTGGCGGTGGTTTAAATCAAGCAGTAGAAAGCGCCAAGGTTAAACTTAAAAAACCTGATGTCACCGTGCGTTTAGAAATAAAAAACGAAAAACTTTTTATTGTTACTGAACGTCATAAAGGTTTGGGTGGATTTCCTATAGCGACACAAGAAGATGTCTTGTCATTAATGTCTGGCGGTTTCGATTCGGGTGTT
>Ga0209826_1002598_pt1 | contig 11739 bp, 10 predicted proteins | sample GOMGulsemesocosm_5_FD_184637 | JGI IMG/M metagenome (GOLD analysis project Ga0209826, IMG submission 184637) | Methane-oxidizing microbial communities from mesocosms in the Gulf of Mexico - GOM15C Gulf of Mexico (SPAdes) (version 2) | ecosystem: Environmental > Aquatic > Marine > Cold seeps...
GTAAACTCCTGACTACGAAGAGCGGCACGCCAGTGTCAGCCTCTTCGTATCTGCCTTTTCTATACGCAGAAGCAGGCGCTTAGTAAATTTAAATTTATTAAGAGTTGGACATGAGAGATTTCATTGAATCCCTACCTAAGGTGGAACTGCACCTACATATCGAAGGCACCTTAGAGCCCGAGCTGATGTTCGAACTCGCCGAGCGCAATAATATTGCACTGCCTTTCGAAGACTGTGAGCAGCTGCGCCAAGCCTATGATTTTCAAGACCTGCAGTCTTTTCTTGATATCTACTATCAGGGCGCAAATGTTCTTATCCAGGAGCAGGACTTCTTTGACCTGACCTGGGCCTACCTGCAGCGTTGCCAGCAGGACTGCGTACTGCACACTGAAATATTCTTTGATCCCCAGACCCACACCGACCGTGGCATAGCGTTTGATACCGTGATTAGCGGCATTCATCGGGCGCTGCAACAAGGGCGTGAGCAGCTGGGTATCAGCAGTGCGTTGATCATGTGTTTTCTGCGTCACCTCGACGAGGCCGCCGCCTTTGAGACTTTGGCGCAGGCCGCACCGCACCGCGATAAAATCATCGCCGTAGGGCTCGACTCCTCAGAGCAGGGTAATCCGCCAGAAAAGTTTCAGCGCGTGTTCACCAAAGCCTTGGCGGAAGGTTACTTGACGGTCGCACACGCCGGGGAAGAGGGCTCTGCGGACAGCATTCGTGACGCACTGCAACAGTTGCAGGTTAGCCGTATCGATCACGGCGTGCGTTGCAGTGAGGACGCTGTATTGGTGGCAACACTGGCGCAGCAGCGCACTCCGCTCACCGTTTGCCCGCTCTCCAATACAAAGCTGCGCGTCTTTGACGACATGGCCCAGCACAATATTGTCGAACTATTACGTGCCGGGTTATGCGTGACAATTAATTCGGATGACCCAGCCTACTTTGGCGGTTATATGAATGACAACTTCCTCGCCGTGGCCGCCAGTTTACCGCTGCAAACCTCCGAGCTCGCCCAGTTTACTTTTAATGCCATCGAGGCCAGTTTTATTTCGGCTACAGAAAAACAACGCTTACAGCAACTCACTCAGGCTTATTTGGATCAGCACTGAGAAAATAAATGTCAATGGACTGCACAGCACATAACCCAACGGGCTCGCAATGATGCCCAGAGAACTTAATAATATGAATAATAATACGTCACAGTACCGGCTATTTTCGCGTCACGATTTCAGCGCCTTTTGGGCGCTGTTTACGGACAACCTCGTTAACCTGATTGTCTTGAGCGGCATCTGTCAGTTTGTTTTTCAGATGCCCGCAGAGATCGTCTTTGGGCGCATCGTTCCCGGTGCTGCCGTTGCCATTATTGCGGGTGTCATTGTCTACACCCTAATGGCAAAACGCATCGCCGCGAAGACCGGCCGCACGGATGTCACCGCGCTGCCTTACGGCATCAGCACTCCGGTGATGTTCGTTTATTTATTTGGTGTTATCGGTCCGATCTACTGGGCCACTAATGATGCGCTACTGGCGTGGCAGGTGGGCATTGGTGCCGGTTTTATGGGGGGCATTGTCGCCGCCTGTGGCGCCTTGATTGGACCGTTCCTTAAGCGTGTAACCCCTCGCGCCGGTATGCTCGGAACCCTCTGCGGCATTGCGCTGGTATTCATCGGTGCGGTGCCATTGGCCGAAGTATTCGAGAACCCGCTGATTGGTTTTGTTGCCCTTATGATCACCATGTGGGGTTTGATTGGCCGCTTCAAATTACCTTTTAATATCCCCGCCGGTTTGCTGGCTCTGGTCATAGGTACGCTGATCGCCTTTGCCATGGGTGAAGCAAATATCAGCACCGATGGCGTCGGTTTTTATCCGCCTGTCCCCTACTTTGGCGACCTGGTTGTTGGTATTCAGTACCTGTTTGGTAACCCAGAACTGTTCCTTGTTTTAATCCCGGTACAGATCTACAACTTCATTGAAACCATGAACAATGTTGAGTCTGCGGAAGCCGCCGGCGACAGCTACCCTGTGGCCGCCTGTCAGGTCACGGACGGTCTCGGTACCATGATTGGCGCTATCTTTGGTTCGCCTTTTCCAACCACTGTTTATATCGGCCACCCTGCTTATAAAAGCATGGGCGCGCACTCTGGTTACATCATGGCTGTTGGTTTGGTCATTCCCGCTGCGGCGTTTTTTGGCTTACTGGCTTTTCTCAGCAATTTAATTCCCATCGCTGCCGCCGCTCCGATCCTTGTGTTTGTTGCGGTTAGCTTGATCGCCAATACCTCAAATTCTATAAAACCATCACACATGGCCGCGGTTGCCGTTGCCATGATTCCGCACATCTCTAATTTTCTGATGGTGAAGTGGGGATCGATGATCAATGCTCTGCGCGATACCGGCGCCGACAAACTGAGCAACCTAGGTGATGCTGAATTGACCGCGGCTCTGTTGCAGCAGGGCGCTCACTATGAAGGTCACCTGGCCTTGTCGCAGGGTGCAATCATTACCGGTCTGGTGTGGGGTGCGATTGTAGCCAGCATCATCGATGCACGCTTCCGCAACGCCGCAGGTTTTGCTATAGCCGCCGGTGTGATGTCGAGCATCGGCATTATCCACTCCGCCAGTTTGCACATGCCGGTGCTGAGTCAGATCAGCGCAGGTTACTTCATTATCGGTGCCTTTATGTTGATCTACCCAATGGTCGCCACCGTTGAGCACAATGGTACAGGGCAGGATGTCGAGACGTCCTCGTGATGACTCGGTAGATTGTGAGTCGGCGGCGCTAGAACGGCTGCCAATAAAAAGCCCGCCAACAGCCTTTCTGTTGGCGGGCTTTTTTGTTTCTTTTCGGAAGATAAATAAAGAACGTTTTAACTAATGAACAGACATAAAAAAACCGCTGTAAACAGCGGCTAACGGAGTGGTAAATGAAAGCGCGTTTTGTAAATTAAACCTGCTTGAATTGACGGCGGTAGCTGTGTAGCAGTGGTTCTGTATAACCGCTAGGCTGAGACAGCCCTTTGAAGATGAGGTCCTGCGCCGCCTGGAAGGAGATGCTCTTCTCTAGGTAATCGCTCATTGGTTTGTAGAGCGGGTCGCCTGTATTTTGGCCGTCGACTACCGCTGCCATGTCCGCCATGAGTTGGCGTACCTGCTGCTCGTTGATGATGCCGTGGTGTAACCAGTTGGCAATGTGTTGGCTGGCGATGCGCAGGGTGGCGCGATCTTCCATGAGACCGACGTTGTTAATATCGGGCACCTTTGAGCAACCCACCCCGTGCTCTACCCAGCGCACAACGTAGCCGAGTATCGCTTGAATGTTGTTGCCTAGATCTGTGGCGATTTCTGCTTCGGACAGCTCTCGATCGAGTAGCGGAATCGTGAGTATGTCGTCCACATTAGCCATCTGGCGGCTGGCTAATATTTGCTGACGCTCAAAGACATCACACTGGTGATAGTGCAGGGCGTGTAATACCGCCGCGGTCGGCGAGGGCACCCAGGCGGTATTGGCACCGGCCTGTGGGTGGGCGATTTTAGCCGCCATCATGTCCGCCATATTATCGGGTATAGGCCACATGCCTTTACCGATTTGAGCGCGGCCTTGCAGGCCACACTCCAGGCCAACATCGACGTTGCGGTTTTCATAGGCGCCAATCCAGCGCATGGTTTTTAGGTCAGCCTTGGGCGCGAAGGCACCAGCCTGCATGCTGGTGTGAATCTCGTCGCCGGTGCGGTCGAGAAATCCGGTGTTAATAAACACCACGCGTTCACGAACGGCATGGATGCAGGCCGCGAGGTTAACCGAGGTGCGACGCTCCTCGTCCATGATGCCCACTTTTAATGTGTTGGTTGGCAAGCTCAGCAGCTGTTCTACACGGTCAAAGAGTTCGTTGGTGAAGGCGACTTCCTCTGGGCCGTGCATTTTGGGTTTAACAATGTAGACGCTGGTTTGCTTCGCGTTACGCGTAGGATTTTGATCATTTTTGTTAAGGTCATGCAGGGCGATTAAGCTGGTGATCAACGCGTCCATGATGCCTTCGAAGACTTCGTCGCCAGCGGCGTCGAGCATGGCAGGGTTGGTCATCAAGTGGCCGACATTGCGCACGAACAATAAACTGCGACCGGGTAACGTCAGCTCGCCGCCATCGACGGTGTTATAGCTGCGGTCTGGATTGAGCTTGCGCACGATGGTTTTGTCGCCCTTGTGCATGACTTCTTCTAGGTCGCCCTTCATCAGTCCGAGCCAATTGCGGTACACCAGTGCTTTGTCTTGCGCGTCCACGGCGGCGACAGAATCTTCGCAGTCCATGATGGTGGTGAGTGCGGCCTCCATGAGTATGTCTTTAAGGCCTGCACTGCCCTCACTGCCAATTAGATGGTTTCGGTCGAACTGCAGTTCAATGTGCAGGCGGTTATGTCTTAGCAATATGGCGCTGGGTTCGGCCGGCTCGCCGTTAAAGCCAAGTAGTAAAGCAGGGTTGGCCAGAGTGGTCTGTTCGCCGCTGCTCAGCGTCAGCTGTAAGGCACCATTAACAATGGCGTAGGCGGTGATGTCTTCGTGTTTTCCCGCGGCCAGAGGGGCAGTGCTGTTGAGAAAACCCTTCGCGTAAGCGATGACCTTGGTACCGCGCACAGGGTTGTAGGCCCCGACCTTTCCGGCACCGTATTGTTCGTCGATAATATCGCTGCCGTAGAGCGCGTCGTAGAGGCTGCCCCAGCGTGCGTTGGCAGCATTGAGCGCAAAGCGCGCGTTCATGACCGGCACTACCAGCTGTGGACCCGCTTGCTCAGCTATCTCAGGGTCGACGTTTTCTGTACTGGCTTTAAAGCTTTCAGGCTCGGGTACAAGGTAGCCAATGTCCTGCAGAAAAATTTTGTAACGGGCGAAATCAAAGTTATCGCGATGGTGTCTGTGCCACTCATCAATCTTGGCCTGAAGGTCGTCCCGCTTGGCCAGCAGTGCGCGGTTTTTTTCACCCAGCTCGGTGATGATGCTTGCCGCGCCCTGCCAGAATTGTTCGGCATCGATACCCGTGCCAGGAATGATGTCGTTGTTAACAAGGTCGTGGATCTGTGTTGCAACCTGCAGATCCTTTAATTGAATATATTCAGTGTCCATGACTGTCACCTTGGGGGGGCAATGGGGCTGCCAGCGTTGATCCAGTCCGCCAGAGTTTGGCGCTCGATATCGGTCATCGCGGTCTTGTTCATGAACGGCATGTCGTGGGTGAGCACGGTGCGGGCGAGAATACGCGGCGACCATTTCTTGATGTCGGCGGGGTTATCCAGCATGACCCCAGCAGGGGCTACCTTAAACATGTCGTCGGTCGCGGTGGCCGAATGGCAGCTAGAGCAGCGCTGCTTAACAATGGCCTGTACTTCATGGATGCTTACCGTTGAGGCCGCTGCATTTTGCGCGGCGCTGCGTGAACCAGGCATAGCCGGAGCCATGACCGCCGCCAGAATCAAGGTGCCAATAATAGGCAGTATCAGCAACATGGGCTTGACCACGTTCTTGTGGCGCAACACGAAAAACTGGCGCACGCAGCCGGTGATCACGGTGATCGCCAACAGGATCAGCCAGTTGTGATCTGGGCTGTAGGTCATCGGGTAGTGATTGCTGATCATGATGAACAGCAGTGGCAGGGTCAGGTAGGTGTTATGTGTTGAACGCAGTTTGGCCTTGGCTCCCCAGGCTGGGTTGGCGGGGGTGCCGGCTTCGATGGCGGCAACCAGCGCACGTTGACCCGGCATAATCGCGGCAAACACGTTGCCCACCATCATAGTGCCGATCATCGCGCCGACATGAATAAAGGCGCCGCGACCACTGAATAGATGGGTTAAGGCGTAGGTCACAACCACCAGAAAGGCGATCAGAATAACGCTGAGAACCGTGTCATTTTTAGCGATGGCGCTGTTGCAGAGGATGTCGTAAAAGAACCAGCCGCCGATAATAAAACCGAGGCCAATCATAATTGCTTGCGCGGGGGACAGGTCGGCAACGCGCTGGTCAATGAGGTAGGCGTCGGCACCGAGATAATAAACCGCGGTCAACAGCAGCATACCCGTTAGCCAGGTGCTGTAGGCTTCCCACTTAAACCAATGCAGGGTCTCGGGCATTTTTTCTGGGCTCATTTTGTACTTGGCCACTTCGTAAACGCCGCCGCCGTGAATGGCCCAGAGATCGCCGCTGATGCCCTTGTCTTTTTTCCACTGGGGCGGATTTTCCAAGTGGTTGTCCAGCCAAATAAAGTAGAAGGAGGCGCCGATCCAGGCAACACCAGTGATCATGTGGGCCCAGCGTAGAACAAGCTGAAACCAATCGAGAATATATGCTTCCATTATTTTGTCTCTTTATCGTGCTCTGGTTGTTAGAGTCTTGTTGTTACGTGCGTTGGTGAACGCACTCACCGGCGCTGTAGGTGGCGGCTATCGCTCGGTCATCTCCCAGCATGGCAAATACGAACAGCTCTTCAAATAGGCTCTTACACTGCTGCATGCGAAAATCCATCAGCGGTGTGCAGCGCTTGTCGAGCACGACAAAGTCCGCTTCTTTACCGGCTTCAAAGTTGCCAATTAAATCGTGCAGGTCGAGTGCCCTCGCGGAGCCCATTGTCGCCTGATAAAAGCTTTTAAAGGGCGATAGCTTCTCGCCCCGCAGCTGCATGATTTTGTAGGCTTCATTCAGCGTTTGCAGCATTGAAAAGCTGGTGCCCGCACCGACGTCGGTACCCATGCCCACTTCGACGTTTTCTTTTGCTGCGCGCCTTAAGTCAAACAGGCCGCTGCCTAAAAACAGATTGGAAGTCGGGCAAAAGGCGATATTGGATTGTGTTTCGCCCAGTCGTTGCCACTCGTCGTCTTCCAAGTGAATGCAATGCGCAAACACCGAGCGACGCCCCAGCAGCCCAGCTTGGTCGTATGTGTCCAGGTAGTGTTTGCATTCGGGGAACAGATCCTTAACCCAGGCCACCTCATTCTGGTTCTCTGATAGGTGAGTGTGCATATACACGCCGGGATGTTCGGCCAGTAACTGCCCGGCTTTGCCGAGTTGTTCGCGTGTTGAAGTGGGGGCGAAGCGAGGGGTGATGGCGTAACGGGCACGACCTTTGTCATGCCACTTTTCGATCAGGGCTTTGCTGTCTTCGTAACTGCTGTCCGCTGTGTCTGTGAGCTGCTCCGGCGCGTTGCGGTCCATCATCACCTTGCCGCAAATCATGCGCAGGTTTTTAACTTCACAGGCCTCGAAGAAGGCATCGACGGATTCTTTGTGCACCGTGCCAAACACCAGCGCCGTGGTGGTGCCAGCTCGCAGCAGCTCGTCGAGAAAGCGATCGGCAATGCCCCGTGCGTATGCTTTGTCTTTAAACTGGGTCTCGGTGGGGAAGGTGTAGGTCTCCAACCACTCCAGTAGTTGCTCGCCGTAGGCCGCAATCATTTCGGTCTGTGGGTAGTGGATGTGGCAGTCAATAAAACCTGGGGCTATGAGGCTATCTGGGTAGTGAGTGACGTCAACGCCGGCCGGTATGGCACTTTCGCTAAACGCACTCACGCTGACGACCTTCCCGTCTTCGATGAGCAGTAGGCCATCTTCTATGTGTTGATAGCTGGACTCCACCTCGTCGACGCTGTCTGGGTCAGCGGTGAAGTGCAAAATATCGGCGCGGTAACCTTTTAACATAGGGAGTTCTCTTAATCTCTTGCTCACAAAAATTAGCGACTGACCGTGACGGTTAGCTGCTCATCAAATTCAACTTCGTCGCAGTTGTGACCTTCTCCGCCACGGTCAACCACCAAAAAATTGGAGACATCGTTCAGCGTTAAACAGTAGTGGTGCCACGTGCCCTTGTGGTAGTTCACACCTTGTTCGGGGCTGGCCAGGAATGCGTGGAGTTTTTCTGGGCGCAAGGCTGCGGGGGCCTCGCCGGCTTGCGCAACGACTACGACATATGGATTACCACTTAACGGGGTAAAGCTCTGGCTGCCCAGTGGGTGGCGCTCCATCAATTTAATGCGCAGCGGCAACTCTATCGGCTTGCTGCGAAAGATATTGATGATGCCAAAACCATCGCCCACCTCGACCTGCGCCAACTTGTGGTGGCGTTGGGTCAGGCCGTAGTTGATGGAGAAGTTGTCGTTGCTGCCGCGCACTTCCAGTACATCACCAAACGGTGCAAACGCTGCGGCGGTCAACGGCTCTAGTGTTAAAACCACGTCAGTCATTAGCTGCCCCGGTAGGTTGAATAACTGTAGGGCGAGAGCAGCAGTGGAATGTGGTAGTGCTGACCGTCAGCGCCGATGTTAAACACCACGTCGGCGTAGGGATAGAAAACCGAGCCGGCGGTCCTCTGCAGATAGTCGGCCGTAGCAAAGTGCATCTGATAAGTGCCAGCGGGTAATTTTTCCTCGCTGCACAAGCCGGGCACACGACCGTCGTTGTTGGTCGTACCCGAGCCAATGCTTTCCCAGCTTTTGTTGTCACTGGCCAAGCGACTCAACACTATCTTTATACCATCGGCGGGGGCGCCGCGCGCGGTGTCGAGTACGTGTGTGGTGATTTGACTCATACAAGTTTCTCCAAGCGGATTTGCAGGATTTTACGCTGTTCTTCGGCGGCATTGATCAGCTCGGTGCCACGGTCATTAGGCAGGCGAGCTTGCAGCAGGTCAGACATTTGCGCGGCGGACTTGCCCGTGGCACAGACAATAAAAATAAAGCCGAACTTGGCTTCGTAGTCTCGATTACCTTGCGACAAGGTTTCGATGACCGCATCGCTGGCAGCGCTGACGCTTGATTGTTCATTCGAGGCCAGCTCTTTTGTATTGGCGTACTTGGCCTTCAGAGAGCTGACATCGCCTATCTTGGGGTGGCCGTCAAAAGCCTGTAGGTAATCTAGCTCTTGTAAACCTTGCCAATTGTTATCCGCCGCCGTGAACAGGGCGGTAGCATCCGTGTAAGGGCGACTCTCGACCATGCGCGCCACCCAAGCTTCACTGGTGCAGCACTGCATAAACTGGTGGCTGGCTGCGTCGGTACTGAGGGCATTTAAGGTGTCTAGGCTCATGTTATTTCTCAGCTGAAGGCCAAACAGGGAAGCCGAAAATTCGCAATCGACTTACTCCGCCATCGGGGAATATGTTGAGTCTCACGTGGGTGAATTTCTCATCGGCTGCCGCTGTAATCTCGCTAATGAAAAGGTGCTCTTGGTCGGCGTGCAATTTTGTTTGCGGAATAATGGTCTGCCACTCGACATCGGCGCCGCTCACATCACGGCCTGGCATATTGACGGCCTGCAGAGAAAAACGATCTGGGAAGTTACCTTTAAAGTGTGCCGTATCCAGAATTACTTTGCGAATGCTGCCTTGCAGGCCCAGTTTAACAATGGCCCAGTCATTGTCTTGGTCGCGGCGGCGCTTGGTTTCCCAGCCGTCGCCCATATTGACGCCACGGTTGGGCATCAGCATGTTGCTGCCGGAACTGAAGAACATATCGCTGCAGATCAGTGCGCGGCCGCCGTTGACGACATACGCAAGGTCGATCAGCTCGCCGTCGATGTAGTTGTCTGGGTTTGCCACAGGTTCGCCATAGGCGCGCAACCGTGCGACGCCGCCATCGGGGAATATATTCAAACGCAGGTGCGTCCAGACTTGATCGCTGTTGATATCAAACAAGTGCTGGCTGTGCGGTGTGGTTGCCGTTTTGGACAAAATCTCAACCCACTCGGTTGCATCATTCACTTCACCCTTTACCACCGCGGCTTCGATGGAAACAAATTCAGGTGCATTGCCACGGAAATGGTTGGTGTCGACATCAACCCCGTGAATGATACCGGGGATACCCAGTTTCAATACGCAGAAGTCGTGGTCGGTGTTATTAGGGCGTTTACGGTCGTAGCTGCGACGAGATTCCCAACCGTCCATCCACTGGCCCGTGTCGACGAAGTGACCTGGCTTCATGACGCCGCGGCCAAACTTTACCAGATTCGAAGCCGGTGCAAACCATTCGTCGCTGCAATACAAGGCTTTGCCGCCGACGCGCTCACTGAGCAGGTCAATATATTGTGACGAAAACTTATCGTCGTGTGGTTGATCATCGAAGTTCATAGTCTTTCCAATTAAATTCTTAGTCGATTAAACGTTTAGTCGATTAAATAGCTAGCCAATTAAATGCGCAGTCGGGGCTTAAGGGGTTTGTCTTTTGTGAAGAATTGGACGCCCCGTTGGGACCTCTGCCATCTTTCCGTCAGACCAAACCAGAGAGCCGCGTAAATAGGTCCGCTCTACTCGTCCGCTCACGGTCTTGCCCTCGTAAGGGGTTATCTTGTTGCGGTAGAGGATGTCGGCGGCAGAAATTTCGTAGCTAGCGACATCGTCAAACACCACCAGGTCGGCATCGAAGCCCGGTGCAATTTGGCCTTTACTGGCACTGAGCCCTGCGAATTCTGCAGGGCGTGTTGCCATCCAGTCGACCACTTGTGGCAGGCTGTAACCCTGCACCTGTGCCTCGCTCCAGATAATGGATAGGCCAAACTGCAGCGATGAAATACCGCCCCAGGCTTTTTCAATGTCGCCACTGTCTATATGTTTCAAATCCGGCGTGCAGGGGGAGTGATCCGATACCACAAAGTCGATGTCGCCATCGGCCAGGCCTTGCCAAAGGCGCTGACGGTTTTCGTCTTCACGAATGGGCGGGCAGCACTTGTATAGGGTTTTGCCATCGGGAATGCTTTCTGCGAACAGGGTCAGGTAGTGGGGGCAGCTCTCGGTCGTCAGTTTCAGCCCCGACTCGCGAGCTTTGCGAATGGCAGGAACCGCATCCGCCGACGACAGGTGCACAATGTGTACGCGGCCATCACTGCCCTGAGCTTTTGCTTCGCTCATCAAATTGATCATCATGTCGATGGCGTTGTCTTCCCAGCTGCGGGGGCGTGAGGCTAAGAAACTTTGGTAGCTGCTGCCAATCTTGTCGCCGTGGTGTTGCTCGTCATCCAGCTCTGCGTGAATTAAGTAGGGTACATCGTAGCGCGCTAAAATTGGAATCGCGCGACGTATGTCGTCAGGCTCAACTTTTGGGAACTCGTCAATGCCTGAATGAATCGTGAAAGACTTTACCCCGAGTACACCGGCTTCTAACAACGCGGGTAACTCATCGATGTGTTGTGGTACCACGCCGCCCCAGAAGCCTGCGTCGACCCAGAGCTTGCCGTCGAGTATGTCGAGCTTTTGTTGCAGGGCATCGGCCGTGGTGGTGACAGGGCTGCAATTTAAAGGCATGTCCACTACGGTGGTGATGCCGCCTGCCGCTGCGGCTGAGGTGGCGGTATTAAAGCCTTCCCACTCGGTGCGACCGGGTTCATTCACGTGGACGTGACTGTCGACTAAACCAGGCAGCAGGACTTTATCGCCGAGCTCTTCCACCTGCAGATTTTCGAACGCCAAACCCTCGGGAAGTGGTTGGCCGTCTTCTATTACGGCGAGAATTTTTTCATCGGTAACGAGCACCGTCGCGGCAATAAAGCTATCGCCCTGAACCACTCGATTACTGTGTAACGCTAATGTGACTTTGCTCATGATTCTGATTTCACTGTGTCAGGCTGTGATGCAGTTGGTTCGAGTTGAAGAACCGGCTGAAGGCTTTTCCAGTCGATGCCGCGTTTGGTTTCTCTTTTCGGTTGGCGCGCTTGGTAGAGGCCAATCAGCTCGCCGGCAATACTCACCGCAACTTCCATGGGCCGCT